>Ga0214921_10010764_pt1 | contig 11252 bp, 7 predicted proteins | sample LL1505_MetaG_FD_177992 | JGI IMG/M metagenome (GOLD analysis project Ga0214921, IMG submission 177992) | Freshwater microbial communities from Lake Lanier, Atlanta, Georgia, United States - LL-1505 | ecosystem: Environmental > Aquatic > Freshwater > Lake | place: USA: Georgia | collected 2015-05-28
ACGGCGTGGAGATGGTGGATATGTGCTCGGAAGACGTCGCATTCTGCAAGAATATTGAGGATGCGGGCTATGATATCATGTTGAACACGCGCTTGCGCGTGGGGCATGAGAAGAGCGTCGTGCTGTAAGGTGGAGACGCAAGCGTCCCCACACCCCTCTGAGTCGCCTTCGGCGACTTTACGCAGTGTGCGGCCTGCAGCCGCTTGCACCGATGTATCTTCGACTTTGCACAATGAGTGGCGGATTGCACCGATGTGTCCTTAGGGATAAGGAGAAGAAATAAAGGGTGAGATAGTTAATAAAGAGCATTGTTTTAGGCTGCGAATAAGAGTCTAAAACAATTTTCTCAGCATAAAGTAACAGAGAATGGCGGAGGAGGAAAAGAAAATGTCAAGGAATCAACGCTATCATGCCCTTCATCGTGAGGAACGCTGCGCAAAGCGTAGAGAAAGGTATTATAATTCACCAGAAGTCATTGCTAAAAAAGAAGAACATGAGCGAAAGAAGATAGAAAAGGAGCTATTGAAAAAGGCAGAAAAAGAGGCAAAGAAGGCTGAAAAGTTGGCAGAACTAGACAAGGCTCGTCAGGAAGTCCTACAATTAGCATTAGCCACTAAAAAACAGACAAATAGAAAGGGTGCACTCACCGAATTCCTGGTGGAGACTTCCTCCGGTGAGCGTGACGAAGATTAAAATAAATTGTCGCGATAGGGTAGCCAGATGACCGACCTTGTAAGACGTCCCCCCATGACCGACCTCTCGAACACCTACTTCCCCATAAAAGACGGCAGGCACGCCTTTGCCCCCACACTAGAAACAGTTCGCAAACACCAGTTTCCCACGACGCCCTTATGGAAGCAGGGGATAATATCGCGTGACAAGGAACCAGACAGTGGTTCAAAGGAGTTTCTTGCCGTGAACGATTTCACCGAGTTTATCGCCAAAGAAGTCATGGAATCCAAAGAGGACCGTCATTTGTACGAGCTCGTTACCGAGAGGACCTGTGTGCGGCCCTACTTTGACCTGGAGTGGGATGCAGGGAATGATTTCGAGGCGGAAATCGCGATGCTCGACACGGCTGTAGAGGTGATTTGCAAGGCTCTCTCTGATGCGGGGTTCGTGGGGCGCGGTATCTCCATTTACACGGCGTCTGGTCCCTGTGCCTCTATGCTCTCAGGTCGTAAGGCATCGTATCATATTCTCTTTGATACCGTCCAGGTGTTTCGGAATGCGAAGCATCACAAGGTGTTTGTTGACCAGTATCTGATACCGATGGCGGATGAGCTGTTCTACATGACGCGACAGCGAGAGAAGAAATGTATTATTGACGCGGTTCCCTACACCTCCGCGCAGTCGTTTCGTCTCCCCTACCAGTCCAAGTGGAAGGCGGCGGGTATAAGAAGGCTGGTTCCCCTTCAAACTCCCTTGTTGCAGTTCGTGGATGCAGGGGTGTATACCATCGGTGTATACGAGGACATTGAGGCTCCCATGGAGTTTGCTCAGGTCGGGCGGGTGATTCGTGTTCCCGTTCGGAATAGGGAGTCCCTTGATTTTCCCAAGGTGGAGCCCTTGTGTGCGCTGCTGAGCGACGAGTTCCTTCGCGGCTACAAGGAGGCTCAGAGCCTCATCTATTGTCTGTGGGGCATTGAGGCCAGCGAGCGCATGTGTACCCTGATACACGCGGTCTGTAGACGGGTTGTTAATTACGAGTATGCATGGGTGCAAGGGCTCATCAGAGGGTGCAAGTATTCGGCGTTCAGCATCGGCTCGCTGGTTCTGTGGGCGACTGCGTGTTCCGATAAGGACAGGGTAAAAAGAATTCTAAAACAGTATCGTGTACGGTATCACACGGAGCTCTTCGATGGTATGATGCGGCCTGCTCGGACAAGGGTCCTACACCAACGGTACTTGGGAGACATCGCGTTTGATGACTGCGACACGCTTATTCTGCAGTCGGCCCTCGGCACGGGCAAGACGGTGTCCATTACCAACTTGATTCGTGCTGGAGGGTATGCAAGGATTCTCATCGTTTCGCCTCGGAAATCCTATACGCATTCCCAGATTGGCGTCTTTCAGTCCGATAGGACGTTGCCTGATATGCGCTCGTATCTTGATGTCATGGGGTCGCTGGGCGCCGTGGATTACCTCATTGTTCAGGCGGAGTCCCTGCATCGTCTTTCAACAAATACGGTTCCATATGACTTGGTGATTATGGACGAATCCGAGAGTATTCTGTGTCAGATGCACAGTGTCACGACCCACGGTAAGAATATGATTGCGAACCACGAGATGTTACAGCGGGTGGTTTCTTCCGCGCGACACGTCATTTTCGCGGACGCATTTGTCTCTGACAGGACATTCCATATGTCACATGAGTTGCGGGGCCAAAGGCCCCTGCAACAAGGTGGCGAATTGCGGGACCAAAGGCCCCTACAGGGTGACGAGTTGCGGGGCCAAAGGCCCCTACAGGGTGACGAGTTGCGGGACCAAAGGGTTCTTCTTATTCAGAATACCTTCCAACCTTATCAGCGTCAGGCGATTCACTTGGCTTCCGTTGAGAAAGATGTACGAGTGGCGAATATTGGGGGGTTCTGTGAGCGTATCATGGCGGCCTTGGAGGCCGGTCGGCGCATTGTGGTGATTTGGACGTCGAAACGGCGAGGTGACTGGTTTGTGGAACATTTTCTCAAGGGTTCGGAATATACGTATATATTCTACAACTCGGCGTCCACGAAGGAGGAGCAAGAGGGACTCAAGAATGTGAACGAGACATGGGGTGGTATTCAGTGCTTGATGATGACGACCAGTATAACTGTGGGGATTTCTTATAACCCAGTGGGGGTTAAGGCCGTTCGTGAAGAAAATTCTGTGATAAGGCTCCGAGATGAGACCGAAGCAAACATCGGTGGAGGGGTGCAAGCCGCCACCGGCGGCGTCGCGGCAAAGCCGCTTGGGGGACGGGCCGCCTCTGAGTCGCCGCTTACGGCGGCTTATGGCGGCTGTCTCCACTACGATGAGGCATTTCTCTATGCGTCTTCTGCGTCGGCGCTGCCGCGCGACATCGCGCAGAGCCTGTTGCGGGTTCGCGTTCTAAAAGCCAATCGGTTGACGTATGTTCTCGATACGCGAGTGGGTGCAAATCACGTGCTAGGCTTTACATCCGTGTGGAACCAGCTGTCGGCGAAGGAACAGCAGCAGGAAAAGGACCATCCACTGGTGGCTTGGAAGACGTGTCCTCCATGGGTGCGTTTCAATCACTGTTATAATCTGAATGAGGAGCGCATCTCAAGAGCGGAGTACCGCGATGTTCTTCAGCGATACCTAGTGGATTCAGGGTACGTATTGCAGGAGGAGACGCATATGCCTGCGGCGGCCATTAGAGCCATGCCGATGGAGACAGGTGATGCGGTCAAATGGGACAACATTGAGGATGTGTCGTGGGATGGGGCGGAGGATATTCTGGCAACCATGAAGCGGGGTGAGGCGACCGTGGAGGAGGTTCTGCAGTACAAGAAATGGAGTTTTCGTGGGCAACTGGCATGTTCTGAGGAGGATGCAAAGGGGTGGTGGGAGAGGTTCTACGAGAGCGGCCGCGAAGCGGCCTTTTGGAACGTGGTGCGCGAGAAGCGGTTGACGATAACCGACGTGGCTTCGAAGGAGGCCGAGGCGCGCTATGGCATCATGACGACGGCGCAGATAGCACAACGGAAGACACTGATGCGGTTCTTGGAGATTCTCGGAATGCAGCATTCACAAGAGGAGGTGCTATTAGATGCGGAGCGCTTGGCTGCACTGGGTGAGCCGCTGCAGGCGGCGGAACGTGAGATTCGGGAGGGGATGGGGTTGCGAAAATCGGAACGAAAAGGGGAGTGGAAGGTGGGGAATACGATGGATTTGATTGAAACGGTTCTAGATACGTGGGGTGCGGTTAAGGCGGAAAGCCAGTTTACATACAGAAAGGTAAATAAAAAATCCGCGCGATTTTACTCCCTAAACATACGCGGGAACATCATAATGTGGAACAATATCATAAATTCCCATGTTAATTACGATGAAAATCTGTTAAAGCTATAAATTAACCCCAAAAATAGGTGGTCACACTTCACGTCATAAACTCTAGAAGATACTAGAGCTTCGCACGGCAAGTGTGACCACCCATCGAGCCCCACTTATTCAAGGGGCGCCACCACGCGTCCCGTTAAACACGATAGAAATGATACGAATGTTACAAATATGTGGACGCACGTCCCGTCAAATATGACTTCATATGAGGATATAAGAATCACCATACGAAAATCCCTAACAAAATAAAAGAGAAACACATACATAATTATTTTCTATATGTGTTTCGAGCTGAATGGTAAACGATAAGGAAAGAATATATCAATTAATCATCATTTTTTTGGTTTAGCAAGCTTCGGCTTTTTGCATTTTACTACTTTCACTTCCGATGATACAGCTGCTACTGAAGCAACGGATTCGTTAGGGTGGATAACTTCATTCACACCAGAATCGCTCCATACAACTTCCTTGTGTTCTTCTTGTGAGGCGCGTGATGTTCTACACGTACATCCAGTACCATCTTCATTTACGTGACAACTACTGGAATGCGATTGTACTTCAGATGAACCTGCTGAGCCATTTGCCGAACCGAGATAGGACTCCAGAATGAAACGGGCATTGTCCTCTGCCTGCTTGCCGAGATTTTCAAGGGTAGTCAGTTGGGATTGGAGGGCATCTAGGCGGGCAACAACTGCGTGCTGGAAGGCAAGAGGTGGGAGAGGGTAGGCTACTTTATAGAACGCATCCATATCAATATTCTTCTGACAAGATCCAGTAGATAATGTCGTGAGATGTTTCTTATCCATCATCAAACAATACCACAAGTAGTCAGTGGTTATCCGTTCTGGTTGCTTGCTCTCCACAGTAAACCCTGAGTCCATTAACCAATAGGGGCCCGTCACAAACATCACCATATTTGGCTCGGATATGGCAAAACGACCGACCTTGCATGTCCGTCCTGTGCGATTATATTTATCGGTTCGGAAGGTATCCCCCCCGCTTCCATACACAGGATAGATTGTTCCCGTGTTCTCTTTTTGAGTAATTCGCTCTCCAAATGAAACTTGGCCCACCTCTTTCATGGTTGTCATCGGAAACCCACGACTTCCAATCGCCTTCACAATCGCCACCATCTGCGCCTTAACATCCGCCACCATCTGCGCCGACTTTCGCATGAGTCGCTGGGCCTCTACGATAGGCTCCAGTGTGGCACCATTGGGCTGAGCGAGAACCAAGTCCATCGCCTGATTCGTGAGTTTGAGGGTCTCGGCAAGTTCGGTGGTGCCTGGCTGGTAGATGCGGTCGAGTGTGGCAACGATTTTGGCTTGGATGGGGAGCGGTGGAAGAGGTAAAGTAATTTCTTCAATATTTTTTGTTGAAACATTTGGTTGAGCAGAACCACCCGCAAGGCTTCTAACCTTCTCAATAAAATCACTTGTAATCATATAATAATATACATAGTTAGGATTTACCTTATCACTTGTAATAATTATTTTTGCTACACGCTGGTTAAGATAGCATTCTAGACCTGATACATTTCTTCCTACAATACCAAGTGTAGCACCTGATAATGCTACAACAATCTCCCCCTCTTTAACAATATACTGAGATAGTTTAGGATTACGACTTACATATTCTGCCTTTTCAAATGTAATAATGTTATTTTTGATAGTTGTAATCTTTACAACTGGAACACCTTCATTCTTAAATTCTTCAGACTTGAAAGCATATCCATTTACAAATGTTGCGATTTCACTAAATTTTACAATCGGATATCCCGCCGAATTCGCCACCTCCTTCACCTCCTGATATTTCCGCATGTCCAGCGAACAAGACGCATCAAATCTCTCACGAGGAACAGACAAAACCATCGTCTCCTCAATAGAACCGTTGGCACTCTTGATAACATCCCAGAACTCTACCGTGGTGGTAGGATTACCCGTGTTCTCAAAGAAGAGGATGGACGGCTGAATACCTGTATTCATGAAGAACTGGCCTCGCATCTTGATGACTCTCTTCAATTCAAAGTGATCAAGGAGATACTTGCGAGTGCCATCATGAAGTTCGGATATATTCACTAACATTCCATCTGGTACTACCACCGCACAGCGTCCACCACGATTCAGAGAGACCATCATGAGTTGGAGAAAGAGCGGCTCAGACTTTGTTCCACGAATCTTGAGTTCTTTGACACGCTCACAGCACTCCGCATGTTTAATACCTTTGAGACCGAAGGGCATGTTTGCCAGAATCACATCGTACCCTGTTTGTGTCAAATCGCCATAGAGTGAATCGTGCGTGAGAAGATTAGTGGAACAGCTTCCACCTGTTTCCATAAACAGATTCAAACGAGCCACACCTGCAACGCGTGGATCCGTATCATTTCCATGGATTTCTTTTTGCTGAACCGCCCAATTAATCGGCGTATCGCCATGATGCTTTTTATAATATTTGATAAAGGAGGTCAAGAATCCACCCGTTCCCATCGAAGGGTCGCAGACCGATTCAGGAACTCCCGCATGTTTGAAGCCAGGAGCACAGAGTTCCGTCATGTATTCGCAGATAAAGCGATCCGTGAAGAACTGTCCAAGATCTCGTCCCGCCGTGGAAGAGCCCGTCTTGAGATGCAGTTCATATACCCAACCCAGGATGTCCATCTGACAGTCCACATCAGACATGGTTACTCCATTCAGGATTTCAAGGATTTCTTTGTGTTTTTGGGGATTTCTGATGTCAAACGAGAACTTGTCTGTTCCAAACAGGCGGTCGAAATGGCGAACCAAACAATCCTCCTCGGCATGATAGAAGCAGTCCAGGGCTTTCTGAACTCCTCCATTTTTGGTTTGTGCAGTTTCTATAAGAGTCTCCCAAGCAAACTCGTCAGGGACTCCCAGGGATGCAACCTTTTCTTTCGTCATGTAGCGACTCAAAAGGTAGAGACAGATGTGTCGCATGGAATCCATTCCCGTAATGGACATACCAGGACCGCGAAGAATGTCTCGGATGCGGGTAATAGCAGATTTAAACGTAGTGACAGACGCCATGATGGAATGTTGATAGCTATTATTTCCGGATTTATGTTCGTCAATTTTATTATTTGACGAGTTCATTTCTATATTCTATATTCTCATTTTATTTTAGGCTCTGTATATTTCAAAAAATAGTCAATGATTTTAAAATAATACCGGAAGATTCTTGAAATCATCGTCCACGCCCAATTGCTTTCTTTCCATACTTTTCACGAATGGTATTGAAGTTTGTATCGTCCTTTCCAAAATATCCATCTGTAATATGCTGTACAGATGGTAGAGTATCAATATCATCGACCGGCTGAACATCTCTCCATTCATCATAGCGATGAGCAACACGTAGACTATGTGGTTCCAATATTGTCTTCACAAAGTCAGATGGCGACATTCTGCTAATCCAATTCGGATGTAGATAATCAAACCATGACATATTCTTTGGTTTAGGATCTTCGGGTAGTTCAGGAATCGCAATACGTTGAAGGCTATATTCAATGCTGGTATCCCATCCTTTTTCGATGCAAAGTTCTTGAATACGTTTACTTTCTCTTGCAGGAAATAGATTCTTACGAATATTCGAAAAGCATCGTCTAATTTCCTCTTCATTTGCCTCAAACTCATCAATCATGATGCACTCGGGAATAGTATCACTTGAATCCATGCTTGGGGGCAGAGGATTTGGTGATGGCTCTACCGCTACTGCCGAACGAAGTATAATCTCATCTCGGATCTGCTCATCGCATGAAGCAAGAGCAGATAGTACCTCTTCAAATCCCGATAGGTCTTCATCATCTAGTGTGGGAATAAGAACATGAAATATGGGTTTGTTTTCATACCAACGACCCGCACGAAGAATCATTTGTGTAATCTGACCTCTTGACTGCTTTGGATAGGTAATGGCTACCGCATTCGCACAGGGAATATCCACACCCTCATTCAGGACGAAGCAATTGACCAGAATGGCTCTCGTCGCAGATGTAAATTGTGCAATAGGTTCCTCCAATTTATCTCCTTCTCCCACTCGCATGACAAGTGTGTTCATTGTTTTAGCTTTGAAGAAACGTTCTAGGTCTTTTGCTTCCTGTGTTGTAGATGCAAATACAATTAGATGATGCAGAATATGCTTCTCCTCACCACGAATCATCTCTGTTGCACACCATGCCTCTAGAATACACTCTGCCTTCCCAATAATGCCTGTACCCTTGCGGGCTTCATCGCGTAATGTCCAAAGACGATAATCTGGCAATACACCTTTTCGAACCAGGTCTCTGAATTTTAGTTCGGCTATTTTTGAACCAAATATCATATCATCGTCCATCGATAAGTATTCAATATCTGAATCGTATACATTTTTGATAAAGCGTGGGGTATAGGTAAGAGAAAGGCGTTTGATTCCAAGTTCCGATGCCTTCATCATAAGTCTTCGTGTACGACCTTCTCCATTGTCCTCTTTTGCAACAATTCCAGCCATATGATGTGCTTCATCCAGAATAAGACATTCTACATCTGATGTTATGTAATCAACGAGTAGATGAGAAGACGCGTAAGTAGAGATAATACAATAGGATTCCTGTGAAAGTAGTGATTGTATTACATCTACATCCGTTGTTCCTGACCCACCTACAAAGTGAATATCGGATGGTGAGAACACAGATTCACCAATTAATGTGTTTCTCCATTGATGCTGAATCTGCTTAGATGGGCAACAAATGACTACTTTCTTTAGACCACGACCTGCTTTTGCCGTCATAATTGTTTTTCCAGATCCACATGGCGCAATTGCATACCCAGCTCTATTTGGCGAATTAAAGAAGAACGCACGGATTTCAGAACTGAAAGGCTCTTGTATGGGGTTCAGTGCATCATTTCGTTTTGTACGTAATTTGATATAGTAAAGATTTTTATGATATTGTTTTCTCATGTAACGTGATAGACGCTTAGGAGGCGTAATTTCAGATAGTGGAATTTGTCGTTTCACCCATGATCGAGTCTCCATGAACGACTTGACAATATCATAAGGGTTCATACCTTGGAAATTGAACCATTCTGAATCTCCTGGTATTTCTCGCATCATACGATATTTCAGAAAGCGGTTATGAACTTCATCTTCATAGTCAACGAGCTCATCTTTAGTTGTTGCGATAGTTTCCCACATCCCATCGTAATCAATATCATACGAGGGGGTAAAACCAGGAGGACATCCTGTAAGATAGGTACTACGTCTGCCATAGGGTTCTTCGGTACGTCCAATTTTTCCAAGAGACATCGAACGGAATACAGGGGATGATGCAAGATATATATTCATTTATATGAATGATGCGATGTCTATTAACATCTCATACTTAATTGGTTCAAATTTATTGATATTGGTCTATTATAGTATACCCAAGTGCGTCCACCCATCGAGCCTCACTTATTTAAGGGGCGACGCCGCGCGTCCCGTCAAACACGATAGAAATCCGCCGAATATGGGAAAAGCACCTATTTGGCATGCTTTGTAGCAAAAAGACAAGAATGAACTCTTCTCTTTTTTATACAATTACTCTAAAATCACGGCAGCTCTGCGACGGGTTCCGCAATGGGCTCGACGTGCTCCACTTTTGCAACTTGTTCCACTTGTTCAACGTGCTCCTTCTCTGCATCGGATGGTTTAGGGGGGCCCATCTCTACTGTACGCTTGCTTAGGTCAAAGCCAAAGAGGGCGAATACGAACGTCGTGATACTTACAAAGAGGTCATACAGCCAGTCAATCCACTCTTGCATCATACTAGCCGTATAGTATAAATATAAGACAATCTTTACGCGATTATGCAGCCTTTCCTACCATTCCAGACCTGTTGTCGTTTGACGGCACTGTGACCGCACTTGGCGCATGCTCTGAGTTCGTAACCGTTTGCGTACGATTCGACGATGTCATACTTGTGAAAACAGGTAGCTTGGCGGTGTTTCTCTTCTTGTTCTTTCTTCTTCTCGGATTCAATCACTTTGTCGAAGAAGGCTTGGCGGAACTTGTTGATGTCATCCATGAACTTTTTTAAGAAAAAAGTTCGCAAAAAAAGGCACCACATATCTGTGGACACTTTATTCCATTGTGTTTTTTGGGCACTCTTTATTCCATTGTGTTTTTTGGGCACTTTTTCTTAAAAAGTGCAAAAAGTGCAAATAAGTCCCCATACCATATTTTTCCCTCTTCATATTCTGGATAGTATACTGTGGAGCAATAGGCCAGATATCCTATAATGGCCGAGAAAGACCCATGTGATAGCACGATATTCTTACAGGTACTTGCAAACTGGATAGTTGCGATTTCATCATACTCTATGAGCTCCGCGTTCGGATATAATTCTAATAGGGTTCTTATGATTGGGTGTGTTTTCTCGTCCGTTGAGATGTATAGTTTGTCATGAGGAATGTCCTCAATGGCACTCTTATAGTAATCTACGCCTGGATTGTACTGTTGTACATCGCCTAATCGGATATGAACGAATATGTCGTTGTTTGCACGATAGCGGGCTTGAAATGGATTGGATGCCATCACATTCGCCTGTACCGTAGCACTGTGTAGATGCTGATAGATGAACTCGCCGATTGCCTTTGTCTGGAAATAGGATTCTTTTGGGTTCAGATTGTAATAGACCGTGGGTAAATAATAGATGGAGAAGTAATTGTCGTCGGTTAGCATCAAGCTTTTATTGAATGCCCTCTTACCACTGAATAGGGTAATACCCAGTTTACGGATGAGGTCGCCGTTGTAATACTTGAATGATAGGTTGTGCTTTTCTGCCATCAGGCTGACGGCGATGCTGCGGAAGATTTGGTTTCCTAGACGGCCGTTGCTTCCCGTCTCCATGCGCTTAGCACTTTTTTAGAAAAAAAGTGCCCAAAAAAGGCACCACAACACACCTTATTCCATTGTGTTTTTTGGGCGCTTCGCATTTCTTTTTCCAACGGTATTTTTGGAGCGGCTTTGCCGCGTCGCGGCCAAAGGCCGCTTGGGCACTTTTTTCTAAAAAGTGCTAAAAAGTCCAAAATTTGACAGAAGTTTACTCAGTTACTGAAAGCCAACCATGTCTTACTCCAAGCCTCGCATGGGTGCACGCTTCTATCCCAACGAGTTGATTACGCTTACCTTCGGTGACATGGCCGAGAATCACGTCGGCATGG
>Ga0214921_10010765_pt1 | contig 11251 bp, 11 predicted proteins | sample LL1505_MetaG_FD_177992 | JGI IMG/M metagenome (GOLD analysis project Ga0214921, IMG submission 177992) | Freshwater microbial communities from Lake Lanier, Atlanta, Georgia, United States - LL-1505 | ecosystem: Environmental > Aquatic > Freshwater > Lake | place: USA: Georgia | collected...
TCTTTCGGAAGCCTGGCGCGAGACGGATGCGGATTACGCAACTGTCGCCATGCGCTTCTCGGTCATGGACACAATGGTCGATCGCGCAACCGGCGCTTACATTTCGGGCGATCGCACAGAGCCGTCAGAGACGACGGAAATCTGGACCTTCACCCGCCGCGCAGGTGGCGGGACGGAAGAGTGGAAACTCTCCGCGATCCAGCAGGTCGCTTAAAGAAAAAAGCAAACGGGCGCCGAAAGGCGCCCGTTTCGTTTGGGTAATCTCTCCACCGTCATTGCGAGGAGGGCGCTAGCCCGACGCGGCAATCCATAGCGCGAATCTATGTGGTTAAAGCTCCGGCTCTGGGTTGCTTCGTCGCTTTGCTCCTCGCAATGACGGCGCTTTATTTTTTGCGGCTACGTGAGGTCTGCGGCGTGTTGGCGGCTGCGCCATATTTGCGCGTACCTTGATAGCCGCCTGCCTGATCCTCGACCGCTTGCTGGCGCGCTAACGGATCATGGCCCACTGCAAGCTCGGTGGCCTGCAGACGCTTCACTTCATCGCGCAAGCGTGCAGCCTCTTCGAATTCGAGATTGGCAGCAGCTTCACGCATGCGCTTTTCGAGATCGGCGAGTGTTGTTTTGAAATTATGTCCAATGGCGGGCTTGTCCGCGAGGCCTGTGTCAACCGTGACATGATCCTGCTCGTAGACTGATCCCAAAATATCCTGAATGCCGCGTTTGATCGTGGCGGGCGTGATGCCGTGTTCTTTATTGTAAGCCTCTTGGCGTTCGCGGCGGCGGCTGGTTTCCGCCATGGCGCGTTCCATCGAGCCGGTGATCTGGTCGGCATAGAGAATGACTTTGCCATCGACGTTTCGCGCCGCGCGGCCGATGGTCTGGATGAGCGAAGTCTCGGAGCGCAGAAAGCCTTCCTTGTCCGCATCCAGAATGCCGACGAATCCGCATTCGGGAATATCAAGGCCTTCGCGCAAAAGGTTGATGCCAACCAGCACGTCAAACGCACCAAGCCGAAGATCGCGCAGGATTTCGATACGCTCAATCGTATCAATATCAGAATGCATGTAGCGCACGCGCACGCCGTTTTCGTGCAGATATTCGGTGAGATCTTCCGCCATGCGCTTGGTCAGCACTGTGACCAACGAACGATAGCCGACTTGCGCGGTGCTGCGCACTTCACCCAAGAGATCATCCACCTGCGTGCGGGCAGGGCGCACTTCGACGGGTGGATCGATGAGGCCTGTCGGGCGAATGACCTGCTCGACAAAGACGCCACCCGTCTGTTCCATCTCCCATGTGCCCGGTGTCGCTGACACATGCACGGTCTGCGGGCGCATTGCTTCCCATTCTTCAAAGCGCAGCGGGCGATTGTCCAAGCAGGATGGCAAGCGGAAGCCATATTCGGCGAGCGTTGCTTTGCGGCGGAAGTCGCCGCGATACATGCCGCCGATTTGCGGAACGGTGACGTGGCTTTCGTCTGTAAAGACGAGCGCATTATCGGGGAGATATTCGAACAAAGTCGGCGGCGGCTCGCCCGGTTTGCGTCCTGTCAGATAGCGCGAATAATTTTCAATGCCCGCACAAGAGCCCGTGGCTTCCAGCATTTCAAGATCGAACATGGTCCTTTGTTCAAGCCGCTGCGCTTCCAGCAAGCGGCCTTGTGCATAAAGCTCTTCGAGTCGCTGCTTCATTTCATTCTTGATGCCGGAGATCGCTTGCAAGAGCGTTGGGCGCGGCGTCACATAATGCGAATTGGCGTAGAGCTTGATGAATTCGAGATCTTGCGTCTTCTTGCCCGTCAGCGGATCGAATTCAGCAATATTTTCGACTTCATCGCCGAAGAAGCCGATGCGCCAGGCGCGATCTTCATAATGGGCCGGAAAGACTTCAACCGTGTCGCCGCGCACGCGGAATGTGCCGCGCGAGAAATCCGGTGTGCGCTTATATTGCAGCGCGACCAGATCATTGATCAGCTGGCGTTGATCGATGCGCTCGCCGAGTTTCAGCGAGAAGGTCATGGCCGTATAGGTTTCGACCGAGCCGATACCATAGATGCAGGAGACAGAGGCGACGATGATGACATCATCGCGTTCGATTAAAGCGCGTGTGGCAGCGTGGCGCATGCGGTCGATCTGTTCATTGATCGAGGATTCTTTCTCGATGAATGTGTCGGTGCGCGGGACGTAAGCTTCCGGCTGGTAATAGTCATAGTAAGAGACGAAATATTCCACCGCATTATCGGGGAAGAAGCTTTTGAATTCGCCATAGAGCTGCGCGGCGAGTGTTTTGTTCGGCGCCAGAATCAAAGCGGGGCGATTGGTTCGCGCAATCACTTGCGCCATGGTGAAAGTCTTGCCCGAGCCGGTGACACCGAGCAGCACCTGATCGCGCTCACGCCCTTCAACGCCTTTGAGCAATTCTTCAATGGCGGCTGGTTGGTCGCCTTTAGGTTCAAATTCCGAGACGATCTTGAAGGCAATGCCGCCTTCGGATTTTTCCGGTCGCGCGGGGCGATGCGGCACCCAGGCTTCTTCATCGCGCAGATTGGGGTCACCGGCCTCAAGCAGGCTTTTCAGCGATTCAGCTGTGGCGGTGGAGCCGGAGACCTCCATCGTCGCGCGGGCGGGGCGCTGGCGCTTGGGTCGTGCCTCGGTGAAATCGAGATCACCCGTCGGGTCAAGACCGAGGCTCTCGGCCAGTTTCGGGTCAATCCCGGTGACAGGCCCCGAATCGAACCCGGCTTGCGGAGATTCGCCAAAGCCTTTGACCAAAGCCGGATTGAGCAGGGCGGCCAGATGATCGCCCAAAGGCTGCACATTGGGCTTGGCGGCCTTGCTGGCATGCGTGCGGCTGGCGGTTTTTTTGGGCGGCTTGGCAGGGGGCTTTGGCATGAGGGCAATATGGGGCGGGAATCATCCGGATGCCAGTGTTTAGCCGTCCTTGCGACGAGGCTTCTGGGTTGCTTCGCTTCGCTCGCAATGACGAGCGCGGGGGATGGAGGCTGCTTGAGAAGTCCGAAGGCGATTTTCTTGCGTAGGAAAGAGCAGAGAGGTGGCATTCCTGCCTTGCCCCATCTGTCGCATGGCACTAGTTTCCGCCCTTCCTCCCACACCAGATTCTTCCCGGAGTACCATCATGGCCTTTCTTGCCGACGCCCTTTCCCGCGTAAAGCCTTCCGCGACCATCGCGGCGACGCAGAAAGCGCGTGACCTCAAGAATGCAGGCCGCGACATCATTTCCCTGTCGGTGGGTGAGCCGGACTTCGATACGCCCGACAATATCAAGCAGGCCGGCATTGCCGCCATCCAGCGCGGCGAAACGAAATATACGCCTGTGCTCGGCATCCAGCCTTTGCGCGAAGCCATTGCCCGCAAGTTCAAGCGCGAGAATGGCCTCGACTATAAGTGGACGCAGACGATTGTCGGCACCGGCGGCAAGCACGTTCTGTTCAATGCCTTTATGGCGACCATGAACCCCGGCGATGAAGTCGTGATTCCGGCGCCTTACTGGGTCTCATACCCGGACATGGTGCTGCTGTGCGGCGGCAATCCCGTCTTCGTGCCTTGCACGATGGAACATAATTTCAAGCTGCAGCCGGAAGCTTTGGAAAAGGCAATCACGCCGCGCACGAAGTGGCTGATCCTTAACTCGCCGTCGAATCCGACGGGCGCTGCCTATACCCGCGCTGAATTGCAGGCGGTGGGCGAAGTTTTGAAGCGCCATCCGCATGTCTGGGTGCTCACCGACGATATGTATGAGCATCTTTGCTACGGCGATTTCGAATATACGACTGTCGCACAGGTCTGCCCCGATCTCATGGATCGCACGCTGACCATGAATGGCGTGTCGAAAGCCTATGCCATGACAGGTTGGCGCGTTGGTTATGCAGCGGGCCCTGATCAGTTGATCAAAGCAATGGACCTGTTGCAGGGCCAGCAGACGTCAGGCACATGCTCCATCGCTCAATGGGCTGCTGTGGAGGCGCTTGATGGCTCACAGGCGCATCTGCCAGTGTTCAAGGCGGCCTTCCAGGAGCGCCGCGATCTCGTGGTTTCGATGCTCAATCAGGCCAATCTCCTGACCTGCCCGACGCCGGAAGGCGCCTTCTATGTCTATCCGTCCTGCGAGCAGGCCATCGGCAAGAAGACGAAGGAGGGCAAAGTCATTTCGAGCGATGAGGATTTCATTTCCGAATTGCTGATGGCTGAAGGCGTGGCGGTTGTGCATGGCACGGCTTTCGGTCTGGGCCCGAACTTCCGCATTTCCTATGCCGCTTCGATGCAGACGCTCGAAGATGCCTGCACACGCATCCAGCGCTTTACGGGCAGCTTGGTGTAAGCAGCGGCTCACGCTCGCAATGATGGCGGGGTGTGATGCGAGGCAATAAAAAAGGCCCCGGAAACCGGGGCCTTTTCTTTGTCTCATTGAAGAGAGATCAGTGGGCGACGTCCGCCCAGACCTTCTTCTTCGTGTAGTAGAGCAGGCCAGCGAAGACGAGCAGGAAGGCGAGGGCGCGGAAGCCCGTCTTCTTGCGTTCTTCGAGCTTCGGCTCGGCAGCCCACATCATGAAAGCCGAAACGTCGCGCGAATATTGCAGCAGCGTCTTGGGCGAGCCGTCAGTGTAATCCACCGCGCCATCAGCGAGCGGGGCTGCCATGGCGATCTTGTTGCCCGGCATATAGTCGTTCCAGTTCGGATCATCCGCTTTGGAGTAACCATTCAGCAGGGCCACAATGTAATCGGGGCCATGTTCCTGATAGGCGCCGCCGGGAATCGGCAAAGCGTCGACAAGGAAGAGCGGGAACCCGCGCGAATATCCGCGTGCCTTGGCGAGCAGCGAGAAGTCCGGCGGAGCTGCGCCGAGCGCTGCGCTGGCAGCCGCATCATTGGCGAAAGGTGCCGGGAACTTGTCCGACGGACGGCCGGGACGTTCAAACATATCGCCTGAATCGTTCGGACCATCCTTGATCTTATATTCTGCGGCGAGCGCCTTGATCTGCGCTTCCGAGAATTGCGGACCGCCCGCTTCCGACAGATTGCGGAAGGCCACGCGCTTCATCGAATGGCAGTTTGCACAAACTTCCCGATAGACCTGGAAGCCGCGCTGCAGCTGAGCGCGATCAAATGTGCCGAAGGGGCCAGCAAAGCTCCAAGGCTGACGCTCTGGAAGCTTCGTGTTGCCGCCGGCGGCGAGCGCCGGACCCGCGACGAGAGCCGTCGCGAGACCGAGGATGGTAAGGCTGAGTTTGGTCTTGATCATTGTCGTCATGTCCCTCGATCAGCCTTACTTGTTTTCGGGTGCATGTGCGGCACCAGCCGCGGCAGCACTCGCTGAACCACCACGTGCCAGCACCGAATCCGCAATGGAGGCGGGCAGGGGCTTGGGTGTCTCAAAGAGGCCCAAGAGCGGCATGATGATGAGGAAGAAGGCGAAGTAATAGAAGGTCAAGATACGCGAAGCGATCACATAGCCACCTTCTGCCGGCATCGCGCCGAGATAGCCAAGGCCAATCCCGCAGATCACGAAGACCCAGAAGAAGACGCGATAGACCGGACGGAAGCTTGCCGACTTGACGCGCGACGTATCCAGCCAAGGCAGGAAGGCCAGCACGGCAATCGAACCAAACATCGCAATGACGCCACCGAGCTTGTCGGGAATAGCGCGCAGGATCGCGTAGAACGGCAGGAAGTACCATTCCGGCACGATATGCGCGGGCGTCACCATCGGGTTGGCATCGATGTAATTGTCGGGGTGACCGAGATAGTTCGGCACATAGAAGATGAACCAGCTGAAGAAAGCCAGGAACACCACCATGGCGAAACCATCCTTGATGGTTGCGTAAGGCGTGAAGGGCACTGTGTCGCGCTTCACATCTTTCACTTCCACGCCGGTCGGATTGTTCTGACCAGCAACATGCAGCGCCCACACGTGCAGCGCGACAACTGCCGCGATCATGAAGGGGAGCAGATAGTGGAGCGAGAAGAAGCGGTTCAGCGTCGGATTATCGACCGAGTAACCACCCCAGAGCCAGGTTGTGATGGATTCGCCCACCAGCGGAATGGCCGAGAAGAGGTTGGTGATGACCGTCGCACCCCAGAAGGACATCTGGCCCCAAGGGAGAACGTAGCCCATGAAGGCAGTCGCCATCATCAGCAAGAAGATGACAACGCCCAAGATCCAGAGCACTTCACGCGGTGCCTTGTAGGAGCCGTAGTAAAGGCCGCGCAGCATGTGAATATAGACGGCGATGAAGAACATCGACGCGCCATTGGCATGGGTGTAGCGCATCAACCAGCCCCAGTTCACGTCGCGCATGATGTGCTCGACCGACTGGAAGGCGTAATCGACATGCGGCGTGTAATGCATAACCAGCACAATGCCGGTGATGATCTGCACGGCGAGCATCAGCGACAGGATGCCGCCGAAGGTCCAGAAATAGTTGAGGTTCTTCGGGGTCGGGAAGACCACGAAAGAAGAATGCACCAGGCCCATAATCGGGAGCCGGCTTTCAAACCAGCGGCCGATGGCGCTCTTGGGGACGTAAGTTGAAGGTCCGCTCATGTCATCCACTCGTTTCGATGTTTTGTCTCGTCAGCGCGGTGAGGCGCGAAACCCGGGTGCGACCCGGGTTTGAATGAATCAGCCGATACGCACTTTCGTGTCGGTAAGGAAGCTATAGACAGGCACTTCCAAGTTGCGCGGCGCCGGACCCTTACGGATGCGACCCGACGTGTCGTAGTGCGAACCATGGCAAGGGCAGAACCAGCCATCATAATCGCCCGAATGGCCGAGCGGTACGCAACCAAGATGCGTGCACACGCCAATCACAACCAGCCATTCCGGCTTCTTGACGCGATCCGCATCTTTCTGCGGGTCGGGAAGCTGGGCGAGCGGTGTCGCTTGGGCTTCGTCAATTTCTTTCTTTGAGCGGTGGCGCACGAACACCGGCTTACCGCGCCATTTCACCGTCATGATGCCACCTTCCGGTAGCGCGGCGAGATCGACTTCAGTCGACGCCAAAGCGAGCGTCGAAGCGTCGGGGTTCATTTGGCTGATCAATGGCCAGGCCACTGAACCAGCACCAACCGCCCCAACTGCAGCGGTGGTAATATAGAGAAAATCCCTGCGGGTCGGCTCGACCGTTGTTGATTCTGCCACGATTAACCCCCAAATCCATGTCATCTAGCCTCAGCGCGCGGGCATCGCCATCTGGCGGGAAAAGCCTGCGGAGGGCATGTTTGAAAAGAGGCCGGCTGGCCCACCTTTCACCCGCCGTTTGGATACGGCTGGTGCCCGGTTGCGGCAATGCGACCCATCGCCACCGCAGCCGTATAAAACGACCTCGGGCGTCGGGAATCCGCTCGCGAGCGGGCGTTGTTTCGCACCCTTCGCCGCACTTGTCTATAGTCACGGGCTCGTGAGATGGTTTAGTCCCGTCCGAGCCTTCCACATCCTTATTAAGGCCTTCCCCCGAAAGACAATGTCCGAGCCTGATCGCCTGTCCGCAGCCGCCCCTCAGGGCCGCCTGACGCTCGCCCTTTACCAGCCGGATATCCCCCAAAATACGGGGACCATGCTGCGTACCTGTGCTTGTCTGGGGGTGGATGCCGCAATTATCGAGCCCGCGGGCTTTCCGGTCACAGATCGGAACTTCCGTCGGGCGGGGATGGATTATCTCGACCATGTGCCCATTGACCGGCACGCCTCCTTTGCCGCTTTTGAGACCTGGCGGGCCCAATCTGGTCGCAGGCTGGTCCTGCTGACCACCAAGGGGGCTATCGATTACAGGGATTTCGCCTATCAGCGAGGGGACATATTGTTGGTGGGGCGGGAATCGGCTGGTGTCCCGGATGGGGTTCATGATGTCGCTGATGCGCGGGTCATCATTCCAATCCGGCCGGGATTCCGTTCGCTCAATGTTGCCGTGGCGGGGACCATGGTTTTGGGCGAGGCTTTGCGCCAATTGGGGAAGGAAGAAGAATGACAGAAAATTTGTTGGCGCAGCGTCAAACTCAAGCAAAAGCATGGTTTGAAAGCCTGCAAGACAAAATCATCGCCTCCTTTGAAGCGCTGGAAGATGCAGCCGACATGCATCTTCACCCCGATGCGGCCAAAGCGCCGGGCCGTTTCGAGCGCAAGCCATGGACGCGCGACAATCATGACGGCGCGCCTGGCGGTGGTGGCCGAATGGGGATGCTGTATGGGCGTTTCTTTGAAAAGGCGGGTGTCCACACCTCGACCGTTTTTGGAACATTCGCGCCAGAATTCGCAAAACAGATTCCCGGTGCCGCCGAAGATCCGCGCTTCTGGGCCTCTGGTATTTCGCTGATCGCGCATCCGTGGAACCCCAATGCACCGACGGTGCATATGAACACGCGCTTTGTTGTGACCTCGAAAGCCTGGTTTGGCGGCGGCGCAGATTTGACGCCAGTGATGATGGCGCGCCGTACGCAGGAAGATGCCGATTCACAGGCCTTTCATAAGGCTTTCGAGGATTGCTGTGGTCGTCACGAAATCGCGGATTATCCGAAATATAAAGCCTGGTGCGAAGAATATTTCTGGTTGCCGCATCGCAATGAGCCGCGCGGCATTGGCGGGATCTTCTACGATTATCTCAATTCAGCCGGTGATGCCGACAATAGCGCTTGGGATAAGGACTTTGCCCTGACGCGTGATGTGGGTGAAACCTTTGTGTCGATCTATCCGCAGATTGCGCGCGCCAATATGGTGAAGCCTTGGACAGAGGAGATGCGCCACGAGCAGCAGGTGCGTCGCGGGCGCTATGTCGAATTCAATCTGCTCTATGATCGCGGGACGATCTTCGGATTGAAGACAGGCGGCAATGTTGATTCCATTCTGTCATCCATGCCGCCGACGGTGAAATGGCCGTAAAGGTTTGAAAAGTTCGGTGCGTTGACGCGCGCCGGGCAATCTTGCCCGAGATAGACTTGCTTCGTGAAGACATGGAATGGCGTGTAATAATGGCATTCGATGTGCCAGCCGTCTTCAGCATGGTTTGCCCAAACACGCAGCCCCTCGTTCCAGACGAACAGGGTCGAGTTGATGACGATGAGAGCGATGATGCCCGTCGCAAAGAGCATCAGACGGATAATTTCCATGGGCAAAATTTAAAAACATTTATGAGATGCAATGTGGCTATGTTGAACCCAAGCCTAGCCAAAAGTCCATAACTTGTTGCCCAAAAAACTCCAGAACTGAACGATCCCAGTCGTTACGACTTGTGCAAGTAGATATTGAATCTGAAGTATCTCAACAAAAATGTACATCAGGCCGCCTGTGATCACAAACCCGATGGCGGCTACAGCGCAAAAGCGCCAGATCGCTTCACGGTGCGTGCGATGGCTTTCGAATGTATGGCGCCGATTGAGACTATAAGACGTCACACCACCACAGACATAGCCGACCAATGTGGCGTGCACAGGCTCCCATTGAAATGCTTCCACCAAAAGAATCAGTGCCCCGTAATGGGCAATGACGGCGAAAAGCCCAACAATGACGAAAGCAGAAATCTGGCGGGACAGAAGCATGATCTGTTTCCTAATGGGCAGGCCGGGCCTTGTCATCCTTAGCTGGGCGATGGTGGCATTGTTTTTTTATCTTTTCCTCCGCATATCTGGGAGGCGTATTGTCGCTGCCAGATTCTCTCGTAAGGGAACCTGTGCGGGTCGTTATGAGTTCAGTTAGTGTTTTCTGGTCATAGTGTTCGGCATTTTATTTTGATTTGTTCATTTTGAGATCTCAATGGCTTTCGGCCTTACTCTTATCGGAAGGGGTCTGCGACCTTTTCGCCGCGCTCAAGATGGCGCGGTGGCGGTGGAATTCGCCCTCGCGGCATGGCCGCTTCTCTTCGCGCTCCTGTTCTTGGCCGATATGGCTGCCAATGCCATTGTTTTCGATAAGGTCGATGCAACGGGGCGGGATCTCGCATCCCAATTGCGCAGTGGCGCGATTGATCCGCAGGCCCATTCTGCACAGAGCTTTCGCGAGCAATTTGTTTGCCCCGCCTTGCCGACGCTGACCTGCGAACGGGTGGTTGTTAATCTGGCGGCTACAACTTCTCTATCCAGCGTGTCGCCTGTGGATATTGCTGCAGCACGATGGTGTCCTGCTGCGGCGCAAGATGTTGTGATTTTTCAACTCGCCTATCCAACGCCGTTTATGTCACGCATCTGGGCGGGCAATTTTGCTGATCGTGCGGTTTATTACGTGGCGTCTTTTGGCCTGCGCAATGCACCTGGCATGATCGCGGGTGTGTGCTGACATGCGCGCCGCCCTGAGACGTTTCCGTGATGATGAAAGTGGGCTGACGCTGGTTGAATCCACGCTGATCATGCTGGTTCTCATCTACGCTATGGTCAATTTGGTAGAGTTTGATCGTTATTCGCGTTTTGCGCGCCATCTGACTGCGGCGACGGAAAGTCTCGTCACATTGATGAGTGAGCGCGCGAGCCCGATGCATGATCGTGATTGGAGCGATGATGCAGCGGCTTTGTTCTGGCTGTTTCCGGAAGCGCCACTTCTGTCGGGTGCTGATTGGCGCAAGACTTTGGGTGTGCAGGCCTCGCTGGTGCGCTTTGTGCCGAGTGATCCGTCTTGTGTGGTCGATTGTGCAAGCACGAGTGCACAAGTGCTGTGGACTTGGGATGGCGGCACGGTTGAATCGCGCGCGCTTCTTGCCGCCAACCAGATCTTGCGTGTTTGTGGCCCGTTGACGCCGGGTGGTGAGACGCCAGCCAGCAAGACGCTGCCGAGCCGGTTGTTTCGCGCTGGTGTGATGTTTGTCGTTACGCTGGCCTATGAATATCAACCCTTTTCATCGACCGCTGTGATTGGTCAGCGTCCTCTGGTGCGCGAGGCTTATGCCGTGCCGCGCGCGGGTGATCAGCGGATTGAGAGTGCGTCGAACGAGGCTCTGTCATGCCCTTGAGCCGCATAGTCCAATCATTGCGAGAGATGCGAGAGCATCTTGGCACTCTGCCGCTGGTTGCAGCGGCGGTGCTGATTCCTATCGCGTTGGTGACAGGCACGGCGCTTGATTATGGCATGTCGTATCAAGTGCAACAGAAGTTGGATCAGGCCGCGCAATCTGCGGCCGCAGCTGCCGTTGCGCAGAGCCGCGCTTTGCGCGCGATCCAACCCAATGTGCAACCGGAAGAAATGATGGAGCGCGGACGTGGGCGCGCAGACATGGTGTTTAATGCGCAAAAACCCAATGTTCGCAATGTTAAA
>Ga0214921_10010766_pt1 | contig 11251 bp, 10 predicted proteins | sample LL1505_MetaG_FD_177992 | JGI IMG/M metagenome (GOLD analysis project Ga0214921, IMG submission 177992) | Freshwater microbial communities from Lake Lanier, Atlanta, Georgia, United States - LL-1505 | ecosystem: Environmental > Aquatic > Freshwater > Lake | place: USA: Georgia | collected...
ACAAATAAAGCTTCTCCATCGTGTTCAGCTTCATGTAGGGGCAGTTATTGCAGGTGACGCAAGCACCGCCCACTTCCATGCCCGGCGCGGTGTAGAAGATACTGCCCGGCGAGCGTTTCTCCATCTGGTGGATGATACCCGGCTCCGTCACCACGATGAATTCCTGGCCGGGATTTTTCTCAGTGAAGCCCAGAAGCGAGCTCGTCGAGCCGATGTGGTGCGCATGGTTCAGCAGCGCTTCCGGGCATTCGGGATGCGCAATCACATGCGCCTTGGGGTGGCGGATTTTCAGCTTTACCAGTTCCTGCTCCGAGAACCGCTCATGCACCATGCAGGAACCATCCCATAGCACCATATTGCGCCCGGTTTTCTTGTTCAGATAACCACCGAGGAAACGGTCCGGGGCAAAAATGATTTTCTGGCCGACAGACAGCGAGTTGATGATGGTTTCGGCGTTGCTCGAGGTCACAATAATATCTGACAGCGCCTTGATCTCGGCCGAACAGTTAATGTACGTCACCACGATATGGCCGGGATGGCGTTCCTTGAACGCGCGGAACTGCTCCGGCGGGCAGGAATATTCCAGCGAGCAGCCCGCATTCATATCGGGCAGCAATACCTTTTTAGTCGGATTGAGGATTTTTGCCCCTTCGGCCATGAATTTCACGCCGCAGAACACGATCACTTCCGCATCCGTATCCCGCGCCTTGCGCGCCAGCTCCAGCGAATCGCCGATGATATCGGCGATGTCCTGAATATCGTCCTCCTGGTAATAATGCGCCAGGATCACCACATTCATCTCCTTCTTTAGCCGAAGGATCTCCTCCTCAAGGTTCGAGGGGATGGCCGGACGCAAGGCTGGATAGTTCGTATCGAGCATGTAGCTTATCTAGGTATTTTCAGAAAAAACGCAAGTTTTCCCTAGGGTTTATTGCAGGATTGTCATGAAATTGTCATGCCACCACCGACGAAAGCCTTGTATTAGACATCCATGGCGAAACGTTACGAGATTCCGGAAGATGCCGTCACCACAGGTCCGCATGTGTTGAATAGCACTTACTGGCCGCTGGCGGGGACACGTCTTACTCCTGAACTTATGGCTAGGTGGGAGATTCCTGCGGATGCGGACATAGCCTCCCTCGACGTACCGAACACCCATCACGATTACACGGTCGCCAATGGCTACCTCGTGCCCTATTACCGCCAGGGCAAGCAATCCATTCAGCACCGCACCGAAGAAACCATTATCGACCGGTCACGCGCATGGATCCTGAATGCCCAGCCGCAGCTTAGTGTGACATGGAGCCGCGAGCAGATCGAGAACGCCATTGCCTCTTTGGGTGCTCAACTGAACGCAGAGGGTGGACCTAGCAATCCCGCAGCGTGCGCATCTGACCTGCGCCTTGTGTGCGGTGCGATCATGCAGCGTATCGAACAGCTAGGCCGTGCCATCAAACAACATAACACCTATGGCACGAAACTGACACGGCCGCATTTACCGGGAACGCCGGTGCAGCCCATGCTTCCCATGGATATGCCAGAAGTGCAGATTGAAGCCAGCGCACCCGATGCAGTGGAACTCAGCCCTGCGGAAGTGGAAGAGTTCCGCAAAGAGTATAAGAATTATTACACCTTCCTGAATCTCACGATCAAAAGCCTGATGCCGCTGGTGTTATTAACTGACAAGCGTCTCGACCGCGATGGAGTACTGCTCGATTTTATGCGTGAAATCGGCAAGCCGCTGAACGTGACCAACGAGGGCCAGGTCCATTCGCAAAGTCACCATATCGTGAATAAGATTGGCGACACGATGAAATCTATCGACCAGATCTATATCGCCCTCCGTAAGGCAATGACGGAAGGTAGGAGCGGCGAATTATTCACTGCTGCCGCCGAAAAATTTGTCCTGCAGCATGGCGCACAAAGTGGCATACGCAGCGTGAATGATATTCTCGCTAGTCTGGATGACTACGCTATCATCTGCCGCGCGCGCGCCGGCGTCAAAACCGATGATGCCAAGGGCTACCGTGATGTGTTCAGCAAGCTTGACCAGTTGGAAACGTTCTTTAATGCACCCTCGGGGTTCCTGCAATCGCTCCGCCGCGAAGGGCGTGGTGAACGTGAGTTTTCGGAATTGCGGCAGGCGATCAGTACCGGCATCCGGCTGATGGCGCGTACCGCCTACACGCGGACACCCTGCAACAGCACCGCCCCGGAAATCTGGGTCCCCAATCTAGATCCCAAAGCGCCGCCCATGGAAAAATACATGGCTCAGACGCTCCTCTCCCCAGAAGAACGCAAGCGTGACAAGGACATTCTTAGGGAATCCATGACAAAAAATCTCGGGGAACGAGAGTCTTTCCTCAACCAAAAGTTCTGTAGCCTCGGCGTGCTTACGGACGAGTTAGAACGGCTCGAAAATAAATTCGTCGGTACTGGCACAGATCGTAGCAATGGCCCTAGAGGGCGGGCACTCTAATAAAGGTGTGCACTGACAAGCGCGGCAATAGCGCCAGAAAATCTTTTTTTTTCAATGCTAAACACCCCTCCGTCTCCACTCCATCCTCGCGCATCAGGTGCATGAAAATGGCGCTGCCTTTGCCGGGGGTGATGGTTTCGTCGTTGTAGCCTATGGGGATGATCAGGTCGTAGACGGGATCCTCGCGCCAGAGTTTTTCGTGGCTAGCGGCGAATGGCAGGGTGACGTGAAGGTTATAGAGCGGGTCGCAAGGGTCGTCGCACCAGCCGTCCATCGGGGTCAGCGCGATGGTTTTCAGACCTGTTTCGGGGGGATCCAGCCGGTCCGGGCGGTAAAAGCAGACCCGCAGCGGAAACCGCCCGACCGGCGTTTTCAGGTCGCCTTCGCGCTTGTCAGCCGCCACCCCGCCACGGCCGATGCGGCAGGCATAGCGCTGGCCTTCCACCTCGATTTCGGTGGGGCTGACGACGGTGATTTCAGAAATTGGGTTCATACGCACCTTCTACCATATCGTCATTCCAGCGAAAGCTGGAATCCATCTGTCATCCGTTAGCTGGATTCCAGCTTTCGCTGGAATGACGGTTACAAAAGCCGCCAAAACCCTTGCGTTATGGGGCAAAACTCCGTATTCCGGCTGCATGAACGCCAACATACCCACCCCCCTGCTCGACCGTGTCGTCGAACCGCGCGATTGCCGCGAATTCACGACCGAGGAATTGAAGCAGCTTGCCGCCGAACTACGCGCCGAAACCATCGGTGCCGTGTCGCGCACAGGCGGCCATCTCGGTGCAGGCCTGGGCGTGGTGGAACTGACCGTGGCGCTGCATCACGTATTCAATACCCCGAAGGACAAGCTGATCTGGGATGTCGGCCATCAGGCCTATCCGCACAAAATCCTCACCGGTCGCCGCGACCGCATCGGCACGATTCGCCAGGGCGGCGGCTTGAGTGGTTTCTGCAAGCGCGAGGAATCGGAATACGATCCGTTCGGTGCGGGCCATTCCAGCACCTCCATTTCCGCTGGCCTTGGTATGGCGGTAGCGCGCGATTTGAAAAAAGAAGATTTCGATGTAGTCGCCGTGATCGGCGATGGCGCGATGAGCGCGGGTATGGCCTTCGAGGCAATGAACAACGCGGGCGCGCTCGGCACGCGCCTCATCGTGATTCTGAACGATAACGACATGTCCATCGCACCGCCGACGGGTGCCATGAGCGCCTATCTCTCGCGCCTCATCTCATCGCATTCTTACCGCACGGTGCGGCATGTCGCCAAAACCGTCGCCAATAAAATGCCCGGGCCGCTGGCCCGCGCCGCGCGCAACGCCGAGAAATACATGCGCGGCATGGCGATGGGCGGCACGATGTTCGAGGAGTTGGGCTTCTATTATGTTGGCCCGGTGGATGGCCATAACCTCGACCAGTTGCTGCCCGTGCTGAAAAATGTACGCGACGAAAAACAATCCGGCCCGGTGCTGGTGCATGTGGTCACGCAAAAAGGCTACGGTTACGGCCCCGCTGAAAGTTCGGATGACAAATACCACGGCGTCGCCAAGTTCGATGTCGCCACCGGCGCGCAGGTGAAGGGCAAAAGCAACCCCAGCTACACCAGCGTATTCGCCAAGGCGCTCATCGCCGAAGCAGCGGCCGACGACAAGATTATCGGCATTACTGCCGCCATGCCATCGGGTACGGGCATCGACAAGTTCGCCGAGCAATTCCCCGACCGCACGTTCGATGTCGGCATTGCCGAGCAGCATGCAGTCACGTTCGCCGCAGGCCTCGCCACCGAGGGTTACAAACCCTTCTGCGCCATTTACTCCACCTTCCTGCAGCGCGCCTATGACCAATTGGTGCATGATGTGGCCATCCAGAAACTGCCCGTCCGCTTTGCCATTGATCGCGCAGGTCTTGTCGGAGCCGATGGCGCGACGCATGCTGGCTCGTTCGACATCGCCTACCTCACCACCCTGCCCCACATGGTGCTAATGGCCGCCGCCGATGCCCCGGAACTGATGAACATGGTCGCCACCTGCGCCGCGTATGAAGACGGCCCCAGCGCCGTGCGCTTCCCGCGTGGCGATGCGCTGAACGCCGAGGCGCTACCTACGCGCGGCACGCCCATGGAAATCGGCAAAGGCCGCATTGTGCGTCAGGGTTCTGATGTCGCCATCCTCAGCTTCGGTGCACGTTTGGGCGAAGCGCTGAAAGCGGCGGAGCAACTGCAAGCGCAAGGCATTTCCGTTACCGTGGCCGATGCACGTTTCGCCAAGCCGCTCGACGAAGCATTGATTCAAAAACTGCTGCGCGAGCATGCCCTCGTTCTTACACTGGAAGAAGGTGCTGCGGGCGGCTTCGGCGCGCATGTGCTTAGCTATTCCGCCAATGCCGGGCTGCTCGATACCGCCCATCCAAAACTCCGCGTGCTGACGCTGCCGGACGATTTCCAGCACCACGACACGCCGGATAAAATGTACGACGAAGCCGGGCTCAACGCCGCGCAGATCGTCGAAAAAATTACGGAACTTTTCGCTGCCCAGAAAAAGGCCAGCGCCGCTTAGTTACGGCTGGCTAACAGCTGCGCCCGGCAGCATATCCATCCCCTCGAAGCACCAAAGTAAGATGGCTTTCTGCACATGCAGGCGGTTCTCCGCCTCGTCCCACACCACCGATTGCGGCCCATCGAACACGGCATCGGTGACTTCCTCGCCGCGATGGGCAGGCAGGCAATGCAGGAAGATGGCGTTCTTCTTTGCCAGCGCCATCAGCGCGTCGTTCACTTGGAACCCGTTGAACGCCTGTTTGCGCGTCAATGTGTCGTCGTCACCCATGCTCACCCATGTATCGGCGTTAATAACATCCGCATCGCGCGCGGCTTCTTCCGGGCTGGTAGTCACCGTCACTTTAGCCCCGACCGCATGCGCCTGCTCCAGAATATCCGCATTGGGCGGGAGAGTGGCGGGGCAGGCCAGTGCCAGTTCGAAATCGAGCTTCATGGCGGCGGTGATCCAGGTATTGGCCATGTTGTTGCCATCGCCAATCCAGGCGACTTTCTTGCCGATGATGCCGTGCAGGCGCTCTTCGATGGTCATGATATCGGCCATCAGTTGGCAGGGATGCAGCAGGTCCGTCAGCCCGTTAATCACCGGCACGGTAGCATATTGCGCCAGCTCGATCAGCGTGTTGTGGTGGTAAGCGCGCAGCATCAGCGCATGCACGTAGCGCGAAAGCACGCGCGCGGTGTCGGCCACGGTCTCGCCGCGCCCCAGCTGCAGATCTTCCTTCTGTAACACCAGCGGCGTGCCACCCAGTTCGCGGATGGCCACTTCGAAGCTGACACGGGTGCGCGTCGAGTTTTTCTCGAAAATCATCGCCAGCGATTTGCCGAACAGTTCCTGTTCTTCCCCGTGCGTGCGCACCAGCTTGCGGCGCTTCGCCTCGCTCAGGATCGCGATAATATCATCCTGCGTCAGGTCGCGCAGATCGAGAAAGTGACGCATGGAAATCCGCCTCAAGCCAGTGTTTCGGAAAGCGCGGATAAAGCCGCATCGGCATGGGTTCTGTCAATGATTAATGGCGGAACGAGGCGGATGACATTGGTCACCGTCGGCGAGGTCACCAGCCCTTTCTCCAGCAACGCCGCCGCCAGCACGCGTGCGTCGCCCACTGGCTGCAGCCCGATCATCAGCCCGACACCGCGCACGTCGGTGATTTTATCAGGGTGCTGAGCTTGAAGTTTCTTCAGCCCGTCCGTGAGGTACGCGCCTATGGTTTTCACCTGCTCGAACAGCCCATCGGTCAGCAGCAGGTCCAGTGCAGCATTGCCCACGGCCATTGCCAGCGGGTTGTTGTTATAAGTGCCGCCATGGCTGCCGGCAGGCAACACACTGCCTACTTTCTCCGTCACCAGCGTCGCGCCCAGCGGGAAACCACCGCCGATACCTTTGGCCGAGGAAACGATATCCGGCGTGATGCCTGCCTGCTCGAACGCGTAGAAGCTGCCGGGACGGCCGTAGCCGCACTGCACTTCATCGCACATCAGCAGCAAGCCTTCAGCGTCGCACAGCGCACGCAGCTCGCGCAGGAAGGCATGGCTGGCCACCTGCACGCCGCCCTCACCCTGAATCGGTTCAATGAGGATACCGGCAGTATTTTTATTGATGGTGTGTTTCACTGCGTCGATATCGTTGTACGGTACACGATCAAATCCAAGCAGCATGGGGCCGAAGCCTGCGCGGGCGCTTGCGTTGCCACCTGCCGCAATACCGCCATAGGTGCGGCCGTGGAATCCGCCCTCGAACGTGATGATGCGCTGGCGGTACGGCGCGCCGGTTTCATAATGGTAGCGGCGCAGGAATTTCAGCCCCGCCTCCACCGCTTCCGTGCCCGACGAGCAGAAGAATACAGAGTCCGCGAACGTCTGTTCCACCAGCCGCGCCGCGAAGATTTCCAATTCCTCCGTGACGAACTGGTTCGAGCAATGCCAGATTTTGGCCGCTTGTTTCTGCAGCGCCTCCACCAGATGCGGATGCGAATGGCCGAACGCATTTACCGCAATGCCCGACGCGAAATCCAGATACCGCTTCCCTTGATCGTCGATCAGGTACGCGCCCTCGCCCCGCGCAATGCGAATGCCGGTGCGGCGATAGATCGGGAGATAAGGGGTAATGGTCATGGGATGCGCATAGGGGAAATTAGAAAAAATACAAGAAAATGTACCAACAAATCTATTCCCCGCTGGCGGGGAATCCAATCCGCCCTTGAGCGGATTGGCAGGGGTGGCGGGCAGTGACACTTATGCTTCCTGCCACCCTCCCAAATCCATAAGCATGGATTTGACCTCCCGCCAGCGGGAGGTGGTTTTTAGGATTTCAACCGCCAGCCGCGGGCGAACATGCGTTGGGCGGCGGTCCAGAGCATGAGGATGGTGACGGCCAGGATCACGGCGCCCCGCGCCGGGTCGGCATCCGAGACGCCGGTCATGGCGAAGCGGAACCCGTCAATCATGTAGAAGAACGGGTTGAACTGGCTAATCTGCTGCCAGACAGGCGGCAGGTCGTGCATCGAATAGAAGGTACCGGAGAGGAAACTGAGCGGCGTCACCACAAAGTTGGTGATGGTTGCGGCCTGGTCGGGTGTGTTGGCCACGATGCCGGTGATGATGCCGAGTAGCGACATCATGAGTGTGGCGGCGACGGCAAAATACAGCAGTGCGCCAATGGAATGGATACCCACATGGGCGAAGAGGCTCATGGCAATCGCCACGGTGCAGCCCACCATCAGCCCACGCGTAACGCCGCCCGCGGCCATACCCACCACCAGCTCGCCCGCCGAGAAGGGCGGCAACAGCCAGTCGATGATCACGCCCTGCAGCTTGGCAATCATGAAGGAGGAAGAAGTATTAGCAAAGGCGTTCTGTACCATGGCCATCATGATGAGGCCGGGGGCGATGAATTGCGGGAAGGGCATGCCATGCACGCTGCGCGTATTGCCGCCCATCGCCAGCGTGAGCACCGCCAGGAAGATCAGCGTGGTCATCATGGGCGCGACGAGCGTTTGGTTCCACACCTTCAGGAAGCGCCATGTCTCGCGCTTGTAGAGGGTTTGTATACCGATCCAGTTGATGCCCATAGGTGCCGCCTTTCGGCACGTATCTAGTGCCTTGGACCTGCAATCGCAATGGAAATACAAAACGCCGCCGTTATAAACTAGGCCGCTTGCGAATAAATCGGGATGATATTGTAAATAATATCCAGGTTGCGCGCATAGAGGCTCGCAACCTTCTGTTGTTTTTGTGAGGCCAGCGCATTAAGCGCCGCGCTTTTCTCTCTCGGGCTTTCGACTTCGATATCAGTAATATTGGAATTGGCATTTTGTTCGACGGATGGCTTGGCGATCGCGAGTGGCGGCTGACTCTGGATAGACGAAAACAGCGTCGCCTCATCCGAAGGAAGGAGGATGGCCTTAGGCTTGGCGATGTCGCTGAACGTATAATTCCGGCGCGGCGCTTCTTCGGAACTTTTTTTCTGTTGTTCCTGCGTTGTCCGTTCATCACCCTTACCAATCGGATCGATGACTTTGACGCTACCAACATCGAATTGGCGCAGTTGCAGTTCACCATCCTCACCGACGGTATAACGCGCGGTAACGGTCGCCCCCGGCTTGATAGGATCGATCGCCTGCTTCGACTGGGCCGCGTTCAGCGCGTTCTGCGTGTACGGATTCAGTAGCAGGGAATTCAGTGCGCTGATGCTTGACGCCATCAGACAGTACCTTCCTGGTTAGTGACATATGGGCTGCTTCTTGCAGCCACCTTACTTTTTTTGTTTAATGAATATAGTGAAAAAGCGCCATATGGTCAAGGCATGTGGATAAATAGCAGCGCATAAAAAAAGGGAGGCAAGGATCCTCCCTTTTCCTTATTTTACAACACTCTTGCGATTAGCGGCGGTCGCCAAGCAGGCGCAGCAGGTTCATGAACAGATACACAAACGCGAAATACAGGTCCGTCGCAGCAATAATGGCAGCGTTGCCCGAACGGCCATGCGTGTAGTAGATCTGCTTCGCTTCTTGTGTTTTCCAAGCGGTAAGGCCTAAAGCCAGCAACACACCGAGATAGCTCAGCGCCAGGTCGAGACCGCTGGATTTGAACACATACACATTAAGCATCGAGGTAACGAATACCGCAAGTATGCCCACCACAATAAAGCTCGAAAGCGCCGACACGTCGCGTTTGGTGCTGTATCCGTAGATCGACAGCAGCCCGAACGTGCCCGAAGTGATCAGCAACACCCGTAAGATCGACGCCTCGGTGTATACTGCGAAAATTGACCAGGACGCGAGGCCCATGATAAACGCGAAGGCCCAGAAAGTCATCTGCGCACCCTGCGCACTCATACGTGCCATGCGCGGCAACACAAAGAACACCATGGCCAGGGGAGCAAAAGCAATGATCCAGAACAGCGGCGACACCTGCGCCCCCCCATCCGGCCCCACGGTGATCAGCATCTGCTGGAACGCGGGCGAGGTGCCCGCAAAATACGAAACAATAGCCGTCAGCAGTACGCCGCTGGCCATGTAGTTATAGACCTTCAGCATGTAACTACGCAGGCCCGCATCGACCGCCGTGCCTTGCGCCTGTGCGACAGCGGCGTTGGGGCGATTCCATGGATTCATTTTAGTCTCCTAAGTGTGGTTGCAACGGCACCATTATAGACCCAATCCGTGGGTATGCAATGGGAACCGGATATTCATTTAGGGATTATCCACGGTTTTTCAATGGGACGAAACGTGGCTGCCGCACGGCCTTTGCTGTACTACTATAAGTGCTTGCAATTGGCGGGAACTGTTATATACACCGCTTCCCCTTACGGGGCTGGAGCCGGGCGAATGGCATTTGCCTTGGCACCAACGCAACTCAGAAATTGACGAGGGCAGTAGCCCGAGCCAGCCATGAGCTGCGAAGCACGCGTCATTGAGAGGCCAGTAGGCCGAGCAGGGCGCAAAACAACGAAACTAGGAGAAAACAATGCCTAAAATGAAGACCAAAAGCGGCGCCAAAAAGCGCTTCAGCTTGACCGCTACCGGCAAAGTTAAAGCCGGTCAGTCGGGTAAACGCCACGGGATGCGCAAGCGTTCGCAGCGGATGATTCGTAGCGCGCGCGGCACCACGATTCTGAACGAATCGGATGCCACGACGATCCGTAAAAACTTCCTGCCCAACGGTTAAGGAGAGCACCCATGGCACATGTAAAACGTTCCGTTACCAAACGCGCCCGTCACAAAAAAATCCTGAAGATGGCCAAAGGCTATCGTGGCCGCGCGTCCACCTGCTACCGCGTGGCGATTGAGCGCGTCGAGCACGGCTTGCAGTATGCGTACCGCGATCGCCGCAACAAAAAGCGCACCTGGCGCGCCCTGTGGATCCAGCGTATCAACGCTGCGGCCCGCGAGCACGGCCTGGTGTACAGCGAATTCATGCACGGCCTGATCAAGGCGGGCGTGACGCTGGACCGCAAAGTACTTGCCGATATCGCCGTCAACGACACCGCGATGTTCAAGCAACTCGCGACCCAGGCGCAAGCAGCCCTGAAAGCGTAGTTATCGCTTAGATACTTATACGAAAAGGGCACCTCCGGGTGCCCTTTTTTATTGTCATCCCGGGCTTGTCCCGGGATCTGGCTTCACCGCTGGCGCCAGGCCTCTCGACCGGATCCCGGGACAAGCCAAGGGTGACATCACATTAGAACTAGACGGCACTGTTTACTCACGTATATCTAGCGCCCCATGACTGATATTCTCAAAAACGGCCTTGAAGCCATCACCAGCGCCAGCACCGCGAAGGCACTGGAGGAACTGCGCGTGCAGTATCTCGGTAAATCCGGGTTGCTGACGGCCGAGCTGAAAACACTGGGTGCGCTGGAGCCGGAAGCGCGCCGCGAAAAAGGTGCGCAGGTGAACGCGATCAAGGAACAGCTCACCAATGCGCTCGAAGAAAAGAAAGCGACGCTGGAGCGCGCGGAGCTGGATGCGCGCCTGGCCTCCGAACATATCGATGTCACCCTGCCCGCTGCCCCCATCGCGCGCGGCACTATCCATCCTATCACGCAAGTCACGGAAGAACTCATCGCCATTTTTGCGGATTTCGGGTTCAGCGTGGCGGAAGGCCCGGAGATCGAGGACGATTTCCATAATTTCAGCGCGCTCAACATCCCCGAGTCGCACCCGGCCCGCCAGATGCATGACACGTTCTACCTGCAAGGCGATGGCAAGGAC
>Ga0214921_10010767_pt1 | contig 11250 bp, 11 predicted proteins | sample LL1505_MetaG_FD_177992 | JGI IMG/M metagenome (GOLD analysis project Ga0214921, IMG submission 177992) | Freshwater microbial communities from Lake Lanier, Atlanta, Georgia, United States - LL-1505 | ecosystem: Environmental > Aquatic > Freshwater > Lake | place: USA: Georgia | collected...
TCGCGCTCGGGCAAATCGGCAACGGCGTCTGTCAAGGCGCCCATGAACTGCTCGTGCTCCACAATGGCCTCAGGCTGCTGCGAAGCATCGGTGGCAATGTTCATCACCTCTTCGGTGACCACTTCCATGGAATAGGTTTCAAACCGACGCGCTTGGGTGCGCTCCTTGTGAAACAACTCAATGTCCTTGCCCATGTGATCGGCCAATTCGGCCTGAGTGGGCGTGCGTCCAAGCTCGGCCGCCAACTCGTGGGTGGCCGTACTGTGCGACTTGTTAATGGCCACGGCAGAGCGCGGCAAAAATGACAAGCGGCGAACTTCGTCCAGAATGGCGCCACGCACACGGCTGTGGGCAAAATTCTCAAACTCAATGCCCTTGCCTGGGTTGTAAGCTCGCGCAGCCTCAAGCAGGCCAATCATGCCCACTTGAATGAGTTCATCCAACTCCATAAAGGGCGGTAACCTGACTTTCAGGTGCAAAGCCACGCGCTTGACCATGCCCAAATGGGCCATGACCAGCGCTTCGCTGTTGTTTTGAACCTGTTCGTAAAGTCGAGTGGAGTTGGCCATCTTGTTTATGCGCTGGTTTTCACCAAACGTTCTACAAAAAATTGTAAGCCACCCGAAGCCTCTTCAATGGGCTCCAGTTGGCGAACGGCTTCCGCCAAACGCCTGAAATCACGCGCGCCCGCACTTCCGGGAGCAAATTCAGAAACGGGCTGGTATTTTTTCAGCGCCGTCAAAATGAGTTCGTCGTTCTCAATTGAGCCTAAATAGCGCACGGTTCGGTTTAGAAAACGAGCACAAACCTGATTGATTCGCTCAAACAATTGATAACCTTCTTGGGCACTGGCAACACCATTGGGCACCAGGTAAATTTCGTCCAAACCATGGTCTTGAATGAGCACCTTGATGGTTGCGTAAGCATCGGCAATGGAGGAAGGGTCGTCGCGAACCACCACAAAGCGCCTTGAACAGGCCGCCATGAAGGCCAAAACCTCAGGAGAAATACCTGCAGCCATGTCGACAATGAGGTAGTCAATGTCATCGTCAAGGGCACTAAAAGCTCTGACGATGTTGGCCGCCTGAATGTCACCAAGCGCAGCCATTTCTTGAATACCAGAGGCACCAGGCACCAGTTTGACGCCTTGGCGGGTGGTCACAATGATCTCTGCAAGGGTTTTTTCGCCACTTAAAAAATGACTCAAGTTGTAAGGGCAACGGCAGCCCAATGCAATTTGGGCATTGGCCAAACTCATGTCTGCATCAAACAACATGACGCGATGACCCATGGCTTGCAGCGCAACAGCCAAGTTCACAGAGACCGTGGTTTTACCCACCCCTCCCTTGCCACTGGCTATGCCAATGACTTGCGTCGTTTTTGCTTTATCCATGAAGCTCACTTTGAGGCATTTCAAGCGACCAATTGGGGCGACTCAGGCCCAAAGTATGGGTGAGCGGCACGTTGGCAGCGTCTGCCTCGTTAACCTGAGTAACTAGTGTCGCAGGTTTTGTGGCATCTTCCATCGTCTCAGGCTCAAAAGCATCTGAAGATGGGGTCAAATGGGTCATGGCAATGTTGATCAGTTTTTGCAAACCTGAAGATTTCAAGCCATCTGAAATTTTGTCAGAACCACCTCCGGCCGAAACCACGCACTGAGCACCCTCTGCAATTAAAAATTGGATCAATGGCCAAGGTGAATTGGACTCATCGAGTTTGCTGATCATGAGTGACTGCCAGTTCAGCTTTGATTTCAGCATGATGCGCGACAAAGTCACACTTGAAGAATCGGCAGGCACCACGGCATGCAAACCAGCTTCTGGGCATACTTGCAAAATTTCAGCCAAACGGTCTTCCATTTGAACGCCTGGGGTGTCAATCAGAATCAATCTCTTGGGTGACAACTCGTCGAGCAACAGCTTCAAAGTGTCGGCGCCGTTTGCACGGTAGCATTCCACACCCAACTGCGCGCACAACATTTGCGTTTGACTCCATGCTCCGGCGCGCATGTCGTGGTAGCTCACGACAGCTACATATTCATTGCCGTATTGCATGGCCAATTGCTGAGCGGCCTTGGCAACCATCAAAGTTTTGCCAGAACCCGACAAGCCAGCCATCACGTGGATGCCTCGGTTTGGGAAACCCTCTTGAGGGCGCTCTAAATTGTGCGTGAGTTGCGCACGAATGCTGTCTAGGGCAATGTCTAAAGTAGGCTGCTCGCGCAAACCTTCTTGCAACAAGGCTCGCAATGCCGTCGGCACGCCTACCTCAGTCATGGCTTGTACAAGGGGTTGAATGTGTGCGGGCCAATACTGATTCATTTGCCAGCTTGCGGTTTGCTGGCTCAGTCTAAATTCTTGACGCAAGGCTGCCAACTCTTCGCGAACCAAGGAAACAATTTCTTGGCTGCGAGCTTGTTCGCGACCTTGGCTCAGGAGGTGATCGCCTGAATCATTTGCAGTTGAAGCACGTGAACCGTTTGACTCGCTCTGGCCGCCTGTCTTTAACAAGTGCTGCAAATGGTCACTGAATGGTTGGTTGACCGAAGAGGGTGTGCTGGAAAGTCTTTTGTTAACGCCAGATGGCGCTGCGCCAGTTGATTGACGTGTCGCTGTTGGCCCATGCTCAATTGCACTGAGTTCTTCTGCCATCAACTCATCTGAATAGGCTTCAGCCACATCCAGCGCGACGATCAATTCGGTTTGACCTTCCACACGATTGTTGGAAATGATCAAAACATCGGGGCCAAACAAAGCCATTGCCTTTTCGGTGGCACTGCGCGTGTCGCGGGCAAGTATGCGTTTGAGTTCCATGGTCTTATCTCTTCGTCAATCTAATGGTTGTATCTGATTTTGTACTGTGTGAATCACTTGTGCTTCAGCAGGTTCATCGGGTTTCAGCGTGCACGGTGTGAACCACTTTAACGGTCTGGTCATCTGGAATTTCGCTGTATGACAACAAAGTCAAGTCGTTCACGCGATAACGCACAGCCTTGGACAACCAAGGGCGAATCACGGGAGACACGACCAACACAGCGGGGTGACCCATTTCTTCGACGGCACGTGCGCCATCGCGCAAAGCACCAAACAAACGCTCAGCCAAACCTGGCTCCATGGCAATGCTTTGGCCGGGCGCAGTTTGTTGCAAAATATTGTGAATGAGCTGCTCAAGACTAGGGTCCAAAGTCATGACCGACAGGCCATTGGCATCGTCAACCAAACTTTGTACAATCATGCGGCCCAACTTAGGGCGAACCAAAGACGTCAATTGATCAGGTTCTTGCGTGCGGCTGGCCACTTCTGACAATGTTTCGGCAATGGTGCGCATGTCGCGAATCGACACCGATTCGTTCAACAAGTTTTGCAATGTGCGTGTGACCACACCCAAAGACAACTTGCCAGGCACCAAGTCTTCCACCAACTTAGGTGACTTGGCAGCCAACTTGTCGAGTAATTGCTGAACTTCGTCATGGCTAAGCAAATCAGAGGCGTTGTCACGCAGCACTTTGTTCAAGTGTGTGGCTACTGCTGTACTGGCATCGACCACGGTGTATCCTAAGGTGCGAGCCAAGTCGCGCTGAGAAGGATCAATCCAGACGGCATCCAAACCAAAGGCGGGCTCTTGTGTGGCTTGACCTTCCAGAGGTCCATAAACTTGACCGGGGTTGATGGCCAATTCTTTGCCCACTTTAATTTGCCCCTTACCTCGAACCACGCCCTTCAACACAATGTGATAAGCATCAGGGTCGATGGTCAAAGCGTCGCGAATGCGCACGGGTTGAACCAAAAAGCCCAACTCGGCAGACAATTTCTTGCGCACACCTTTGACACGGTTCATCAATTGACCGCCCGTTTCAGGGTTCACCAGAGGAATCAAGCCGTAGCCAATTTCAAGGCCAATCAAGTCCACTTGATCGACATCGTCCCAATCCAATTCTTTGGGCTCGTCCAATGCAGCTTGCGCCGCTTGTTCTGCTGGCGTCGCAATGGGGTTATCTTGTTTCTGTGTAATGCGATATGCCAAGCCTGCGCTGCCCAAAGCCAGGGTAATGAACACCAAGTGAGGCATGCCTGGCACCAAACCCAAAATGGCCAAAATGCCTGCTGACATGTACAAAGCCGTGGGGTTGGACAATTGTGAAGTTGCTTGTTCCGTCATGGACTCAGAAGTGGTCACGCGGGTCACAATGATGGCGGTTGCCAATGACAAGAACAACGAAGGAATTTGGGCTACCAAGCCATCACCAATGGTGAGCAAGGTGTAAATGCGACCCGCCTCAGACAAAGACAAGCCGTGTTGGGCGACACCAATCGTGAGGCCACCAATCAGGTTAATCACCAAAATCAGCAAGCCGGCTACCGCGTCGCCGGATACAAACTTAGAAGCACCATCCATGGAGCCGAAAAAGTCAGATTCTTGAGAAAGTTCTTCGCGGCGCTTCTTGGCAGTTTCTTGGTCAATCACGCCAGCGTTCAAGTCGGCGTCAATTGACATTTGTTTGCCTGGCATGGCATCTAAGGTAAAGCGAGCATTCACTTCAGATACACGACCTGCACCTTTGGTCACCACAATGAAGTTAATGATCATCAAAATAGCGAAGATGATGAAACCGACCACGTAGTTGCCGCCAATCACAAACTCACCGAAAGCAGCCACCACCTTGCCAGCAGCTTCGTGGCCTTCGTGGCCATTGACCAAAATGACACGGGTAGAGGCCACATTCAAGCCCAAACGGAGCATGGTGGCGAACAACAAAACAGACGGAAAAGAAGAGAACTCAAGCGGCTTGCGGGTGCCGATGGCAATCATGATGATCAGCAAGCTGCAGGCAATGTTGAAAGTAAACAGAATGTCCAGCATCAAGGCGGGCAGGGGCACCACCAACATGGCCATGATCAACAACACCATGGCGGGCAAGCCCAGGCCGGTGTAATCGAATTTGGACAGGTTCTGTCGAACCGCTGACAGGGTCAAGGTGCTCATGGTTGGCCTAAGTGGCTATTTACAGGGTTAAAACAAACAAACTGCATGGTTTTCTTCCATAGTTCAGCTTGTTGAGCAAAGTCCATGCCATGTGGAATCCCGACACCGAGTCGAATTTCCAAGATTCAGCAGAAGCGGCAAGCAATGACCTGTCACGGTTTTTGCTAATACAAGGCATGCCCGGCCTAAAAACCGGGGTGAAAACAGCCAACTGAAGATGGAAATACCATGGACGCCAACCTCAACTTTTTGACCACCCCAACCACCAACCCTACGTCAGTAGGGGCTCCCAGCGGTTCTACAGGTCTTGACCCAAGCCTTGCCAAGCCCATGAATGGGCAGGAATTTGCAGGTGTGATGCGAGATCTGATGGCCAAGGGTGAACGGCAAGACGTTGCCGGAATTGCGCCTGGGGAAGCCACAGATGCCAATGCGGCAGCCCTCCAAACGCTCAATTTAGGCAATCAGTTCTCGGTCATTACGGCGGCGTCCCCCCTGCCCGACCCCAACAGCCTGGCTCAATTTGCCAGGGCTCAGGGACTGAGTGAGTCTGCAGTTCAAGCACTTTTCGGCGACTTGACATTGCCAACTGACCCTGCCACAGCACAGCCTATTGCGCTGACACCAGAAATGGCTCAGGTTGGCGGCCTGATGGGTTTTCCAGCCAATCCTCTGTTGGCCAACCCCTTGATGACCCATTCGGTTGCTGCAAGCATCGATGCCGGCACTCTGACGCTGCTCCCAAGTGCTGCTACTTTGGGCTGGATTCAAGCCAATCCAAGCAGCTTGACCATTTCAGATCAGGTCGACAAATCTCTTTGGACACAAGCACCTCACCTGTCATTAACCAGCGCAAACCCCAAGGTATCAGACGTTTCTGCCTTGATGGCCACAGCGGGTGCCACTGGCGTACTTCAAGTCTTGGGTGGCATGGGAGCCTTGCAATCTCAATCCCTAACAGCCACAGACAATTTAACTGAAATTGCACCAGAATTAGGACCCTTGGACGCCATGCGCATGCGCATGATGCCTGCTTGGGAAAACATGACACGCCAACTGGCCAAATTGAATGGCACTGACCAGGCCGCGGCTTGGGGTCAGCTTTGCTCCAACATTTTGAGCAGCAAGGAACAATGTGCTGATGGCAAAGAGGTATTGCTGGACTTGGGCGTCAATGATCCTTCACTGATGTCTGCACTTGATGCGCTTCAAGAACAAAGCAATACGGGTTTAGTCAATTTAGATTCCGCCCGAAATACAGCCAGCACGGGTGCTTTGGGTGCCGCCGCCACCAGCGCCGCATTGGCCAACCCCGGGATGACCGACCGCGCTGCCCAAATTCAAGACTTGGCGGACAAGTTGGGCAAAGCCATGGGAGAGCGACTTCAAGAACAAATGGAACGTGGGGAGTGGAAACTGCAATTGAAGCTGAATCCCGCACATTTGGGCAGAATTGATGTTGAACTTGACATGAATGCCACCGGTTTGGACGCTGTTTTTAAAACTGACAACATGCTGACGCGAGAATTGATTGCACAAGGCATGAACAAACTCAGAGATAGCTTGGCACAATCAGGCATGACAGTTGCTAATGTCTGGGTGAACAGTGAAAACCAGAAAGGTTCTGGCGGAAACTCGACACCTCGAAGAAACTCAGAGTCTGACAATACAGTCAACGCCTCTGTGTCAGAGGTGAAAGCCGCTGAAACTCGCATCAAAGAACTTAGATCTTCAGATGCTTGGGACACACTGGCTTAAAGAATGATGTGAAAATGCCCGGTTAAACCGGTGACAATTTGTTTATATAGAGGTGCCCCATGGCAACAGCAGCCCCAGAAGCAGCAGAAGTCGTTGAAGAAGAACCGAAAAAGAAGAAGCCGATCGTCCTGATCATTGGGGGCGTGGTGGGTTTAATCGTGCTCATCGTGGGCATTGTGTTGGGCACACTCTTTTTCACAGGTTACTTCAATCCCAAACCCGTCATTGATCCTGAGCACGCTGAAGGTGCAGCTGACGGTCATGGCGCGCCAGGTGCGCCAGGGGACAAAAAAGGCGATGCCAAACCCGGCAAAAAAACCAAAGATTCACCAGCGCTCACGCGCTTTGAGTACACCTACATGCAAATTGAACGCGAGTTCTTGGTCAATGTCAGCGGCTCCAAAAAAGTGATGTCGGTTCAAATTGCCGTCATGACGCACTACGACGATCGCGTGTTTGAAAATGTGAAGAAGCACGATTTCGCCCTTCGCTCAGCGGTGATGGATGTCATGCGCCTCACGACAGATGCCGATTTGGTCAAACCAGAGTTCCGCAAAGAGCTTGCCGTGAAAATTCGCGACAGCATGAATACTTTGTTGGAAAAATACGAAGACTTTGGCGGCATCGAAGAAATTCATTTCACGAATTTCATCGTGCAGTAATTCAATCGGCCTTTTAAAGCATTTGCGTAATTTCATTTTGATTGTTTGAGTTTCATGGCCACTTCTTTATTAACACCCGACGAACTTTCTGCCTTGGCAGAAGGCGTCATGGATGGATCGATTCCAGTCGACACTGGTTTCAACACCACCGCACGGGTGAAGAAACACGACCTGGCCAGCGAAGACAGCAGCTTGGGGGTGAACATCACCTCGATCGACATGATCAACGAGCGTTTCATTCGCACTTTTCGCTTGGGACTGGTCGAAATGCTGCGCACCAGCCCCAAGGTCAATCCCAATCAAGTAGAAATTGTTCGCTTTGGTGATTACCTCAAAAGTTTGAAGGCGCCGCTGTCAGTCAATGTGGTTCGCATGAACCCCTTGCGCGGCAATTCCATTGTGGTCATTGACCCCACCGTGGTGTTTAGTTCATTGGACAGTTTCTTTGGCGGATTTGGCAAGGGCGTGGGAAATTTACCCCCTGGTCGTTTATTCACACCCACAGAATCGCGCATTATCAACATGATTTTGGAGGTCTTCTTCAAGTCACTTCAAGACGCTTGGTCTGCGGTTTTGCCCATCGAATTCGAACTGGTAAGTTCTGAAATCAACCCCCAGTTTGCACAGATTGCTGACGAGAATGATTTGGTCATTTTGACCCGCTTTGAAGCTGAAGGAAACATGGGTTCGCAAGGCTTCATTGACCTGGTTTATCCCTATGCCTCACTCAAACCCATCCGTGAATTGTTAAGAAGCCGTGTTCAATCCGGTGATGGCAACGATGAATCCGACAAGCAATGGCGCGAAGAACTTGAAGAAGCCGTAGACAGCGCCAGCTTAGAAGCCCGTGTTTTGTTGGGCAGTGTAGAGTCTTCTTTTGGTGAAATTGAAGTCATGAAAGAAGGCGATGTACTCTTCTTCAAGAAACCCGAGTTGGCCAGATTGCTAGTCAACGGATTGCCCGCCTTTGATGTTCAAGTGGGTTCCATAGGCGCACAAACTGCTGTGCAAATTGAACGGGCTTGTATTCCCAGTATGCAATAAATTTTCAGGAAAACGACATGACCGATACCACCACAGACGCCAACACCGCCATCGAAAACGAAGCGGCACATCGCCAAATTAATCCTGAAGTGTTGCAAAACATCAGTGTGACGCTTTCCATTGAAGTGGGCCGTGCCATGATCAAAATTCGCGATCTCATGCGCCTCACCCAAGGCAGCGTGGTAGAGCTCGACCGCATTGCTGGCGAGCCGCTAGACCTCTTGGTCAACAACACCGTTGTGGCCCAAGGAGAGATTGTTTTGGTCAACGATCGCTATGGGGTTCGCTTGACGCGAGTAGCCCCTGCATCCGAGCGCATGAAAAACTTGTAAACTCACCTAATTAGCCCCAAGAAAAGATCACCTCATGGCACCCGGTTTTGGAAGCGCCGAACTGTTTCGGATGATCGGCAGCTTTGCCTTGGTGTTGGTCCTTATGGCGGCACTTTTATGGGCCTTGCGTCGACTCCAATCACGCATGAACAGCCAAAATTCTGGCCGTCGCTTACAAATCGTTGAAACGATCAGCTTAGGGCCACGCCAAAAAATTGCGTTGGTTCGAGTAGGAACTCACGAGGTTTTGGTGGGCATCACACCCACTCAAATGACTTCTTTAGGCCAACTGCCTGAAGGCAATCACATTTCACAAGCGGCGCACGCAACCCCACCCGCCAACGGAGACATCTATGTTGCGTAAACTCTTCAAGCAGCCCGTCGTATTGGCCAGCACCATCATTGCGCTGGCCTTGCTCGCATTTCCATTTGCCGCCGCGGCTCAGGGTATCCCCATGCTCAACGTCACAGGCGGGCCCAAAGGCCAACAGCAGTACAGCTTGTCGCTGCAACTGTTGGCCTTGATGACTTCGCTCACGCTGCTGCCATCCTTCTTGCTCATGATGACCGCCTTTGTGCGCATCATCATTGTTTTGTCTATTTTGCGACAAGCCTTGGGCACAGGCCAAACACCCCCCAACACGGTGCTGGTGGGTTTGTCTTTGTTCCTCACCCTCTTCATCATGTCGCCTATTTTGAACGACATCTACACCAATGCGTTGGTACCTTACATGCAAAAAGGCATGGCCTTTGACAAAGCTTTGGCCGCAGCCGAAGAGCCGTTGCGCAACTTCATGATGAAACAAACGCGCGAAGACGACATCGGCCTCTTCATGCAAATGGCCAACAAAGGCGAACCAGCCAATGCTGCGGCCGTGCCATTTTCAACACTGGTGCCTGCGTTCATTACCTCTGAGTTAAAAAGCGCTTTCACCATCGGGTTCCTCATTTACATCCCGTTTGTGGTCATTGACCTCATTGTGGCCAGCGTACTGATGTCGATGGGCATGATGATGTTGTCGCCCATGATGATTTCAATGCCTTTCAAACTCATGTTGTTTGTTTTGGTTGACGGCTGGAGTCTCATCTTGGGCTCGCTTGCAGCCAGTTTTGCCACCTGATAAGGATTACCAACATGGATATCGCAACTGTTGTTGACTTAGGTCGTCAAGCGCTTTGGATGACTGTTCTCATTTCTGCCCCCTTGCTGGGTGTGGCTTTGTTTGTGGGTTTGTTCATTGGTATCTTGCAAGCAGCCACTTCGATCAATGAAGCGACGCTCAGTTTCATTCCCAAGTTGGCTGCACTGGCCATTACCCTGGCCGTGGTGGGCGGATGGCAATTGACCACCATGGTTGATTACACGCGCGCATTGTTTCAGCGCATACCCGGACTTTTTACTTGATATGGACATCGCAGTTACTGAACTTATGGAGCGCTTTTATGGGCTCCTTTGGCCGATGCTGCGAATATCGGCCCTGTTGGTGGCCGCGCCTATTTTTTCACTGCGTGCGCTCAACTTGCGCATTCGCATTGTGCTGGCCATGGCCATCACTTGGCTGGTTTACCCCATGCATGAGTGGCCGGTTATTGATCCCCTTACCCCCGGTGGTCTTTTAGAGATATGCAACCAACTCATGATTGGCTTGCTCATGGGGCTTATGCTCCAAGTTGTCACCGCAGCCATTGTGGTGGCAGGCCAATCCATTGCCAATGCCATTGGTTTGTCAATGGCCACCATGATCGACCCCAACATGGGCAACGTACCGGTTATTTCTCAATTTCTTCTGGTCATGGCCACGCTCATTTTTGTAGGCCTGGGTGGTCATGCTTTGCTTTTAAATTTGGTGGTTGAAAGCTTCAACACCCTGCCGATTGGCAGCAACCTCATGAGCGCTCAAGCCATGAAACAAGTGATTGCTTGGAGTTCCATGTTGTTCTTAGGCGCCTTGCTCACTGCATTGCCTGTCATGGTGGCGCTGCTCTTCATCAACATTGGTTTAGGTGTGGCAACACGCGCTGCGCCTAGTTTGAATATTTTTTCGGTTGGATTTCCAGCGATGATTTTTGCTGGTTTCGGCGTTCTCTTTTTGGCTTTGCCCAGCATTGGCGCTCGTATTCAATGGCTTTGGATGCAAGGATTTTTTCAAGTCCGCACCTTAGTCGGTATCACCTGAAAGGTTTGACGTATGGCTGAAAATTCCAGTGCCGAACAAACCGAAGACCCGACGGCTCGAAAACTGCGTAACGCCCGTGACGAAGGACAGGTTGCCAGATCTGTAGAGTTGCCAGCGGCTGCAGTCACTATTGGCGCCATATTGACCTTGTTCATGATGGGTGGCTATTGGATCAAGCAAGTGGCAGAAATCTTTGCGTCTGGCTTCAAATTTGATCGCAAAACTTTGGACAACCCCGACTTGATGGTGACCGCTTTTGCCCATCAAATAGGCGAGGCCTTTTTGCTCATCGTT
>Ga0214921_10010768_pt1 | contig 11250 bp, 9 predicted proteins | sample LL1505_MetaG_FD_177992 | JGI IMG/M metagenome (GOLD analysis project Ga0214921, IMG submission 177992) | Freshwater microbial communities from Lake Lanier, Atlanta, Georgia, United States - LL-1505 | ecosystem: Environmental > Aquatic > Freshwater > Lake | place: USA: Georgia | collected 2015-05-28
CGACTGGCGAAGTTCGAATCGTAGATTATAAAACTGGGAAATCCCCGAAACCTGGTTGGGAGGAAAAGGCTCTCTTCCAACTCCGGGTTTACGCGCTTCTCTACTGGAAGAATAACGGCGTAATTCCTAAGTTACTCCAACTTATTTATCTTGGTGATACTCGTCTAGTAAAGAGCGTTCCGACGGAGGATCAACTTTTAAAAACCGAACGTATCCTTTTCGATAAAGCGGATGAAATTTTGAACGCGATTGAGAAGGATGAATTTCGACCTCGTCCCAGCAAGTTATGTGATTGGTGCTTTTTTAAAGCTATCTGCCCAGCTCATGTCGGTTGATTGCAAACCATTTTTCTAAATCTGTAAGATCAATATCTACGAAGCTTTTGATGACTTTTAATCTGGCTTCCTCGGGAACCTCGAGGTAATGCGGAATCCCAACTACGAAGGCTCCGCTGGCCTTCGCCGCAGTTAAACCAGTCGGTGAATCCTCAAAAATTATGCAATTCTCAATTTCTACACCCAAGAGTTTTGCTGCGTGTAGATAGGGATCTGGGAATGGTTTGGTTCTTTCGATATCACCTGCAGCAACACTGACAGTGAAATACTTTTCCGACATTCCGGTTAGAACGGCGTCGACGATTACACGTGGGCTGGCCGACACGAGAGCTTGTGGGATATTTTCGTTAGCAACTAGTCGTGAAAACTCCAGCGCTCCAGGCATCTTCGCCACTTGTCCCGAAAGCCGGCGCACCATCTCATTTACGATTAAGGTAGCCAAATCTTCAGGGGACTTAGCGCCTGCTAAACAGTTAGACATATATTCGGTCACCCGAGATAAAGGCCCGCCTAAGCATTGCAATTGATCACCGGGGGCCCAGTTATAACCAAGTGATTTCATTATCTCGGTTTCAGCGGCATGCCAATCCGGTTCAGAATCGATAAAGAGTCCATCCATATCGAAGAGGACTGCTTCAAACATGGCGCTCCTATATATCCAATTAGTTAATTAGCGTTGAAGTATTTGGCTTCGGGGTGGTGAACGATTATCGCTGAAGTGCTTTGCTCTGGATGTAATTGGAACTCTTCTGAAAGTTCTACACCAATGCGGCCTGGCTCAAGAAGCTCGCAGAGCTGAATCTGATCCTCTAAATTTGGGCAGGCCGGATATCCGAAGGAATATCTTGAGCCGCGATAGCCCTGATCTAAGATTCCCTGCAAATCTGCGGCATCATCACCACGCACCTTAAATTCCTCACGCACACGTGCGTGCCAATGTTCTGCAAGCGCCTCGGTTAATTGAACCGATAGCCCGTGCAATTCGAGGTACTCACGATAGTTATTGGCAGCAAATAGTTCGGCAGCCGCCTTGCTGATCTCATTTCCCATCGTCACAACATGGAAGGCGACCACATCTGTTCTGCCTGAGTCTTTTGAGGCAAAGAAATCGCTTAAGCAGAGGCGACGATCTCGAGATTGGCGTGGGAATGAAAACCTCGTGCGTTCTTGACCCTTTCGCTCTCCTTCGTGATGCAGAATCACCAGATCGTTACCTTCGCTGTAGCAAGGGAAATATCCATAAACTACCGCCGCATTTAACCAACCTTTAGATTGCACTTGATTTAATAGCGCGCGCAAACGCGGACGACCTTCAGTCTCCGCCATCGCTTCAAATTCACCGCGCGCACCTTTTAAACCCCATTGGCCGACAAAGAGCGCGCGTTCATCGAGCATCCCGACATAATCGGCCAACGGAACGCCTTTAATAATTCGTGATCCAAAGAATGGCGCAGTTGGGATATCAATATCGCTGGCTACATCACTGCGCTTGGTGTCTATTTCTTGAACTTCACTTTTGGTAGGTCGCAAAGGAACTTTGCGCTCGCGAAGTTCGGGTAAGGCAGCCCCTGGAACGCCTTTCTTAACCGCCATAATGGCATCCATTAAACGTAAGCCCTCAAAGGCATCGCGCGCATAGCGAACTTCGCCGGGGAATACCGCCGCTAGATCTTGCTCAACAAATGCGCGGGTAAGCGCTGCTCCCCCAAGAACTATGGGCCATTTCTCTGCCAAGCCTCGGTTAGTTAACTCTTCCAAGTTCTCTTTCATTATGACGGTGGATTTAACAAGCAATCCACTCATACCAATCGCATCGACACTCGATTCTTGCGCGGCATCAATAATCTGATTGATTGTCTGCTTAATTCCAATATTGACCACTGTATATCCGTTATTGGACAAGATGATGTCTACCAAGTTCTTGCCGATATCGTGCACATCGCCTTTAACTGTTGCCAACAACATTGTGCCGCGACCACCATCATCGCTCTTCTCCATAAACGGTTCTAAATAGGCTACTGCGGTCTTCATAACCTCGGCGCTCTGTAATACGAAAGGTAGTTGCATTTCGCCCTTACCGAAGAGCTCGCCAACAACCTTCATTCCTTCCAGCAAATGATCATTAATGATCAAGAGCGGCTTGATATCTTCGGCCATTGCTTGATCCAGATCATCGGTTAAGCCAACTTTTTCACCATCTATGATTCGACGCTGCAAACGTTCGGTTAGCGGCAGAGCAGCCAATTCTGCGGCGCGAACATTTCGAGAAGCAGCTAATTCCACGCCCTCGAATAATTGCAGAAATTCAGTAAGTGGATCGTAGATACAAGTTTCGCCTTCGTAGCGGCGGCGGTCATAGATGAGATCCAAAGCAACTTCGCGTTGTCTCTCTTCAATGCGTGAAAGTGGTGTGATTTTAGAAGGATGAACAATCGCGGAGTCAAGCCCGGCGCTGACACATTCATGAAGGAAAACTGAATTTAGTACAACTCGTGCAGCGGGATTTAAACCAAAGGAAACGTTAGAGACACCCAACGTGGTTTGAACATCGGGATATTCCGTCTTAAGGGTGCGTATAGCGTTGATTGTTTCAATACCATCCCGGCGAGTTTCCTCTTGTCCAGTTGCGATCGGAAAGGTAAGACAGTCAATTAAAATATCGCCGGTCTTCATCTGCCAATTTTCAGTCAAATCCTTAATTAGTCGGCGTGCAACTCTAAGTTTCCAATCACAATCTCGCGCCTGTCCTTCTTCATCAATTGTTAAAGCTACGACTGATGCGCCATGCTCTTTTACAAGTGGCATGATTCGAGAAAAGCGAGATGTAGGACCATCTCCATCCTCGTAATTAACCGAGTTGATTACGCTGCGACCACCAAGTGCTTCAAGTCCTGCCTTGAGTACCGCAGGCTCTGTCGAATCCAGAACGATCGGAAGCGTTGACGCCGTTGCAAAACGGGAAGCAAGCTCTTTCATATCTTTGGCACCATCGCGACCGACATAATCAACCGATAGATCTAACATATGAGCGCCATCGCGGATTTGATCTCGTGCGATCTCAACACATGTCTGCCAATCTTCAGCAACCAGCGCATCTCGGAAAGCGCGTGAGCCGTTGGCGTTGGTCCGCTCGCCGATAGCTAGATAAGTCTTCTCTTGACGGAAGGGAACATATTGATAGAGCGAGGATGCCCCTGGTTCGATCTCGCTTATTCGATGAGGAATTGTTTTAGCACCGAGTTTTGCGACAACTGCACGCAAGTGTTCTGGCGTGGTTCCACAGCAGCCACCGATTAGTGAAATCCCGTATTCCCCAACGAAAGTTTCCAACGCCTGAGCCAATTCATCAGGCCCGAGCGGATATTCCGCCCCCTTTGCGCCCAATATCGGCAACCCTGCATTTGGCATAACCGAGATGGCGCAGCGTGCAAATTTTGAGAGATAGCGCAGGTGTTCAGACATTTCAGCCGGACCTGTTGCACAGTTAAGTCCAATCAGATCGATCTCTAGTGGTTCGAGAGCATTTAACGCCGCTCCAATTTCGGAGCCAAGCAACATGGTTCCAGTAGTTTCTACGGTGACCTGAACGATCAGCACGACATCGAAATCAACTTCAGCGATCGCTTGCCGTGCACCGTTAACCGCAGCTTTGGCTTGCAACAAATCTTGAGTAGTTTCAATCAGTAGAGCATCACATCTTCCATCGAGTAACCCTTTTGATGCTGTGTGATAAGCAGTCTTTAAAAATTCATAAGTTGTATGGCCAAGGGAAGGAAGCTTGGTGCCGGGTCCCAGAGAACCAAGTACAAATCTCGGCTTATCCTTAGTTGCAACGGCATCTGCTGCCTCACGTGCGATTACCGCGCCGGCGTAAGCTAATTCGTAGATGCGATCTTCAATTCCGTATTCAGCTAGGTTGGCCCAATTTGCACCGAAGGTATTGGTCTCAATCGCATCGACGCCCGCTGCAAGATATTGCTCGTGAACTGATCGCACAATATCGGGGCGCGAAACATTGAGAATTTCATTACATCCCTCATGGCCCTGAAAATCTTCCATGGTGGGATCTGCCTCTTGGAGCATCGTACCCATTGCGCCATCTGCGATAACCGTGCGAGAAGCCAGCGCTTTGCGCAGGGCTCCGGCTGGTCTATTGCGGTTTGGGGTCGTCACCTGAGCGAGGTTACCGTAAAGTCGCGATGTGGAGATTCATAAGATTCCGATGTTACGTAGCCCCGTCATGCTTATCGCCTTTTCTGGTTGGAGCGATGCTGCAGAGGCAGCAACTGGTGCCGCAACTCATATCCTGGAAGCTTGGACCGATGCCGAACACGCCATCGATGATCTGACTGGTGTAGTACCTGAATTAATTGCGGATGTTGATCCCGAAGAGTTCTACGACTTTCAAGTAAATCGACCACTCGTTGACCTAGATGGATCGGGTATTCGATCTTTAACCTGGCCCGGAACGCAAGTATTTGGATTGCAGACACCGAGCTTTGACTTTGATTTCATTATTGTCCGTGGAGTTGAACCATCAATGAAGTGGAAGACATTTACTCACGATCTCTTGGATCTGGCTGATGATCTTGAAGTTTCGATGATCATCTCAATGGGGTCAATGTTGGCCGATACACCACATTCGCGCCCCATAACTGTTACCGGCAATGGTGCTCATCCAGATATTGCTCGCCGCCTTGGTGTTGAAGTAAGTAAATATGAAGGCCCGGCCGGAATTCTTGGTGTAATTCAAGATGCTTGTATTAGACGCGACATCGATGCGATCTCCCTTTGGGCTGCGATACCGCACTATGCCAGCAGTTCTCCTTCCCCTAAGGCGACTCTGGCTCTTTTAAATGCGCTTGAAGATTTCCTTGCGATCTCTTTCCCACTCGGTGAACTACCCACCGAAGCGGTGGAATGGGAATCTGAAGTCGATGAGTTAGCCCGCGAAGATAGCGATGTCGCCGAGTATGTCAAGGCGCTGGAAGAGAGTAAGGATGCAATTCAATTAGCCGATGTCTCGGGCGAAGATTTGGCGCGCGAACTCGAACGTTTCTTACGCAGACAGAGCGGAAATTAAAGGGCGATTCCTAAGATGGAATCAATTGCCCGGCTTAACTCGCCGGCGTTCCCACCTACAAAACCATCGGAAGTCTGACTGATCCATTTTCGCAAAGCTTGCAGCGCACGTGGAGTATCTAGATCATCTGCGACCGCGGCGATGATTTCCCTTATTACTGAATCTGTCGGAGCTACCTCCATACGGGCCAAGCAGATTTGCAGATCGCTTAGAAAATTCTCTGCTTGCGTTAAATCTGATTCTTGCCACATGTGATCATTGCGGTAGCGATGTGACATTAGCGCCGTTCGAATCGCCATCGGCGCAACGCCATCCTGCAACAAACGCGATACGAAGATGAGATTTCCCTTTGACTTACTCATCTTCTCTCCATCGAGACCGATCATTCCCGCATGCACATAATTTGCGGCAAACTCTTTACCATTTATCGCCTTGCCTTGTGCAGCTGACATTTCGTGATGAGGAAAAATTAAATCACTGCCACCACCTTGTATATCTATAGATGTCGGTTGATTTAAATCAATATCCAAGTAATTGAGCGCTATTGCACAACATTCAATGTGCCAACCTGGTCGCCCCTTCCCATAAGGACTCGCCCAACCAGGTTCGTCGGGGCGCTGCGCAAGCCACAACATCGCATCAAGCGGGTCCTGCTTCCCAACTCTCGTTGGATCTCCCCCTCGCTGGCTAAAAATCTCCAACATCTCCTCTTGCGAAAGGTGAGAACGTGATCCGAAATCAGTATCGCTGTGGACTCGGAAGTAGTAGTCGTTATCGACTTGATATACCGCATCCGACCGTTGCAGATCGCCGATCGCATCGATTACTAGCGGGATCGACTCGACGGCGCCGATGTAATTAACCGGCGGAATCACGTGGAGGGCGACCATGTCAGAGCGAAAGAGATCGATCTGCGAAATAGCTAACTCTTGCCAGTCAACGCCATCGCGGATAGCTCGTTCCAAAAGTGGGTCATCTATATCTGTAATATTCTGAACAAATTTAACTTCACTCCCGGTCGCTCTTAGATAGCGATTAATCAAGTCAAAGGTCAGATAGGTGTTGGCGTGACCTAAGTGGGTGGCATCGTATGGAGTGATGCCGCAGACATACATACGATAAATAGGCTTATTCGCAATGTTCTTAAGAGATCGGCTAGCTGAATCAAAGATGCGAAGCTCTGGAAAGGAAAATTTCGAAGAGATTGGAGGTATGGCGACCTCAGCCCACGAATTCATGACGCCATCTTAGAACGGTGGCCAAGGAACTGCTGGCCAATCTTGGCTCGGTAATGGAAAAGCGCCTTCGATTAGCGAGCGATCAATTCTTGCGATGGTAGCGCCCACTTCAACTTCGGTAATTAGACCGCCAATAATCTCAGCCTTTGATGTTGCAAAGAGATCGCGTGCTTGAAGCAGTAGAGCTTTCTCACTCTCAGTGAATGGCTCCCCGGCCCATTGCCATAGAACCGTACGCAACTTATCGTCTTCATGGAACGTCACCCCATGATCACATCCGTATAGGTGACCATCAACGGTTGGGATCAAATGCCCAATCTTGCGGTCGGTGTTATTGGTTATTAGATCAAATAGCGCCAACTCCCGAAGCTGCGCAGAGTCACTTTGATAGAAATTCATTAGTTCAATCGATTGATCAATGTCGATCCATTTTTGGACCATGCCTGTTCCATATGGACCATCACGCAATATCGTTGGCGGAACCAAGTGCAAACTCAACCAATGGCTGATCAGAAAGGATAGGTATTCGCGATTTGCTAAAGATCCATCTGGGAAATCCCACAACGGTCTTTCGCCTGCAATCGGCTTGTAGATACAAGCAAATTCACGAATACCTTCAGGATCTTTCACACTGCACATTGCAAATAGCGTTGCATTTGAAGCATCAACTAACCTGCCAGTGACAGTAAGAACACCGTTGTTGAGGTCTACTAAGTCACGCTCAATCAACGTTCGATCACGTTTTGTATCAGTCATCGACGATAGCCATTGGCCCTGGGACACAGATGTCCTTTTAAGTCGATGGGGCCACCGCAGAATGGACAAGGCGCACGTCCGGCTGCGATCACGGAATTGGCGCGCTTGGCAAAACTTTCTGCATAACCCAATGAGATAAAGACCCGCAGAATATCTTGATCGGAGGAGGTATCGATCTCCAAAAGTTCATCTTCTTCAATTTCAGATTCGGCGATCGCTTGCATATCAATTTCGATCAATTGGCGATCGGCGAGATATGCCAATCCGATAACTCCTACGCGGAATTCTTCATCAATTGGTGTCTCAAGCGGACCGTCATCAAGTGCAACTCTTTGGAAATTAAGCAGCGGTTCGCTCTGTCTGATCTCGCGTAAAATCTGTAGAACACGATCTGCTATGGCGGCAACCTGAGTTTTCTCAAGCGCTACTGAAATTAAGCGCGAACCCGTACGCGCCTGAATAAAGAAGGTTCGCTCCCCCGGTACACCTACGGTTCCTACAACAAAGCGCTCCACTGGATCAAAGAGAAAGATTTGAGACATTACTTGGTTTTCCTACCGGATCCGCCGCCCAATAGCGCCCGCGCTGGCCGCTTCTTTCCTTCGACTTTCGCTAATTCCGCGATCGGAGTTGAGGTGTTATTAAGAGTCAGGATGCGGAAAGTTTCGCCATCAAAATCAAGAACTGTTATAGATGCCGGATCGATAACAATCTTCTGAAAGTTATCCATATGCGTTCCCATTACTGCAGCGACGATACTCTTTATGACATCTCCATGGCTGACAACAACTTGTAGCCCAGGCTCTGCTGCGGCGGCATGAACTGCCCGCATTGCGCGCACTTGCACCCCTGCCAACGCTTCACCATCGGGGAAGTACATTGCGCTAGGACGATTTTGTACAATCTTCCACAATTTTTCGCGATAGAGCGCTGACAATTTCTTACCAGTCCATTTACCGTAATCAACCTCGGATAGATCATCTGTGATTACTATTTCGGGGCGAGCTTTTAAAGGAATCTTTTTGAGGAGCGGATTGATGGTGAGATGGCAACGTTCTAAAGGGCTAATGTGAATCTTTGCAATCGCGACGCCTTTTAGTCTTTCAGCTAAATCAGCGGCTTGTTTCGTTCCGTAGTCAGTTAACACGACACCGGCGGAACGACCTGCGAGAACGCCGCGATCATTTGCAGTTGAATGGGCGTGACGAATCAGAAGTATCCGTGTCATGTTGGAAGGTTATCCGTAATTTAACGCTCCGTCTTGCTAGGGTCGCGCCATGGAAATGCGAATGGTTGGCAATTCAGGGCTGGAAATCTCGCGCCTTGGACTGGGAACCATGACTTGGGGCCGCGATACCGATACCCACGAAGCCGCAGATCAAGCCCGTGCATACATCGAAGCAGGGGGTAATTTCCTAGATTCTGCTAGTCACTACGGTGCAGGCGATTCCGAACGCGTCATCGGTGGATTAATCGGCACCTTGTTTCGTCGAGAAGATGTAGTCATCTCTACCAAGGCTGGCGCCACTTACGAAGCCGGCGAATTGAAGACCGACACTTCACGAACTTCGCTTATGTCATCACTCGATCAATCATTGGCGCGCCTGGGAACTGATCACGTTGATTTATGGCAAGTTCAAATATGGGATGAGAAAGTTCCTTTGGAAGATTCTTTATCTGCCCTCGATTGGGCGTTCACAACTGGCAGGGCGAGATACGTTGGAATTTCGAATTTCAATGGTTGGCAGAGTGCGCGTGCCATCTCATTGCAAGAAGCGAACTCAGCAAAGGCCCCGATAATTTCGTTACAAAATGAATTCTCACTTCTGTCGCGTAAAGTTGAAGTTGATTCTCTAGATTGTGCAGTGAATCTGCAGCGCGGCTTTATCGCTTGGTCACCACTTGGGCGCGGGGCTTTGACCGGTAAATACCGCAATGGAATTCCGGCAGATTCGCGTGCGGCCACCCCACACTTCGCACCTTTTATAGAACCTTATTTAAATGAAAAACCGCGGCGAATTGTTGAAGCGGTAAGTGTTGCCGCCCAAGGTCTAGGTTATGCACCTCTTGAGGTTGCGCTGGCTTGGGTGCGTGACTTTCCGGGAGTTACATCTGCCATCGTTGGCGCCCGTACCGGTGCCCAAATGCGAGGAATTTTAACTAGTGAAGAGATCGTCCTTCCAGATGTCGTGCGTAAAGCACTTGATGAGATTTCGCTCTAAATAATTAAGCGTGCTCCAAGAAATCCGCTAGTACTCGTACGCCAAATCTAATTCCATCAACAGGTACTCGCTCATCAACACCATGAAAGAGCGACATGAAATCTAGGTCAGCTGGTAAACGTAGGGGCGAGAACCCGTAGCCAACGATTCCCAATTCAGATAGCGCCTTGTTATCAGTACCACCGCTCATCATGTACGGAACAGGAATACCTTCTGGATCTTCGCGAAGAAGCGCCGCCTTCATCGCATCGACGAGTGGAGAATTGAAGTCAACTTCTAGCGAAATGTCATGAGAAATAGTTTCTATTTCGATATCTGGTCCCACAATTGCACGGATCGTTGAATTGAGTTCTTCTTCGTACCCGGGAAGAAAGCGTCCATCAATGACCGCACTTGCAGTTCCCGGAATGACATTTGCCTTGTATCCAGCATCCAACATTGTTGGGTTTGCAGTGTTCTGCAGTGTGGCACCGATCATGCGCGCGGTCGATCCGATTTCTTTCAGCAACGGGCGTAGGTCCTTCTCATCGAAGGATTTACCAGTTATGCGAGCGACTTCGCGGAAAAGATCTTTGACTGTCTGCGTATAACGTTGCGGCCATTCATAACGACCAATTTTTGCAACCGCTTCAGTTAGCGTAGTCAGAGCGTTCTCATCGTTCATCATCGACCCATGACCGGCGCGGCCTTGTGCAGTCAGCTTCATCCAATGAATTCCTTTTTGTGCAGCTTCCACAAAGTAGAGTCGCTTACCATCGGCGACCGTTACCGAAAATCCGCCTACCTCAGAGATTGCTTCCGAACATCCGGCGAAAACTTCGGGGTGTTTGGCGCTCATATAGCGCGAACCAAAAGTCATACCCGCTTCTTCATCAGCAAAGAACGCCAAGACGATATCGCGTGTTGGTTGATATCCGCGCTTTGCCCAATCACGCACGATTGCAAGGATCATCGCATCGACATTTTTCATATCTACTGCGCCACGTCCCCAAATCATTTCATCCTTTATTACTCCACCAAAGGGGTCGACTGACCACTCATCAGCGTTGGCAGGAACGACATCTATGTGGCCGTGAACAACTAAACCCGGACGAGATGGATCACTTCCCTTAATTCGCGCGATTACATTGCAACGATTAGGTGCCGATTCATAAATCTTCGCATCGATTCCAACTTCGCCAAGGGATTTAACGATGTAGGCGGCAACGGCAGCCTCATCCCCGCGACCTTCTCCGAAATTTACACTTGGTATACGAATCAGTTCCTGACAAATCTTTATCGCATCATCCTCAACGGCAGTCATAGTGCTCTTTAAATCATCGCTCATTTGGCTATTGTCCACTAAAGCGCTGTATCTATGACCACTTTGCCTATAGCCCCGCCTCGTTGATATCGTTGTCGCTGCACTCGTCCGGGTGGCGGAATTGGCAGACGCGCTAGCTTGAGGTGTTAGTGCCCGCAAGGGCTTAGGGGTTCAAGTCCCCTCTCGGACACGTTTTTTATGGTGGAATGGGCAGGTTATGAACTTCAACGACGCCCTCAAATTAACACGCCAAATTCCAGATTTCCCAAGGCCAGGAATCCTCTTCCTTGATATCACTCCCGTTCTCTCCAAC
>Ga0214921_10010769_pt1 | contig 11250 bp, 7 predicted proteins | sample LL1505_MetaG_FD_177992 | JGI IMG/M metagenome (GOLD analysis project Ga0214921, IMG submission 177992) | Freshwater microbial communities from Lake Lanier, Atlanta, Georgia, United States - LL-1505 | ecosystem: Environmental > Aquatic > Freshwater > Lake | place: USA: Georgia | collected 2015-05-28
TCAAAACCAAAGCACCTAACTAGAATGAAGCATATGAAAAAAAATCGAGTCTTGTTTCTGGTTGAAAATTTGCCAGTTCCCCTAGATAGGCGCGTCTGGATGGAAGCAAAGTCCCTCAAAAATCATGGATTTGATGTGACGGTTATTTGTCCAAAGAACTTTCTGCATAGTGCCTCAAGAGAAAAAATAGATGGAATAAAAATTTTTCGATTTGGAATTCCAATTGAAGGCAGTGGAATTCTGACTCTGGGAATCGAGTACATCTTTGCTTTGGCGCAAATGACATACCTAGGGTTGGTCTTGCAAGCAAGGGGGCGTTTTCATATAGTTCATATCGCCAATCCACCCGACCTACTGTTCATACCTGCACTTATTTTTAAAATTATCTTTAAAAGCAAGATTGTTTTTGACCAACATGATCTAGGACCAGAAATTTGGGAGGCAAAAACAGGTAAGAAAAATGGACCAGTAATGGAGATTCTAAAAGTTTTTGAGTCAATTACGTATCGAGTATCAGATTTTGTCATTTCAACAAATGCAAGTTTTAAAGAAATTGCAACAACTCGCGGGGAAAAAAATGACGACAAAGTTTTTATAGTTCGATCAGCCCCGACACGGAGTTTTGGGCTAAGAGAGAGGCAAGAGAATTATCTGACCCCACCCGACAAATTTCGGCATTTGTGTTATATAGGGATCATGGGAGAGCAAGAAGGTATTGACATACTGATTGAGGCATTTCACATATTGTTGCTAAAAGGTAGACACATTAACTTACTATTGGATCTTGTAGGAGATGGACCCGAACGAGAAAAACTAGAAAAATTGGCTCAAGAATTGGGAATTAGTAATTCTGTAGTTTTTCATGGGTTAAAGAAGGACAAAGATTTGATAAATATTTTGGACAAAGCCACCTTAGCTCTAAATCCAGACCGCCCAAGTCGAATGAATGATATTTGCTCTGGGAACAAAATTGTAGAATACATGGCTCTCGGAAAGCCGATAATTCAATTTGACTGTAAAGAAGGTGCATACACTGCTCAACAGGCGTCAATTCTTGTTGTCGATAAAACAGCAGCCGGTTTAGCGGCGGCCATTTCATTAGCGTTAAATTCTCCAGAAAAACTTGACGCGATGGGGGTATTTGGGCGAAAGAGATTTGAAGACTTTCTATGCTGGGAGAATCAAGAAGCGACTTTGCTTAATCTTTACTCGAGGATTACTTTACTATGAAAGATTTTGTGGTGATTACGCCGGCGCGTAATGAGGAAGAAAATTTAGATGGCTTGATGAAATCACTAGAATCTCAAATTATCTTGCCAGATAATTTGATTTGGATTATTGTTGTAAACGAGTGTTCCGACAATACACTGAATACTGCTAACGACCTTGATCCAAAATTCAAAAAAATTGTTTTAGAATATAACTCATCTGGTTCGCTACTAAGTGGTGGCGATTTCGAAGCTTTTTCCTGCGGAACTAAGTTTGCGGACGAGCATTTCTCACCTTCTCACTTTATGAAGCTTGATGCTGACGTCAGACTGAGTGTTGATTATTTTCTTAATATGAAATCAATTTACGAGAAAAAATCTGGAGTGTTTGGTGGGGTAAACCTTACTGTAGGAGATCGAGGTCAACGAGATCCAAATTTAGTTCGAGGCTGCGACTCTTGCTATTCTAGAGAAGCATGGAAGTATCTCGAAGAACTCCCAAGAGCCCTAGGTTTTGATGTATTAGATAAAATTGCGCTTCGACTCGAAAATTTCTCAACTGAAGTAGTACACACTGCCACTTTTAGAGTAATTCGAAAAACCGGAAGCAGTGAAGGCATATACCGTGGGCTAGTTAGAAATGGAAGAGTCTGCAGATGGACTGGATACTCAAAGCCGTATTTTATTTTAAGACTACTTCGGAAGAGTTTGAAGTCGCCATATTTGTTCTCGGCAATTTTAATCTTCTATGGGTATATTCGAGCACCGAAAAGCCCATTTCCGAAGAATTTAATGAGAGAACATGCCAATTATCAAAATTTAAAACTTATGGCTCTAGTTAAGAATCCAAAGAAATGGCTGTCCGAAAATTACTGAATGACTTAAAACGCCAATGTAACGTAGCAATTTATTTCATTAATCAATAAGTATAGAACTATTTCGTAGCTCGAGTACTTGATCTGCAAACATAGTATTTCTATTACTGTGGGTCACCAATAGGACTGAAGTGAGCTCTCGCTTGCGTAGCATATTCTGTAAAATGATCTTTTCAGTTTGGGAATCTATGGCGTTAGTAGCTTCGTCTAATATCAATAATTTAGGACCACGAATCAGGGCTCTAGCAATACCAATTCTCTGCAATTGTCCACCACTAAGGTTTCCTGCATTTTCTGTTAATAATGTTGAAGTACCCAACGGCAATTCATTAATGAATTCAGTCAATTGTACCTCTTCTAGTATTTCACTCACACGAAATATTTCCTCAATCGTGGCATTTTCTTTCAGTAAAATGTTATACAGAATCGTGTTTTCAAAGATGGAAATTTTTTGAGGCACATAGCCAATATTTTGTAAATTCAATTTTCCATCTTGCACTAAAGATTGCGAAAATTCTATATGGCCACTATTTTGATTTCTTAACCCAAGCAAGATATCTAGAAGAGTTGACTTTCCAGACCCAGATACTCCAATCAAGCAATTGAAACTGTTTCGATGAATCTCGAAATTTATTTTTGAGAGGGTAGATTTTGGAGAATCAGGATAGGAAAAATCAATATCGTTAAATCTTACTAAGATATTAGAATTCTCAGGGAGTGTTTTAATTTCGACTGATGATTTATTGTTTGAATCTTGTGTGGGTGAATCCTTAAAAATAGAGATCGAAGTTTTTGCTAGACCAAGCGAATTTGCAGCAAAATTTTTGTAAAACTGAATTCTAAGTACAGAAGGAGTCAGCCTTGCTGCCGCACCTAAGAATATAGACAGGGTGGCAATGCTCTCTGCTATTGGGTTTTTCAGAATATATAAATTTAAAATAAGAACCGTTAATCCAGAGATCATCAAGCCTGATTCAAAGATGTATTTTGGCAAAAGATAGGCAATTTGTATTTTACTTGAAGCTTTAATGCCTTTGCTTCTCTCACGGAGAAAAGATTCAAAAAATTGAGGCTGTAATTGGTAAACAAAAATTTCTCTTCTCGAAATTATAAATTGTTGTACTAATTGGATTCCATTTTTCTCAGATATTCCCCTAACCTCCCCCATTCCCTGGGTAATATTTCGCGTGATTTTGTGTAGTCCAGCCATAATGGACCCAAACACCACTATAGCTGTGATGGAAATTATTGGTTGAAATATAAATAGAGTCACGAGTATTGCTACCAGATAAGCAACTTCATTAATTAGAATAATAGAAGAACCGAATAAGTCTAAATAGCGCGCAACGGATCCAACGGTTACTGCGTATGCAACATCGGTTGAGTCGAATTTACCTCCCTTAATCTCTTCATTTTGGTCAATCGCTTTGAAATTTTGAAATGATTTGCTAATTGCTAAAGTTTCCAAGAATAAATATAACCTAACATAATTTAGATAAGATAAAAATCCTTTAAGCGTGAACAATATAACTACCAAAGTTATGCTGATCAATTTAACTTGCTCGGGTGAAAATGCCGAAAATATAGGACCTATTTTAATACTTTGATTTGAGAGTAAAATGCTACTTAATAAACCAATTGCAATAACATCAAGAGCCGAAATCATCCACTGGCTTAAGATAAGATTGAAGACCTTATGTCTTTCTACCGATGAAAGTAAATCGAGCATATTACGGAAAGATTTGAAAACTAATTTCATGGGAAGGAGTATATGACATAATAGTTTAGGAATCAAGTTTTCAAATCACTAGATTAAGATCAATTGTTTCATTATTTGTTTTTGCAATCGTAGCGGATGCTCTCTACCCGAGATACGTTGCAAGAATAATTCTAAATTTTGTAACATTGATCTTGAATTGAAACACATGAGATATTTTATTCCACATTAAATTTTATATTGATTAAAATTTATTTAAGCCTAAGTGTGGCGGTTATCGCCTTACCTACACAATTGTTTTACTTGAGTTAAGTCTCTGCGTATCTTTATAAGGCATAAGGTTGATTACTTCTTAGAATTAGTTCTTAGGATGGCAGTCTTATTCGTACATGTTCTGCTCACAGGATTGACCTGGAAGGAGTAACACAAGAGTTTTATGACGAAGTGTTTATTGGACAATATGATGTTAGAAGAACTATGTATCCTCTAAAAATCAAAAGGTTAATCTTTTACACCTTGACAGTTGTATTCAATATTTTATTGCTTAGATTTACTGATTTGATAAGGGCTGCCAAGTCCACTGACCCTCTTAGAGACATTAGATAATTTTGCCTGAAGCTGGGCTCTAACCCTACCTCATATTTCGTTTAGAAAATTGAGTCCCCCATTGTAAAATATTTAATTTTTAAAAATACCTAAATACTGTACCTAAAGTGCTTATAGGTTTATTCCTGAGTATAACCATTACTACTTCATTACTACTCAATAAATCGGATGCATCTCATAGTTCTATTGCATCCATTTTTACCTTCAACTTGTGAAACATCAAAGTAGGTTACGAGGGACTTGAACTGTTTACCCTGAATAGGCCATATATGGATACATTTGATGTTCATCCACAACCTAGATTAGGGGTAGGGTCTGATAATCGATAGATTCTGAGCTGTTTTGGATGGATTTGAGCTAGCCATGCATTAGTATCTGTAAAATGGAAAGCCCAGTGGACATGATTCCTAAAAATATATTTACTAGCGTCCCAAACGCGCAAAATATAGATGAGCGGCTAGTCCGGAATTACACTGAAATTGCTAAGCTGAATCCAGGATGGACTCACACAATTTTTGATGATTTTTCCGGGCGTGAATTCATTCAAGAAAACTATGACTCAGAAATTTTGAGAGTTTATCTGTCAATAAATCGCTCATATGGTGCCGCGAGGGCTGATTTTTTCAGATATCTTTTAATTTATAATTTGGGGGGAGTTTGGCTAGACGCCAAATCAACTTCCACCAAACCTTTTTCGAATCTGATTCAAGATAATGATCAGTTACTTCTTTCCCATTGGAGTGATCCAACAACAGGCTCAGCTAATGAACTATTTTGGGGAGAAAGAAGTAGGATTCCAATTTACGAATTCCAAAATTGGTGGCTCATTGCTAGACCTAAACATCCGAGTTTTGAGAAATTGATTGTGGATATTTGCAAAAATATTGATACATATTCTGCCCTCAGACATGGGGTTGGAAGGATGGGGGTACTTTGCACCACAGGGCCACTAGCCTTTACTCGATCGCTCTACCCAACACTAACAAATAAAAATCATCGCATTATTGAGGCCGAGAAAGAAGGTTTGGTGTACACAATTTTTGATCAAATTTTTACTCATCGTTCGGTTATTGGAACCAATTATGGGAAAGTGAAAGCACCACTCGTATCCGCGGGTTGGAGGGGTAGTTTGGAAGCATTCCTGGCAGACTCATTTATGACATGTAAGAGAGTGATTAGAAAACTAAAAAAATGATTTCGTATTTATAAAGTTGGTAGATGCCAGCAATAGTCCCTCTAATCGGACCAGTTAAAAAGGACTTGCATCACCTAAGTAACTAGGCAATTATATGTTGAGGAAGATTTAGCAGCATGATCTCATAGCTCATTGGGTAGAGCAATGAACTTTTTAATCCATTAGGCCCAAGCACCAGGCACAAACAGATCCAACTAAGTACTCCGACCAGCCACTTTTTTACATTCGGATTAGCACCAAAGCCTCTATTTCGGGTGTCCGATCATTGCCCGTAGCGACACCCTCCCATCAATAGTTTTGGTGCAGGATTGATACAAAAGCAATTTAGGATCCACGCCAAAAGTCAACAAAAGGGGGGATTCTAGTTTAGGGTAACCAAATGGGCTTGCTGAGAGTTTTGTTAGCGGTGTCTGTGTTTATGGCGCACAGCAACCCAACCGGGTTTATGTGTCACCTGATTGGTTTCGGAGATGCGAACGCTGTCGAAATATTTTTTGTAATCTCAGGTTTTTATATAGCGATGATACTAGAAAGATCATATTCAACTAATCTCGGCTTTTATAAGAATCGGGCTCTTAGGCTTTATCCAATTTACTACATAATTTGTGCACTCGTTCTCGTTAGGTGCTTTTTGGTCCCGAGTCTTAGAACCGAAATATTTTCATTTCCAGCGAAAGCACTTTCAATTGGAGCTATAGCAAATTCAACATTCTTTGGTTCTGATTGGATAATGTTTTTACAGTGGCACGACAATAACCTGCATTTTGGAAATTTTAATAACTCAGAACTCCCCCTTTGGCATATGTTATTAGTCCCACCGTCATGGTCACTGGGTATTGAAGTCACATTCTATTTGTTTGCCCCATTTCTTTGTAAAGCAAAGTCTCGAACAATCATGGCGTTAGGGGCTAGTTTGTTGGCGATACGAATAGTTGCTTTTGTAATGGGACTAAATGTAGATCCATGGACGTACAGATTTTTCCCATTTGAGTTACCAATGTTTTTATTGGGAATACTTCTATACCGTATTAAAAATCGGTACAAACATGCTCCAAAAATGTCCGTAGCTTCAACATATACCTCTTTGATATTTTTATACCTACTATTTCCGTTCGTAGTGCAGAAGTTCGACTTTGGGAGAACTCCTCAATTATTTGTTTTAATAATGGTAGCTTCAACGATCGTTCTTTTTGGCCCAGATAACGCAAAAGATAAGAAATTTGGTGATCTGTCTTACCCTATTTACATGTCTCATTTTTTAGTTCTCAGCACCTTCAGAAGTGCACTAGGAGTCATTTCAGAAAAAATTATAATTTTTGAAAAAATTAAAGAATCTGTGACTTTTATACCCATCGCCCTTTTCTTAACATTCCTATTCTCATTTTTACTCATACGCTTAGTGCAACCTATCGAAAGAATTCGTGATAAGAATCGAAAGTGATACCGAAACTGACGTATCCATTACTACCCTCGGCTGCGGGTAACCAAATACATCAATCTCTTGTTCAAAATTATTATCTTTGTTTCTGACCGCTCTCTACCAGCAAAATGTAGAGAGCGGTCAGAAACAAGTAATTTGACCAGAGATTCGGGGTAGTAACGGGTATTGGTGAGGTATCGGAACGGGTATGGCTATGGACAAGTTATTTAAGCCAAAAAATGATTGAATTAAGAAAGTAGCGGTAACTGTTCACTTTAGTATAGTTGTAGAATAGCTGAGTAAAACAATAAGTAATTAAATGGTGTTCGCAGTAAAGATGCCATATTTAAATCAAGAATTATCGAGTTTGCCTCACTTGTGCCATCAGGGAATCGTATAGGCTTAAAAAATTTCAGAGTAGGAGTTTCTAACTCAGCCGGTAGAGTTGTGGCTCTTTAATCGGTAGGCCAAATTAAGGCCCCCGAATAGATTCTGTTTAGACTACTCCCAGTCCCATTTTACCCTCAGATTTTCACCTAACCTATTGCTTCGGGTATGCAGTCACAACCCGTTACTTCACCCTCCCACAGATAGTTTTTGGTAAAGCAATGGTACAGATTTTGTAAGTTACCGATAAAATGAAGCATGAGTAATTTCAGAAACTACATTCCTCTACCAACTCCACTCCCAATTAAGACATTCCCGCAGAGATTAATCAGAAAATGGCTTTATATCTCCATGAAAATTGTTTCTCCTATCGGCGTGAGAATGGCTTTTTTAGGTGCAAGGATCGTTGGAACAACTCCTAACGGCAATACCCTTTTACAACTCAATAAAAAGTACGCACTTGGTCCCAGAGGTACAGTGTTAGAACTTCCCATGGACTTAGTAATTTTTAATCACGTCATAAAATGGGGAGCTTGGGAGTCAGTCGAAAGTAAATTTCTTGCTCGTGGCTTAAAAATAGCTTGTAGAAGCACACCCAAAGTTGCTTTGCTTGATATCGGAGCGAATACGGGTTTAGTGTCATTGCAGGCTATGAATCTCTCAAGCACTCTTGCAGAAGTGTTTCTCTTTGAACCTGTCCCAAGGTATGCATCTTTGATCAAGAAAAATTTAAGAAATTTATCAAACATTCATGTAAATGAGTTTGGGCTAAGTGATAAAGATGGGTATGCTAATATTTTTACGGAAGCAACTAATCATGGAAATACATCATTATTTAATTCGGTTGTACCCAAGATAGGTATGATATCGACTCAGATAAAATTGGTAGAGACCACGGCATATTTCAATAAGTTCCTAAAGAATTTTGATAGATATGTTATTAAATGCGATACCCAAGGAATGGACGCACTGATATTGTCAAGAATTCCAGATTGGGTTTGGAAAAACTGTGAATGTGCCGTTATTGAAGTTTGGGCACTGGACGAAATAAGCAAGAGAGATGTCGAATCCCTTCTTTCCATGTGTCAAGAATTTGAGTATGTTGCTTGGCAGCCCAATAATAGGAAAGGAAAAATTCAACTCAGTGAGGTAAGTGAGTTCTGGTTAAGCAAATCAGGACTTCAGAGAAATTTATTCATGAGCAAAAACATTTAATTTGAATCAAACTTTTCAAAAGTAGCTTTAGAATTGAAATGCCCGTTACTATCCCCGCCTGCGGGTAACTAAATACTGTATCTTTTTGCTCAAAATTACTATTTCTGTGCCTGACCACTCACCACCAGCAAAATGTGGAGGTTGGTCCGGAACTAGTAATTTGATCATAAGTGCAGGGGTAGCCAAGGGAAGAAGTGTAGACAGGGCTTGTTATGAGTAAATTGATTGAGGATTAGTGACTAAGAAATTTCAGTTACACAGCAATTATCCAGATATGAATTATCAGGCCCGCTAATTAAATAGGAGTTAGACTCCATGGCACATTTTTTATAGTGACGTTTCATAAATTACTGCCTACGAATTTATTTTTCGCTCTTCCTTAGGCATATCCTGCGGTCTCTCTGGGGAATCATGAGAACTTTGGGGGTTGTGAGTGACTAGAACCCCCGATCCGGTGATTAAGAGTCGGAGCTCCAAGATTACGTTTAATTTTCCTTAGATTTGTAGAAATCGGATATTAGCGACTCCCAACCGATTATTCCCAGTAGAAAGTCACACACAGGTTATCGTTCTTCATTCGAAAAAGAGTTGGTCGAATGGAGATGTCTCCAGATTACTCTCAAAACAGATTTGGAGAAAAGGTTGCCTCCTGGCTCTAAGATAAAAGGGCATGTTTTCTACCGGACTTTCATACGCTACAAAGTTTAAAAGAACAATTGACAAATTATAAGAATTCTATGCAGTAATTTACTAGATATAATTGTTCTTTATTACGTTTGTTTGCAGCTTAGTCTCCATGCTTTTTAGTAATTCTAATTTGAGAAATTCTCTTCAGAACTTTAGTAAAAACTTTTTTAACCATGAAATATATTGAAGCAGTAACTCGTATCATCAAATTTGTCTCTAAAATGGGATGAAAATTCTTTGTATAATGATTTTTTTGAAGCGCTATATGTTTTGGGTCATTGCCACCAAAAATGCTATATTTAAGACCAATCTCCTCATTACCGACGATCCTGATGTTAGCTAAATTATTCTTTTCTTGAAGCACCTTCGTGAAAGCAACTGGACCCGTCATTGAAAGCACTCCGTCGCGCCCCACACCATCTCGAAATGCGCAGTAATTTTCAATGTTATGTAGAACAGTAGCTATAACTTTTTGTAAAATCTCATTTCCAGATTCACTTAAAATAAACCAGTTTTGAAATTCTGGAGTATTCAATTGTTTGTGTCGCCCCCAATGCGAAATATCTGTTCCATCCAGATGTTCTGGCCAATTAGAAGTTATCAATTTATCGGACTCGGTTATTACCGATTCTAATGGTTTTATAGACGTCGACTTAATGTCTAAGTATAAACCACCATACTTGTAAACAACTAAATATCTGAATAGATCTGCTTTAGCGGCACCATATCTTTTATCAATTCTATTGAAGAGATAAAAAGTTTTTTCATCGAAATTACTTTTTATAAAGTTATGTACTGAAAAATCATCATAGAAAAAATATTTCCAACCCGGATTCATCTTTTTGATTTCTTCAATGTTATTCTTGTACTTTATCGGCAAGTCATTGAAACTAGGAGCGGTCTGATGGATGTTTCGCTCTATCAAGCAAGAGTCTCCCGCTTCATTTCGTGCTCCCTAGTTGGTTTTCTATGTATTATAAGTATATGACAAACATTTGGTTGGAAAGACTGGTTAGGTTCAAAAGTTTAATGCAAAAAATCATACCTTTTTCCAACCCGCTACCATTGAGAACTTTTACCAGCAGGACATATCTAAAGCGTAGATATCTTTTCCAATTCATACGGATATACCGCCGACTATCGGCGAATATTCCTCAATTAAACGCATAAGTGGGTTGTGAGGGACTCGAACCCCCGACCCGGTGATTAAGAGTCACCTGACTCGGACATCCTTTCCTTGGGAAGCCCAATTTACCCCGGAAGCCTCATGTGTCAACAATCCTGAATTCCATGATCTGAAAACTGTTTTCTGGTCTCGGTTGCTTACCAGTTGCTTACCAGTTGCTAACCAAATTCGGCAAATTTAGCAAAATGTAAAAATGTAAAAAAAGTTAGACGATATTTTATGAAGTTATACAATGAAAAGAGAATAAATTTGTTGCTTATTGGTTGCTTACTTTCCTGACAATAAGAAAATAAAACCAATTCAAAGTTGTCAAACTCTAACTATTTCATTTCTTCAAATTTTACAAATCACCCTTTTTATTCCATGGGAAAATTAAGGTATTCAGGCAAAGCGCCTGAAAGTAATGGAGTAAATATGAGTAAGTATTTATCTGTTTCTGAAGTCGCCGCCGACCTCGGAATCAGTTCACAGACCGTTTATATGTGGTTTCGGTCAGGCAAATTCGTTGAGATGTATAAGTTTGGTGGAACCTATCGCATTGAAGAATCGATTTATCAGGAATGGAAAAACAAGCAAATTAATGGGTTAACACTTGAGAGGAATAACTAAAATGAAAAATAAAGTTGGCTGGTTAAATTCAGAAAACTGGGTTTTAGTATCCCCACAAGAATTCTCGAGATTTGCTTTGATAACGCTCAAGGGCGTTCATAGCCTCATTGAGAGTCATGATATTGATTCCGTTTGCCTTGATAAG
>Ga0214921_10010770_pt1 | contig 11250 bp, 12 predicted proteins | sample LL1505_MetaG_FD_177992 | JGI IMG/M metagenome (GOLD analysis project Ga0214921, IMG submission 177992) | Freshwater microbial communities from Lake Lanier, Atlanta, Georgia, United States - LL-1505 | ecosystem: Environmental > Aquatic > Freshwater > Lake | place: USA: Georgia | collected...
GAGAAAGCCGAACTTTTGATGCGCCCTAAGGAAGTAGATATTTCGACGATTCGAATATTCGATGCGGGGGAATGCGTAATTTGTTTATCGAGTGCAAGTACAATTGTGTTTCTGCCATGCGCACATCGTTGTACTTGTGCCGAATGCGCAGATGTATTACGAAACACAAAACATTATTGTCCAGTTTGTAGACAGGAGGTTAAACAAGATATTGTATCTTAAACCATCTTTGAACCATAGCCGAGCCATAATAGTACGGAAATCAAACTACCAATAACAAATCCGTGGCCAGCGCTTGTTAAAGTGCTATCCAATAAATAGTAAAATCCTAAGGGAAATATTACGTAGGAAAGAAGGATGTAAAAAAACATGATGGCTCCGAAAGTATTCAAATCTTTTTGCGCGGGCATTATATAAATTAACGATATAAAAATTATATATCGTTAAACCAACAAAGGAGGGTCTAAACAAGATGTTTAAAAACCGCAGGCTCAATTCCCTCCAACAAATACCAGTTACCACTGTTATTGTCATCGATTTGGAAAAAAGTACCATCCGAAAACGAAATTTTGTAACTGCCTAAAACTTGATTGCCGGTGGCGGGGTCTACAAGAGGATACGTGTAATTCATAGCTGTAATCAAACGTTTAGAAATCGAAACACCCGTATTATCGTGAACTAAAGACGAACCATCGCTGTTCGAAGCAATGGTGACATTAATGTGAGAAGCGCGGTTAATTAACTCCTGAACATCAGCAGTGAAAGCGGAATATTTACCGTTGTTGATAGCAGACATTTATATGTTATAAATACATTTTTATTTTGGCCAATAAACTTATTTCGTTTTATTGAATATAAAAATAACAGTACTATTAAACAATCATGTCGATTCAAATACATAAAAATATATATCAAAAACTAAATTATTTTTATGAGACAAATAAAATACCACATTTGCTATTTCATGGGTCATCGGGTTCTGGAAAACGTACAATTGTTTACCATTTTTTGAATAAAATTTATCAGGGCGACCATAAAAAAATGAAATCCAATATAATGCACGTGAATTGCGCACATGGAAAGGGTATTAAATTTATACGCGAGGAGCTCAAATTTTTTGCTAAAAGTAATGTCCAATCCAATACCGGCGTCTTATTTAAGACGATTGTTCTGTTAAATGCCGATAATTTAACTATAGATGCTCAGAGCGCTTTGCGTCGTTGTATTGAGCTGTTTAGTTCAAATACGCGATTTTTCATTATTGTGGAGAACAAGAATAAGTTATTGAATCCCATTTTGTCTCGATTTTGTGAAATATATGTTCCTGAGCATATGTCGAGCGGTAAAATATTAAATCTACATCAGCTAAATATTCCGCGTACTGAGGTTTCAAAATTGGTAGACGAAAAAATGTGCTGGTTTATGTCGATTACGGACAAATCCATTATTCATGATTGTGCAGTTGATTGCGCAAATGAGTTTTACGAAAACGCAGTTTCTTGTATAGAAATTGTGAAATGGATTGAAACGACTAGTCTTATAAACGACGAATCAAAGGCACGGCTGTTTATGTATTTTGATGAAATAAAATTTGAATATAGGTCCGAGCGACTTTTAATGTTATGTCTTTTTGATAGCATGAAGCGATTTGACTAAAAATCACAGATTTTGTTCTACACATTTTATCATTTAAAATGCCCAAAAATTGCTTAGATACAAATTAATAATGTATTGTATATGCCATTTATTACTTTTATTTATAAAGTCGGACAAAACTATAAGACATATTATGGTAAATATTGTTTTGATTGTATTTCAGATGACCATGAAGGGTTAGATAATGAAGTTAAATACATATTAAAAAAAGGATTAAATGACTATAGAAAAAAAAATAATATTCAAAAAATGAAATCAAAAATTATTATAGGTATATTATCTTTTTCATCAAATAGAATTATTCCAACTTATTCAACTGATAATGAAATAAAATGTTTTGATTTTTATTATAATTATGATAATAAAATATACATTAATGGAAAATTAATATAAAAATGGGCAGTTTAAATGAAAAAAGGTGTAAAAATCACAGATTTTTAGGCCAATTGGTCTATAAAGCGCACATTATCCATAGGATAAAAAATAGCTGACCAAGCGCGCTCATAATAATGCCCAACCTCAGGATTTGAATGTTTATCTAGTTCGCTCAAAAATTCCTCATAATATGATTTCGGGTGTTGTAAAATGTTCTCTTTTTCAATACCCATGATACCGCCTAGCGTATAATGAGGCACTTTAATATCTTGGAAATGTTTTTCAAACCATTTTCCAAAAGGCCGCGTCTCCGATAACTGTAATTTACTCTCCGGATTTATGCTTTTGTTTTTATCATCGGATGCTGCCCATTCGTCTAATTGAAAACTATATAAATCATTTTTGATACCGTCGTTCGTGTTCAAGCCGATAAATACACCCTTATCCGTCTTTTCGATTTCCTCTATCCACCAACGCGCCTTATACATTTTATTTGGCATGTTACATGAACCAGGTAAAAACATAGTATGTTGGGCTAATGAATCGTAATTTTTCACAACATGATAAATATACGTATGGTCACAACGCCCAACATTCTCAACATTTACTACTTTCATGCCCTCAGGTTTATAAAAATCATTATTCGGCCCTTTGTTATAGCAAATCACTGGATATTTATTAAACGGTTCTTCTTTCAACCATTCTAAATTTTCATTGTATCTAGAAACCACGAGTTGTATATCAATCGTTTTGTTAGCCATTGATTCAACCGATGATATGAAAGATACTAAAAGTACAATAAGTAATAATAATAATATAGTAAATAGCTGTTTCATTTATACTATGCGTCGAAAAAAAGAAAACAAAATATGAAAATAATAAATAATGGACGATTTTGTTATTTCGAATTTACAAGAGTCGCGCAATGAGTGGTGTAGTCGTTTGATTAGTATTTTTACGCCTTTAGTAAATGAAGGCGTTCGCTCTATTTTTAATGAAGCCTGGAAATTGTGCGTGGATAATGATGAGGCCAACAAATATTTAATGACGTTTCAGAACTTGCTTTCTCGTGTTCCCAAATGGAATAATGTTATTGTTGAGGAGGAGCGAAAACGTATTATTGAACGTAGTGGATGTAACTATTTAGAAGATTTAATTACTTGTGTGCATATTATTCAATTGAAAGTACTTACGTGTATTCGTGTCGGGAATAAACAGAAGAAGATTGATATTACCATTCCAAAACTAGACACCTTTATTCATAAAGTGTATATCAATGTAGCTCGTAAGATTTATAGCAACGTGTTTTTGTTTGAAAAGAACATTAATCCTCTTCAGATGCAGAAGAATAACCGCGAATTTGAGCTTATTATTCAGGAATGTATACTGATGGCCATTCGCGATAGTATTCCCACGGAGTCTATTATTCGCGCGTATATGGAGGAAAGTGTGGAACAGGAGGAAGAGGTATTTATCGAGCCCGTTCCTGAGGAAGCCGAGAAAGTGGAGACTACGAATGATACTGTTGTCGACCCGGCGTCCATTATTGTTCCTGAGGAATCGATTCCGGAGACCGTGCCCGCCATTAAAAACATCGATGAGGAGCAGGTAGTGACGCGTCTTACGTTTAATGAAATGGACACTGTAGTAGACAATAATAATGTTGTACAATCGGTCAGTGCACCTAAAAACATTGAGCGATTGGAAGAGATTAGTAGCGCTCGTGCTATGCAGCGTCGCTTAGATGAAGAGGAAGAAGATGAAGACCGCATAAAGATTACAGGAGATACAATAGATTTGAGCGGATTTGATGTTCTCGATAATGATAAAGTAGATATTTTATCGAATGATTTTATGTTGGATGGTATTGAGGAGTTAGCTTAGTAAATGCGTTAAGTCGGATGATAAATTACGTTTTTATTTAGTATAATGGAGAACATTTTTATTGTCTCTTTTTTAGTAACCATTTTCTTTACGGCTTTCAAAATCTTTGAATCCAAATATTTAGAAAAAGAGGAGAAACCCCTTAAAGTTATTGTCCGCGACGCTATTATTGTCCTTGTTTGTTCTATAACATCCACTTTTATTTATTTCAATTGCGAAGGCTATATCCACGATTTTTTTAATGCGGTTACAGAAACTAAAGTGTTAAATGCAGCCAATACACAGATTTTTACAGACGCGCCCGGGTTTTGATTTTTATTAAACATTAAATAATAAAAATTAAACATTAATACGTTCTAACACAGTTAATCCGTTATTATTGGTAAGTTTTTCAATAAGCTTCCACTCGGGATTCTCAATAAGAAATTCATCGATGGCTGGTCCAAGCCCAACGGTTACGTCCTCATAAGAAAAATCATAATCAGACATTTTTTCTTGTAAGTCATGTTTATTTCGAACGCTTTCGCTCTGAATTTCATCAATGGTTGTATCGTGCATAATGATGTATTTTTTAACAACCGGACCAAATTTAGCGAGTTCGCGTTTTAATTGCCCATAAACGTGCCAAGTATCAATAAATACCATGTCGTAATCATTGTCTAAAACCATAGTTAAATTTGAAGTCCATGCAGTTTTTATTTCAATATTATCAGGCTTTAAAGACAACAGCTCAGTAACGTTGCATTCGCGAATATCATTTAACAAAAGCCGCTTGTTGGTTTTTTCATTGTTTAATAATCCATAAAACAGTGCCCACGATGAAACGCAACGTCTTACTCCGCATTCAATAGCGCTTTCGCACTTTTTTGCGTATTCAAATAAAACGGGTAAATGTTCATGAATATCCGATTTTTCCGCACAAAGAAATTCGTATTTTTTTTTTATATCATAAATTTTAGCGTTTTTCATATGCTATATAAACACATTTAAAATTTATGGCATAATATGCGCAATGATATTCCTAAACGTTCACCTATTCTCTTTTAAAACATAATTTGTTTACATCTACTTTCATATTTCCATTACTTACGTCTTCTTCATATTGTTCAAATGTATATTCTGTGCCCGCCCTATTATTTCCGGTATCTTTTGGGTAACCATAAATACTGGGATTTTTTAGTAATTCAGGTTTATCATGATTACAAACTACACCAAAAACTACTTCGATGCTTATTCTGTCGTTTCTTCCTTCCGTATGATGTACCAATTCGGTTAAATTATATTTTTCTGTTAAATGAACTAAATAATTGTGTTCAATAACTGACATTGTACCCCAGCACCCTTTCCACGCGTTGTCTTTTAATAAAAAATCTATTAGTTCGTCTTTGTAATTTAAACAAGAAATCATTCGTTTTTCATTATCATAACCATATTCCCCTTTATCAAAATGCCATAAAAATTTTACGTCTTCAACGTCATGAGTTTTTATTTTATTATTTATAAACACTGAATCGTGTATAAAAATTGCTCTATCAAACCATTTGTTTTTATAATAGTAATAATAGGGTAGCAACTCTCCTCTTTTGTGATATTCGGATTGTATTACTTCACAATTAGTTAAATCTACCCCTTCTTCGTCTATAAAATCATAATTTGAATTGTCATCTATAATAACAATTTTATTCGTGGGATAATATTTTCGGATTTGATTTATGCATTTTTTCCAATATTTATTCGCGTGTTCTGAATTTATATGTCTAGTTAAAATAAAACCAGTATTGTCATCATTAGAAAAGGTTTCTTGGTAATAATAATAATAATAAAACATAGCTGCGAAAAACAATACCAATAAAAAAACTATTATTCCTTTGTAGTAATTACTGTTTTTTTTCATCACAATATATATAATAATATATTATAATGAAGTCTCTAAAATATAAAATTCACAGACGTAAAACAAAAAAAATTGAACAAAACTTATTTAAAACGTTCGGAGGAAATACTACAATGTCGAAACGACTTAACGAAGAATTAATAACTTTGTTCGATAAATTACAAACCATTATGGCCAAGCAGGGCGAACCATTTAAAGCCCGTGCTTACAAAAAAGCCGAAGAGACCATCATGGCGTTCACGGAAGATATAGTGGACGTCCAACAACTCAAGGGCAAACCAGGAATCGGCGAAACCATTATGTCAAAATTGGTGGAATATAGTGAAACTGGCACTTTGCGTCTTTTAGAACGCGAAAAGAATAATCCCGAGAATATTTTGACTGACGTGTACGGAATTGGGCCCAAAAAAGCCAAAGATTTGGTGGCCAAAGGTATTACGTCGATTGGTCAATTACGTGAACAACAAGACAAACTACTCAATGATGTTCAGAAAGTTGGCTTAAAATATTATGAAGATATCCTAGAACGTATTCCTCGCGCTGAAATAGACCGTTACGCTGACGTTTTTGGACTCGTCTTTGACAAAGTCAAAGTAGACGGTGCCAAATATGAAATTGTTGGCTCTTATCGACGCGGCGCTCAAAGCTCAGGTGATATCGATGTTATTATTACGTCTCCCCAGGAGCAAGTGTTTAAACGATTTGTGGACGAACTCGTATCGGAAAAAGTGATTGTGGAAATTTTGTCTCGAGGGCCATCAAAATGCCTAGTTATTGCGCGATTACCTTTGGCGAAGCATGCGCGTCGCGTAGATTTCCTGTTTGCAAGTCCACACGAATACCCCTTTTCGGTGCTCTATTTTACTGGAAGTAAGGCGTTTAACACGGTGATGCGCGGACATGCGCTCAAAATGGGTGTTTCTTTAAATGAACATGGACTCAGTAAAATGGTAGAAAAAAAGAAGGAGGAAAAGGTTGCTCACGTATTTAGAGATGAAAAAGATATATTTGATTATTTACATATGGAATATAAGGCTCCAGGAGAGCGCATTGATGGGCGCTCTGTTGTTATTAAGACCAGTGAACCCGTTAAAACCAGGAAAATACGGGCTATCGTGAAAAAGATACCGAGCGAAAAAATTAAGATTTTGGAAGAGGCGCCAGTATCCACCCAAATAAAAGCAATTGAAAAAACTGGTTTTAGTGAAGTCGAAAAGTTAGGCCAAAAGGAGCTCGAAGACCTTGTAGAGCGCGCTAACACGGCATATTATAACGAAAGTCCCATAATGACCGACAATGAATATGATATTATCAAAGAGCAGCTGGAGCGTAAGTACCCTCAAAGTGAGGTGTTAAAAGAGGTCGGGGCGCCCGTAAAGAAAGATAAGGTGGTGCTTCCCTACGAAATGGCGTCTATGGATAAAATTAAACCGGATACTGGTGCGCTTCTGCAATGGACCGGAAAGTACAAAGGACCTTATGTGCTTTCTTGTAAATTAGATGGCGTCAGTGGACTCTATAGTACAGATGGTCCTGAACCAAAATTATATACTCGCGGAAACGGCACCATTGGCCAAGATGTGTCCCATTTGATTAAAGTATTAAATTTACCTAAGCATAAGGGTGTCGTAGTTCGCGGCGAATTTATTATTCCCAAGAAAGTATTCGAAGACAAATACAAGGACAAGTTCGCAAATCCCAGAAATTTGGTCGCAGGTATTGTGAATTCAAAAACGATTGATGAAAAGACCAAAGACCTACATTTTGTTTGTTATGAAGTAATTGTCCCTCAACTGCGTCCTAGTGAGCAAATGACTAAATTAAGTGCACTTAAACACGAGACGGTTCGCAATTTAACCGTAGACAAACTTACAAACGAATATTTAAGTGCGACGCTTCTTGACTGGCGTAAGGATTATGAATACGAAATCGATGGCGTTATTGTAGCTAACGACATGCAATATGCTCGCGCTAGTGGTAACCCTCAACATGCTTTTGCGTTCAAAATGGTTATTTCCGACCAGGTGGCAGAAGTCAAAGTGTTGGATGTCCTTTGGTCTCCTAGTAAAGACGGTTATTTAAAACCTCGCGTGCGTATTGAGCCGATTCGACTTGGTGGCGTGACCATTGAATACGCAACTGGATTCAACGCAAAATTTATTGAGGAGAACAAAATCGGATTTGGCGCAATGATTGAAATCGTACGTAGCGGAGACGTGATTCCTTTTATTAAATCCACAATTGTGCCAGCGGAACGCGCCAAGATGCCGGACGTGGCATATCGGTGGACTGATTCTCATGTAGATATTATTTTAGAGAACGCGGCAGAGGACCCTACAGTGCGCGAAAAGACCATTACCGCATTCTTTGTCGGACTAGAAGTAGATGGTCTTTCATCTGGTAACGTAAAACGTCTGATTAGCGCCGGATTTGATAGCGTGCCTAAGATTGTACGCATGCAGAAGTCGGATTTTAAAGGAGTTGAAGGTTTTAAGGACAAACTAACAGAAAAGATTTATACCGGTATTCATGATAAATTGGAAAAGGCGGTTCTTGTTGATATAATGGCTGCTTCCGGCCTTTTGGGCCGTGGTCTAAGTACAAAAAAACTAGAACCCATTATGACTGCTTTCCCGGATATTTTGAAATCGAGCGAAACGCCCGCGAACAAAATCCGAATGTTAAAGTCAATTAAGGGTATAGGCAAAGAGAACGCTGAGGCTTTTGTATCAAATATCAATAAATTCAATGCATTTTACAAAGAGATATTTCCAGGTAAGTCGGTCCAATCATTACAAAACGTTTTACGACCCGCGGAACCAAGCCTAGCAGTAGACAAAACGTCGCCTCTTTTTGGCAAAAAGATTGTTATGACCAAAATCCGCGATAAAGATATTATTGACTATTTAAAGACTGTGGGAGCAACATTAGAGGATTCGATGAAAAAAGACGTATTTGTTCTTATCGTAAAATCGCACGACGATGAAAGCGCCAAGACAAAGGCGGCGAAAGAAAACAACATTCCGATAATGACACCAACGGAATTTAAAACAAAATATATGTAAGTAATATAATTATTTAGGTTTCATTATTATATCGTCATATTATAATGGAAAAGGCATATTTAGTCATATTACTATTATTATTCATTTTTTTATCCATACTATATGAGCTCACAAACACAGAAACTTTTGAATCCACAAAAGGCGGTGCTGTTTTGATGTATTGCACGCCCAATTTATTTGAAGGATGGGCCAGACATTCTCTCCATTTGAATAAAAAATATGCGGAAAAACATGGTTATGAATTTATTTTGGTTTCGGAACCTTATGATAGTAACGTGACGCATGCTTGGCAAAAGATACCGGCTATGATTAAAGCTTTAGACGATGGTCATAAATTTGTTATGTATATTGATACGGACGCGGTGTACAACAAACACGATATTTCTATCGAAAGCATTATTGAAAAATACCCTGGTGATATTTTGATTTGTTCTGATGAATCAAATTCAGCTGGCCTATATAAAACAAATGGTGGCGCGGTTATTGCAAAAAACACACAGAACGCAAGAGATTTATTAAATAGCTGGTGGACTCTGCGAGACAAATATAAAGTATTTGCGTTTGAGCAGGCGGCGATTTCGGACATTTATGAAAAGAAACTGCCTGATATTGACAGTAGCACAATAAGCGTGGCCCCAGAAAGCGAATTTAATTCCGTATATTCTGACGTTTTAAATTACACGAATGATTTAGAAAAACCACCGCCGGATATTTTTGTATTACATTTTATGGCGATGAATGACGAAACCCGTGAAAAAGCGTTCTCAAAATTAAGAGATATTTATGATAAAAATCAACATTCGGAAGGATTCGCGGTATATAATCTATAAATAAATATAAATGACCGATTGCCCGGTTCGCGTTTATATCGAAATAGAGAGAGATAGTAATAAAAAATATGAACTGAATAAAAACACAGGCGAATTGGAACTAGACCGTATATTACCGTATCCTTATTACTATCCATGCGCATATGGGTTTATTGAAAACACGCTAGCAATGGATGATGATGAACTGGATGCGGTTATTTTAACTGACCGTTTACTAAAAAATAATGAATGGTACGATGCTTATATTATAGGTGTTCTTGTCATGTCCGATGAAAAAGGACTCGACGAAAAGATTATATGTGTTTTAAAAGAAGATTACGAACTTATCAACGATTTGTATTTATTGCCTGACGAAATAAAAGAGAACATTTTTTGGTTCTTTTCGAATTATAAGAATAAAACTCCAGGTAAATGGTCGCACGTAGAAGGTTTTCAAGACAAAGAAGAGGCCATTAAGATATATGAGAAATCGCGTTGCGTTTCCAATGTATAATATATATTATTTTTTATAGATATTATATATCATGGATAAATTACTAATTGTTTCATCTATTTTTGGTCAAAAATTTAAAAAAGTATATCCGGCGCCACTATCTGAAAACTGTTATTTCTTTTCAAATAATCCTGAATTAAAAAACGAGGTTGAGAACAAAGGCTGGTCATTTGTTTATGTCGATACGGAATTAAGTTCTGACTATTTAGTCAGCTCTCTACAATCCAAATATATTAAATTTTTACGATTTTTAAAGGATTATAGCCAATTTAAAGCATACAATCAAATATTGTATTTTGACCATAAATTATCCATGAAAGAAGAAGACGTCCATAAAATAGTAGATGTATATAACGAAGACCCCAAATATAATATTATCATTCGTAGTCATGAACATAATAGAATTGGTATCTTTAGTGAAATCGACGACTCGTTAAACTTTGATAGAATATCCAATGAGAACCGATATAGTAAAAATATGGAAAAAACCGTTGAATTTGTAAACAAAAATATACCCGATAAAACCGTATCAGATGCTATTCAAATATGTAATACGGGCATGATGTTATATACAAACTACGACGAAATAATGCCTCTTTTGGATGAAGTATACGACACCTGTGTTTCTTTACAACAACCACAGTGTCAAATTATTTGGTCTGTACTGTCTCAAAAATATAAAGATAAAATAAAAGTTATTGATTTTCGTAATATTATAAACCCGTTATGGACAGAACCGTTTGTGCTAATTAAACCATCTACGAATTACTATTTTTATTTATTGTTTTTTATTCTATGGATTGGTCTACTTTATTTTTATTCGTCTATTAAAAAATTCATTATTTATATAGTAAAAAAACTAAGAAAAAATTGATATCATTATCTGTAAAATCGATATCAACCATCAAATGAACAACCTAAGACCAAATCAGGTCAAAGCCATAAATGAATCGGTGGCCAACGATTTTGCATCCGGAATACATTATCATGCAACAGGTAGTGGTAAGTCCTGGATAGCCATGCATATTATATTACGCTTTTTCGAAACTCATT
>Ga0214921_10010772_pt1 | contig 11249 bp, 13 predicted proteins | sample LL1505_MetaG_FD_177992 | JGI IMG/M metagenome (GOLD analysis project Ga0214921, IMG submission 177992) | Freshwater microbial communities from Lake Lanier, Atlanta, Georgia, United States - LL-1505 | ecosystem: Environmental > Aquatic > Freshwater > Lake | place: USA: Georgia | collected...
TCATCTTCTTCGTCATCGTCTTCGTCATCGTCTTCGTCATCGTCTTCTTCGTCATCGTCTTCGTCATCTTCTTCATCATCTTCGTCTTCGTCATCGTCTTCGTCATCGTCTTCGTCATCGGCATCGCCTTCACACTCATCTTCTTCTGGATTATAATCTTCATCATGCTCTTCTTGATTAGTTCCACTCTTTTTCTTATTTTTTCTAGGTTTTTTTAATAAGTTTAATTCGTCATTCTTTAATGAATCTTCTAAGTCTTCTAAATTTGGACCAATTTGCATAATAAATTTTTTAAATAAATCTAATAGTTCTATTTGATCATCCATATTTTTATATATAATATATATAAAAAAATATTCTTATATTATCTTATTTAAACTATAAATTAAATTTTAATTCTATAAAAAATAATTTAATCACCATTATGTTGTAAATAAAATGTATCGTTCCAATTAATAAATGTTAAATCTTGTTTTAAATATTCTGTTTTCATATTTTTATAATCAGAAGTCCAAATTTTAAATATACAATTATTAATCTTTGGACTTATAGAAATACCATTAATCTTACTTTCATAACTTTCATCACTTACTATTGATTCAACACATATATAATATAATAATTTTTCCCAATATTCAAAAGCATCTTTCTTTGTTATTCGCAATGACCAATATCCACCATTAATGTTCATTACATCTTCAAAAATAGGAACTATTCCATCCTTCATTAAAAAAAACATACCCGATGTTATATTTTCTAAATTCTTTAAAATATATAATAAATCATAATATGTACTAATCTCAAACACTTTTGAATAACTTTCTAAGCTCCAATTATTATCATTTACTTTATGAAACCATAATACCCATTTATTTTTTAATTTAAAATTTTCTTTATTTTCAGTCATAATAATAATAATAATTTATTATTATTATTTTAAGTATGAAAATAATAATTATTTTTATAAGAATAATTAAAAATCTAAATTATATTATGTAATACATTTGATATATCTTTTATTTTAGAAATATCTTCAATATGTTTATATTTTTTATCTTTTTTAATTTCGTCTCTTCTAGGAAAAGCTACATTTCTACATATCATACATATTGGTTCTTCATATGTTGAAAATTCTAACCAATCTATATAACATGGTTTGTGAACTGCATGATGGCATTTAAAATATAATATTTCGGTTGACTTTTCAATCTTTTCCATGCACATAAAACATCCATTTTCAATTAATTCACGATTAATAGGTTCGTGTTTTGTACAACAAAATAAATTATTATTTTTAGTTTTTGCTCTGCACTGCTTATTATTTCTGATTGAAATGCACCTATTCATATTTTACATATTTTATAATAAATATAATCTTTAAATACTTTTTAATTTATAACAAAAAAATATATAAAAAATATATAAAAATAAAAAAATAATAGATAATAGTTAACTAATTAATAAATTAAAATGGAAAATTATATACAGATTCCAATAAATAATTACAAAAATATAGATAATATTATAAATTTTAATCTAAAATTAGATTTAATAAAAAATACAATGTTAAATAATAAAAATATTAAATTTGAATTATATGATAATAAAATAGGTAATGAGTTATTAATAAAAAATAAAAAACGGAAAAAGGAGTATTTTAACAATATATCATTTTATATTAAAGTTACTGATAATATAAATATTGGAAATAATAGTATAGTTGATTTAAATTGTAATATATGTTATGAAATTAAGATGCCATCTAATTTTAAAACATTAAGATGTAATCATAAATTATGTAAGTCGTGTTATGAAAAATGGTGTAATATTAATGTATCATGCCCATATTGTAGAGCTGTTATTTCTTAAATATAGAGTGAATTAATACTTGTAATATCCCTTATTAATAATTGATTATAATTCTCTAATTTTGTAATTAAATCAAAACGCTCAATGGTTTTACAAATATCCATTAAATTTTCACATATATTATTAATACGCATAATTGCCTTTACAAAATTTCCATCATACATATTTGTATTTTTATAAATATCATGAATAGTACCTCCCGATGCCCATATATATGCTAATTCAATAAAATCAAGATATAATCTATAATCAGATCCAATATATAATTGACTATCATCTTCAATTTTTATAAAATGATCACAAATCTTAACTAACTCTTTCAATACATAACTAACATTACTTGATATATTTATATCAGAAATATACTTTTCTTCACCACTCTCTTTTTCATTAATAAAAACAGATAATAATGCAATTATTTCAGGAAACTCTAAATCATCCAATAATCCTCTAAAGATCATCTCTGTAAAAACTAACTCTTGACATTCATTAATTCCACGTGCTACAATTCCCTTTTTAGTAATTTTTTTATCAATCATATATCCTTCATTTTCTAAAATACTTACTATTATTTCAATATTATGATTTAATAAATTATTGCATTCATATATATTATAATTCAATAGTTCAAGCTCCCTCTTATAGCCATCAAGAAGTTTAAACTTTTCATATTCACTTTTAAAATTAGACATCTGTTCAATAACCTTCTTTTCCTTTTCATACTTTTCACGATCTTTCTTCTTTAAAGTAAAGAATGTATCATTCAATTTCTTATTAATGCTATCATAACTAACTAATTCCTTTAATATACACTCATCTATATTGACTGATTCAATCTTCTTTTCCACATTATCTTTCTCAACCTGCATACTTAGTGCTTTTTTATCATTTTCATTCATTATTAATGTATTTGATAAAAATGTGACACTGTCAAAATTATCAGAACATAACATTTTTAGTACAAATTGATAATTCAATTTAAACTTTGATACTAAAATTGGCGATTTTCCAGTCATCATCCCCTTAATAGTATTTTCACTAGGTAAACTCATTGTAGGTAATATAATAACAGATCCAAAAGTATCAATACCTCGTCGTCCTGCACGACCACTCATTTGTAAATATTCATCACTTCGTAAATCTCGAAGACCATTATTATCATATTTCTCCAAATCAGTAAATAGTACTGTCTTTGTTGGCATATTTACACCTATTGCAAATGTTTCAGTAGCAAATAATACTTTAACAAGTCCTTTACTATATAAAATTTCAATTATTTCTTTTAATATTGGAATAAGGCCGGAATGATGGTAAACAACACCTTTTTTAAGTTGACTGTAAATATCAATATATTGCGGTAATATTTCATAGGTCTTTTTATAATTTTTCATGTAATGATTAAATGTATGTTCAACATCTGATAGTTCTTCAAATGTAAGTAAGCTTTTTCGAACAGTTTTACAAATAGATTCACACTTTTTTCTCGAAAATTTGAAAAATAAAGCCGGAGTATACTTTTTTTCTACTAAAAAATCAATTAATTTATCCATTAACTTATTAATATCATGAACTTTATATCCTCTCTTTATTAAATCATAATTTTTAAATTTTCCTCTTTCATCAAGAATTTCCAATAATTCCCAACGAGTATCTTCTTTGCCATTATTATCAAATAAATAAGATTTCCAAAAATAATGGCGCAATGGGACAACTCTGTGACTTGTTGGAATTAAATTTATAGGAGTCTCCTTAATATTACCGATCCAAGATGCAAACTGCTCAGGTTTATCAATAGTAGCTGAAAGCATTACCAAATTAATATTCTTAGGAAGTAATACAATAGATTCTTCCCATACTACTCCTCGTGATGGATCATTAATGTAATGAACTTCATCAAATATTACAATTCCTACGTCATTAATATCAATAAATGATGAGTCACCGCTCCCAGTTTCACCATTTGAATATCTATATAATATATTTCGCAAAATTTCAGTTGTCATAATTATGCATTGAGCATCAGGGTTCATTCTTATATCACCCGTTAGTATACCAACGCTATCAAATACCTGTTTAAATTCAGCATACTTTTGATTGGATAATGACTTAATAGGAGATGTATATATTACACGTTTATTATTCTTAATACAATGTGCTATTGCATATAATGCACCAATTGTTTTTCCACTGCCAGTATGAGCAGTAATTAAAACATTTTCATATCTATAAATTCTGTCTATCGCATTCAGGTATTACATTGTTACATACTTTATCTGTAAATATATTTAGATAAGGACTAACTCTTTTAGAATTATTATCTTTGCCTTCCATTTTTAAATTAATTTTAATATTATTATTTTAAATATTAATGAGTATAATAAAAATAAAAATCATTTTTATTATTTTTATTAAAAAATAATACCTATTTTGATAATAAATAATAAGTATAATAGAATACACTTACAAAAATTATTGATTTTTTATTTATTATATTAAATAATTTATAATCATCATCTATTAAAACATATAATACTATTCCTAATTGTATTCCACTAGAAATTTTATTAAGTTTATTATTTATTTTATATAATAAATTTATCATTAACTCTTAAAATATAAATATATAATAAAATTTATTATCTAAATTATTTTTTTCAATAATTTAGCATATTATAATTACTTATAGGTGCACTATCAAATCTATGTTCACTTGGTGTAAAATCATTGTTGTTTAATGTAAAAAATATTTCTAAAAACTGACATTGTGTATGTAATAATAGTTTTATATCCGAACTTTTATCATCAAGTAACGTTATATATTTATCATACCAAAAATCACTTGCATGTTCTTTTAATGAAATATTATAAATAATATTTTTTTTAAAGTTTTCTTTATAAGTTCCATCAAATTGATAAATATAATCAGTTAAATATTTATCATTAAAAATTTTATAAAATAAATCTTTTTTCATTTTATTATAATTAAATTTATAAATATATTTTTTTAAATATTTATCATCAAATATTTTATTATAAATAACTAATTTATATTCAATCATATTATTTATAAAATAATATTATTATTAAATTTTTACAAATTTTTTATAATAATAATTATTTTACATAAAAAGAAATTTATAATTATGATTATAATTATAAAAAATGGCAGGTGATAAATTTTATTTACAAGTCAGAAATGACAATAAAGATATATTAGATGAAAACTATTTAGGAAAATTAAGATATTATAATATGTTTTCACTAAATAATTGGGAATATAATTATTCGGATAATAAATTTTATGAAGATTATTATAAAATTGAAGAACGAAAAAATGATAATGAAATAAGATATTCTATTTTGGATGATAAGATTATTGAAAATATTCGTAATATATATAATAATAATAAACCTATTACAGAAATTGAAGAAGAAGCTTATAATGATATGTTTTATGCAATTAATTGGATTGATAAGATGTTATTAAAATATAAAGATATTAATATTCATTTTGTTCTTTTTACATTAAAAGATTAAAATATATAAAGAGTAAATTATATAAAAATAAATAATATGGAATATATAAAGATTAAAATTATTTGTGAAAAAGAATGTGATAATGATAGTACATATGTAAGAGTTGTAGAAGAAAAAGAAAATTCTGTAATTATTATGATATCTCTAAATTATGCACATACTTTTGAAAATCATGAGAGGCAATATAATAAAAAACCAACTATTTATTTTGGAAATAAGTTAGTAAAAGATTATGTAAGATTACCATTTGAAAATATATATGAAGATGATGAAGAATTTGGAAAAATTTGTTTATTTGCTCGAGCAAAATATGAATTCTTTTTTTAGGTTTATAAAAACTATCCTAATCTAAATATTATTGCACATTAAATTTAACATCTTTCATACTATCATAAGAGTATATATTTACTAAAGGTGGATTTCCATCAGGTTCTGCATTCCAATAACCTTCATCATTTGCATTGAACGGTTTTTCCCAATGTTCCAATGTTTTTCTAAAAGCTTTTTGATCAAGATGTTTCTGATAAACCCATGGATAACTTTGATTACCCTGATAAGGTGAAAAATCAGTAAAGCTTTCAACATTCATTAAATGAAAATATTTTTGAATAAATATAACACCTACTAAAATAAGTATTACTATAAGTATAATATATAAAGATTCCATACTAATAATAACATATATATTTTTTTAAGGGGTTTTTAGGAAATATTCTTTAATATTAATAAAATCATTCCATGTATATAATACTTTAAATTTATTATAATTTTTAAATATATTATTTATTTTAATAGTAGTTTCTAAAAAATCTATTAAATGGATTTGTTCAATAATATTTACATTTAAACCTAGTTTTTTTATAATTAATTCACTCTTATTTTCAAAATCAAAATATTTAATTACAAATTTTAAAAATATTTTTTGAACTCTTTGATATAATGATATTTTATCATTACTTCCATTTATTATATTAGGTGTCATTTCTGATAAATTTAAGTTATGAACAATTTTAAATGTAATTTTATCTATTAATTTATTAAAAATATTATTTTTAATGTTATATTGTTCTTCTAAATTTTCTAACATAATGAAAATATTTAAATTACTTTGTAATTTTTTTATATTATTGTCAAAATAATAATTTATAATATTATAAATTGTATTATTTAATGATTCTATATCAAAAATATTATTTAATAGTCCATTGTTAAACTTAAACGATTTTCTATAACTTTTGTATAAAATATTTTTAATACTATCTTTATTTTTAATAATAAATTCTAAAATTTTTTCATCTTCATATTGACAATTTGTAATTTCAATTATATTATATTCATCATTTTTATTAGAGCTATTAGTAATCCTATTATTTTTAATTATTGTTATCTTATTAAAATTTTTTATGAAATCATCAAATACTATATCAATATTATTTTTAATATCATTCATTATGTGAATTTTATTATTTAATATATCATGGTATTGAAATGTTATAAAGTATAATTTTTCAAGTTTATCATCAGACCCATTTAATATTAAATCTCTAAATTTTTTAAAAGAGTACCATGATAAATTATTTTTAAAAAATGTTTCAATAATTAATGCCATCTCTTCTTCATTAAAATTTAAATTTATAATTTCATTATATATTTTATTAATTAAAATTATATGCTCATAATTATAATTGAGTGTTATCAATTTTTTATCAACAGCATTTAAATAAGATTGTAAAAAACGCAATATCTTTATATATTTATTATCTTTTTTTATTATATTTGATAAATAGATAAACCCTTCGCGTTGTACATGTATATTTGTTCCATCAATAATGTCAAGATTATCTTGTAGTTTTAAAAAATCGATAGAAATATTAATTTTTACAAAACTATTTTTATTACTTAAATTACCAATATTAAGACCATAATTATATGCTTTTAAAAATATTTTTTGTTCTATCTTATTTATATAATTCATTATGATTATTGTATTGTATTTTTGTATAAAATTTATACAACGGGCATCAATCAAAAATTTCAGTTCTAAATCAGAATCAAATTCATCTTTTGAAATTAAAAATTCTTTTTCATTATTAATTGAATTGATTATATAAAATTTATTTAAATTAATATCTATATGATTATTTGGATATTCAAAGACTATTTTAATATTTTCATTATTATCATTGTTTGATTTAAATTCGCTACATATACCACCTAGTGCTAAAGCATTAACATTTAAATCTAATTTTTTATCTTCATGATTTGAAGAATTATATTCAATCTCTATCTTTTCTGCACCCAATTTTTCAGCAATTTGACAAAATGTTCTTAATTTATACTCCATCTTTTTTAAAATATAATTATTAAATGGAATAAAGATTTCTTGGTTAGAAAATTTTATTTTTTTATATAATACATATGGTTCAATAATATCTTCCGAAAAATATATTATTTTCATTTTTTTTGAAAGATTTATTGAATCATCATTTAAGTATATAATAAAATTAAGTAGTTCATCTTTATCATCTTGTGTACTATTTTTTATAAAATTATTTAATATATTTACTATATATTGAATTTTATTTTTATCACAATAATTGAAATATAATATATTATATTTATCAAAATATGATAATAGTGATTTTTTAAAATTAAAGAGCCATGATTTATTACATAAAAATTTGCTTGTTAAAAATATTACATAATCGGAATAATATAATTTTAGTACATCACTTAGATTTATATTTATATCTACTATTGTATATTCATTTGAATTATTTTTTGAGTTTGTAGTTATGTTTTTTGACTTTATTTTTGTATATCGTGTTGTCATTGAATATATATCATAGTCATTATTGAAATACATATTTTGAAATTCATTTGGAATATAGGACTTTAATATTTCTAGTAATATTTCATTGTTATTCATTTATAAGTTAATTATAAATTATTTTTATAATTAGCTTATAAATGAATATAAAAATATAAAAAAGATTAAAAGATTGATATTTTTTTCTTAAATTCATTTATTTCCATAAAATGAATTCGTTCCAATTTATCTTTTTTTTTACCAAATGCCTCCGACATTGCCGTATCAATACAATAAACCTTCCCATTATATTTTACATTAATTCCTTGTTCTTGAGGTGTATGTCCAACAACTAAATATTTTGCATTATATTTCTCTAATGTTTTATTTAAAAATCGTAATTCCATATTTTCTCGCCCTTTAGGTAATTCTATTGAATAGGTTCTATTCCATAATATACTATCTTGATTTAAAAATAATTGATTAAAATAATATTTATGAATATGTGATTCATTTCCATAAAGTGTATCTCTCATTATATAATTAATATCTTGTATAGAATATTTACTTGATATCGCATAATTAATTCCTCCATGGCAAAATATAAAATTGCCTATTTTAACTACTGGATTCCATCCACATGCTAAATATTTGCAAAAATCACCTCCTATTTTAAAATAATTATGTCGATCATCACTACTCTTAAAATGACCCATTCCCATAGGTGAAACATAATCAAATATACCAAATATATTCATTAACTCGTGATTTCCTATTATCGGATGAAATCCACCTCCATCTGTATATGCTTCTAATTGTAATTTTAATATTAATGATATAATCTTAAATTCTGAATCTTCATCACTATTATAATCATCACCTCTTATTTTACGATCTAAAATATCACCTACTTGAACGACATGGGCATTACCACCACACCAATGATATTTATCATCAATAAGATTTGCTTTTCTAAGTGTTAATATAAAAGCATTAAAATCTCCATGAATATCACCAAAAGCATATAATCTTTCAACAGCTGGGTATATGCCTAGCTGATAATATTTAAAAATTTCATTATGATTTACTTTCATATCTATTATAGTTATATAAAAAAATTTAATCATTAAAATTTTTAAAAATATTAACACTCGATATAAAATTATTATTTACTAAAATAAAAGTCATAATTCCTATTTTATTATTCATCTTTTGATAATATACCTTTTCATGTCCAACTACAATAGACTCCATTATATTTGATAAATTGTAACTTTTATAAATTACATTAAAGACCAATGGTATAACAAACCACATGTCATAACCTATTCTTTTTAAATTAATTATAAATTGACTAACGTTATTAATGTACCTTTCATTCATCTTATTATCAATATTCGATTTTTGCATTTTTAATTTATGATAGCTCTTACATAATTCTTTATTAATATCTTTATTTAAACATTGCTCTTTAATAGTAAATATTATATCTAATTTTTTAAGAGGATCATTATAATACTTTTTTAATATTAATAATGTTTCAAACATAGTGTATGCAGATGTATAATACTTTGATCCCCATGGGCTTTCATCATGAATATATACTTTTGTTATTATTTGATTTAAAGTATTTATATTATCTTTAAAATTTTTTATCACTTTATCCACATACTCTTTTTTTGTATCATAGAAATTTATTGAAGGTGTCATAAAGTATATGCATGCTCTATAATCTGAGTATATGTAAAAACATTCTTTTAAAACGGAAATGCATCCTTTGTAATGAATTAATTTATAAAATAGTTTTAATAAATCTTTATTATTGTTCTGATTTATCTTCTTTAATTCAGTTTCATAAAATGTAAAAAAATGCCCAATTTCGGATTTATTTATTAAGTTATTTTTCTTATAAAATTCAATTATTGTACTTATAATGCTTAATCTTTCTAAAACATATTTTTTATTTTCAGTTATCATTGAATATATTTTATCTTTCACTTGCTGATGATCAACATAATGTAAGCATTTTAGTAATATTGATAAATAAAAGGGATTATTTAAGTAATTATAATATTTTTTAAATTCTAAATGATGATCACTACAAAAGTTTTCAATTTTAAATTTACTCATTCTGATTTATAATTAGATTTTAAAATTATGTTTTTTTTGATTATTTTTTTTCTAAAATATTATTATAAAATAATGTTTTCTAAATTTTTGTTATTTCTATTTTTAACAAACAAAAATAGAAATTTTAAAAATATTTATTATAAAAAAGAAGAGATTGAGTTTAGATATCAAAATAAAGTATATATTAAAAATGTGATTTAAATTATTTTATTGTGTTTTATATTGTATATTATATTAATAAATATTATTTATTAATATATTTTTTTAAATATTGTTACATATTTTATTTAACTTAATCTTTTACTTTTATGATTGAAAATTTTGAATTGTAAAAACCCATTTGATTTGCACTACTAGTATCTGTATTTAATCTCATTGAATAATAATATGTTCCGGTACTACCAGGAGTATCAATAATTGTCATAATAGGTGTTACGCCATTTACTTTTGTACCAGTTGTTTGAACACTCCATGACCATAACGCAGAGTCTATTGCATTTTGCCCAGTAATACTATCTGTAATAAATTGTATATCTCCTGATGATCCTGTTATCCCATTTGATAAATTAACATTTGTACTATAGTAACTACTTGTTACTCCAGATGGTCCTGATAACCCTCTTATAATTGTTGTTGAAAGATTATTTATTCCAACACTATTATCACAATGAGCTTGAAAGTAGCCATTAAGCATAAATGTCTCTGTACTAGAAGTAACATTAACAGTTAGTATTGGTGGATAAATAAACATATTATATCCAGTTGCTGAAGTTATATTTAATCCAGTAACACCAATATATGATCCAGTATTGCCAATTAATATATTATTTGATCCGATGGGTCCAGTAAAACCTTGAGGACCTGTAAAACCTTGAGGACCTGTAAATCCTTGAGGACCTGTATA
>Ga0214921_10010773_pt1 | contig 11248 bp, 7 predicted proteins | sample LL1505_MetaG_FD_177992 | JGI IMG/M metagenome (GOLD analysis project Ga0214921, IMG submission 177992) | Freshwater microbial communities from Lake Lanier, Atlanta, Georgia, United States - LL-1505 | ecosystem: Environmental > Aquatic > Freshwater > Lake | place: USA: Georgia | collected 2015-05-28
GATGACTTTTTAAGGAGCTGAACATGACTATCAATACCAATTTAAATGCCCTGGTAGCTGGCAATGCATATGCCGCTGCGGCCGCAGACTATGCTCAGGCCACCCAACGTATCAGTACACAACTGCGGGTCAATAGCGCCAAGGACGATCCAGTAGGCATCGGCATGGCGAACGCCTTGAAAGCCAAGATTGCCTCATACGCCAAAGCTGCAGACAATATTAATAGTGGTATCACTGCTCTCAATACAGCCGGTACAGCCCTAAGCAACATACAAACTGTGCTGACGGCTATGAAGGCACTGGCTACCTCTTCCGCTGGGTCAACCAGTAGCACCACTTTGGCTAGCAACCAAACAAGCTTTGCCACCTACCTAGCGTCGATTGACTCAATTGCCAACACGGCTTACTACAACGGCAAGTCTCTTCTTAACGGAAGTACCCCCACATTAAAGGTGCAGTCTGGCATCAATGCTGGGGACACCACCACACTCACCTTTGGCAATGCTTTGAGTTCTGCTTTAGGCACGGGTAATCCATTAGCACTTACCTCTTTAGGCTCTTCTACGACTGCCTTAGCCTCTGGAGACCTTGTTATTAATGGTTACACAGTGGGTGCCTCCTTATCCACCGACGACACCACGTCCTACACTTCTAACTCTGGAAGCGCCATTGCAAAAGTGGCAGCCATTAACCGAATTACGAGCTCCTCCAATGTAGTGGCAGTTGCGGGTGCAACCGATGTTGAAGGCGCGGCTCAAACTACATCTGGTACAGGAACTGCTGGAACCATCACCATCAATGGAAATGCAATTTCGGTAACCTTGGCTGCCGCCAATGATTACGCGACCAATCGTGCCGCAATGGTGACCGCTATCAACCAAAACACGGGGGTGACGGGTGTTACTGCATTAGATAACGGAAGCTCTGCTAGAGGAGTAAGCTTGACTGCAACTGACGGGCGCAATATCACAATAGCGTTTGATGGAACCAACCTAAATTCAACGAACACTGGAATTGCGACTGCTGGAACCTATGCTGGCACCTACACCCTAAGGGCCTTAGACCAAAGCAGTATCGTTATCACAAGCAATGTGGGCGGCACTTTGGCCAATGCTGATTTGGCTTTAGGAACTTATTCAGGCAATGTGGCGCAGTTTTCCACCAAAAACCTGGGGGCGCTGACCACAGCACCGACAGCGTTATCAGCAGGTGACTTAAGCTTGAATGGCTACTCCATTGGAGCGACCTACACATCGGACGATACCGCTTCTGACACTACCGCCACATCATCTACCAAAGCCACAAGCGGTATTGCGCTAGCTGCGGCCATCAACCGCCAAACTACCACCACTGGGGTGAGTGCTAAGGTCAATTCAAACATCGTTACCGGCACTGGGTTTTCAGCGGCGGCTGTGAGTACCATTTATTTAAATGGCCAAGCGATTACTGCCAACCTAACCAGCAGCTCGACGATTGCCGATGTCGTGAGTGTGATCAACACTAAAACTGGATTGACTGGTGTTACCGCCAGCAATAACGGCAGTGGTGTCACGCTCACGGCCACGGACGGGCGAAATATTTCGATTGGAACCAATACCGGAGTGGGCTCTGCAATTGGTATTTCAAGTATGTCAGGCTCCTCCACATCTGCCTCTGCAGCCACAACCTTTGTGTCCCAAGTAACTCTGTACGCCTCTAATACATTTACTGTTGCCAGTGGTACCAACGGAAATACAAACTTTAAGGCGCTTGGGTTCAGAGAGGGCACGTATGGGGGTGCCGCATCAGCGACTAAGCTCTCGGGCCTTAATATTTCCACCGCGCAGGGCGGCACCAATGCAATAACCACCATCAATGATGCGATCGATTTGGTCTCTACCTATCAAGCACGCGTAGGGGCTCTGACCAATGTACTTGGTTATCAAACAACTACAAGCACCAATATGACGACCGTATCCACCAAAGCTTATGGCGACATCATGAACTACAACTTGGCAGCAGAGACAACCGCCCTGGCCGTTGCCCAAACTAAGCAAAATGGTGCGATGGCAATGCTCGCTCAAGCCAATATATCGCAGGACTTAGTCACTTATTTGCTAAAAAAATACATTACTTAAGCTTTATGTATTCATCAACATAGCTGAGATTTTCTAAAGTTCTTAGGTTTCGTGCCGATTCCACTTTGGGATGTTCCAAGGTGGATGCAATGATTATTGAGAGACTTGAAATTAACCAACTGGCTTTAACTAGCAATGTTTTAACACTAGAAAAGCTTGACATTGGAGAGAGTATTTTTTGTGAAGACATCAAAAAGGCGCATAGCCTACGTGCCCTTTCTTATTACTTCATAAAAACACGAAAATTACCGCGCAAATTTGTCTTTCGCAAGATGGACCGCGGATGGCGGATTATTCGAATCAAGTAGTTCAAGAAAATAAGCAATAAAGCACCAAAATTTTGCGAATGTTTATTTATTGGTGTACGTGGCCATCATGCCATCAAAGGTAGCCTTCAAGCTGGTCTTTTGACTATTGACGGAACCTACTAAGCTATCCATAGATGCAAATTGTTTTTGGTATCGCGCTAACAATGCGTCCATCCTCACCTGAAGAGCTGCTAGGCGAGCTCGGTATTTATCGCTTTCAGTGTTAGCGTTGTTTGTTTTAGTAGTAAGTGGTCCAGTTGGACCCAGTAAGTTGGTTAACTTTTTAACTGCGTCACCCGCAATACCTGCCGACAATGTGCTGTAAGTGCTGAGTTTGTTATAGCCGCCAGTAAATAACTTGGTGATATCGTCATAGTTATTTTGAATAATAGTATCGAGTTTGCTTGCATCTAAACTCAAAACGCCTTTTTGGTCCAAGCTATAGCCCATTTGGCTCAAAGAAGTAATACTTCTGCCTGGTGTGCTGGATGGGCTAAACAAAAGCGAGCGTATTTGCTGGCGAATCAACTTCACTGTGCTATCGCCGACCAATGTCTTACCGTAGGTATCAAGGGTGGATTTAGGGTCAGTGGTCTGATTAACGATATCGTTGAAATCGTTATACGCGGTCACCAACGTGGTAAGCCTCGTTTTAAGTTCAGTAGTGTCTCTATCAAAACTTACGCTGGCTGAAGTGCTGGTAGTGCCCTTCAAACTAAAGGTGACGCCTAGAACAACATCCGTAATGGTGTTGGACTTTCGGCTATAACTAATTCCGTCAACTACAAAATTGGCATCAGAAGCAGCATAGCCATTGGGTATTGTGAAATTTGCACCAAAACTACCGTCTGTATCTGAACTAGTTATCCCAAAGTTTTCTGTTGAGCCGTTTGCACCTGTGATCATTATTTTGTAGGGGTTAGAGCTACTTCCGTCATTTACCAACTGTGCTTTGTAGCCACGGTTACCAGCATTAATTGCATCGACCACACCCGAAGGGGTATCGGTATAAGTTTGTTTTGTGAGGCTAATTGCAGTTATGGCTTTACCTGAGGCAGAGGTGACTGATAAAACAGAATTAGCGTAGCTAACGCTAATGTCGTCTGAGCCTTCTAGCGCACGCAATTGAAATTGCAGGCTACTTGCCAGTGACACCATATTGGGTGCACTAGACGCGGGGATCACGGTTCGCTCTGTGCCGCCAATGTTCACTGAAAATGAACTAAAGTCATTAACAGAAGGGTTACTACCAAAGGATGCACCAGTAATAGTGGATCCATCTGCAGTTCCGGATGTAGCTCCAGTATCCAAATTGATGACCGTAGATTTAGAAAGTTGGGGTGAACTTACAACTCGCGAGGATGTTGCTGAAGAAAAAACTAAGTCTGTACCGCCTTGTACATTCACGCTTAAATCAGAGGAACCATCTATGCTGCGTAACTGCTTTTGTAAGTCTGCCGCTAAGTCGATCAGCGTTGCAGTGGAGGGGTTAGGTGTAAGCCCATAGGACTTGCCATCGACCGTTATAGAAAAGTTTTTGAAATCAGTGACTGACGGTGAACTGCCAAATGTAGGCGCTGCAATAGTGGTAATGTTTGAAGTAGTAACGCCATCTGGTGTACCAGTAGAAACACCCGCGTTGCCACCAGTAAGCGTTAGGGCAAAACTGTTTCCTCCGTTGAGAGGTGTGCTTGAACTAGCAAAACCAGGGCTGACACTGCGTTGGGCTTGTGACAGAGAGCTGATAGATACCGTATGCTGCCCTGCAATGGCAGAGCCAGTAGCCAAAACTCCCAACGCCCCTGCATTACTATTAGTAACGTTTAAGGTATTAAAACTATCTCTATCCTTCACCGCAGTCAGCGCATTTTTTAATTCCGACATCATGAACATGACGGCCGACATGCCACTCACCTTGGCGTCGTTCTTAGCAATCTTGGCGTTGATGGCGTTTTCTTGTGGTGCTTTCTCAGCGTCCACCAAGTTCTGCGCCAATGAAGCCACATCCACACCAGAACCCGCACTCAGAGAAGAGATAATCTTTTGCGCGCTCGCCTTATTGGCCGCTGCCAGTTGTGCTGCGGTGGAGGTGGTCGCTGTCGTTCCCGTTGTTGCGGTGGTGGATGAAACTGCAGTAGTAGCCATGGTGAAAAATTAATACCAATAGGTGATTCGGTTCATCTTCTTAAAACTTGAGCCCCATCAATTCATATACTTGAACAAACTCAGCTGTGAAATCTTTGCAAAACTGCTCTGCGCAGCCTCCAAAGCCAGTTGGTCTTTGTTCATTTTGGTAATGGCGGAGGTGTAGTCCAAATCTTCTGCGTCCGATTTGGTTATCTTGAGTCGTAAGGTAACTTCATCCAACACGTTGTTTTGCATGTCGACCACATTCATGTCGGTACCAATTTGCGCTGTGGCGTTACTCACGCCTTGCTGCAAAGTGTCCATTTCTGAAATGCCGCGTTGCATATGGATGTGGTCCGAGTTTTTTACGGCGTTGGCCAAGTCATCGATGGCTTTAAAAAAGCCTACGCCCACTTTATTGCCTTTGCCGTCATCGCGAATCACTTTGACGAAGGCATCGGTACCGGGCATATTGAGGTTCATGCGGCGGTTGTCACCAACCGCTACTTTCATGCGAGATTCATCGCCTTGGTAAACCACCTGGCCTTTGGCATCTTTGCCAAAGGCAGGCATGCCCACACGGCTTCCAGAAAACAAATAGTTTCCGTTGGTGTCTTGGGTATTGGCCAAACTTAAAACTTGCTCTTTAAGTGAACTGATTTCAAGTGCAAGAGATTGACGGTCTGCAGGCGATAGGTTGTCACTCGCAGCTTGGATAGCCAGCTCTTTGATGCGGGTCATCACATCACTGGCGTTGGTGAGTGCAGTTTCTTCGGTTTGTAAGCGCGTGTTGACCGACTTCAGGGTGTTTTGATAACTGGCCTGGCGCGATAGTTCAGACTCTAGGCGTGTCACCAAAGACGCTTTATCTGGCGAGTCACTGGGTTTGACAATTTGTTTGCCGGTAGAGAGTTGTTCCTGCGTTTTTGCAAGTTCTCCTTGTACATCACCAAGCTGCTGGTTAGCACGATCAAAGTAGAGGGTGGTCGAGATTTTCATAATGCAATGCCTCTATCAACGGATTTGAACAATGGCGTCAAATAAAGTACCCGAAATCTGCAACGCTTTTGCAGATGCTTGATACGCTTGTTGGTAACGAATCAAGGAGGCGGCTTCTTCGTCCAAATTAACGCCTGAAACTTTGTCGCGAGCAGCCACGGCCTGGTCGTTCACGACAGTTAACGCTTGTTGGGTAATGGTGGCTTGTTGGGCCAAGTTACCCACGTTGTTGATTTGGTCAATATAGGTGTTAGCCAATGTTTTTCCAGTGATGACAGGCTTTTTAGCCAAGTCCACCATATCGAGCATATTGATGTTGTTGCCGAGCCCGTCATGGTTGCCATCCACTTGAAAACTGTCTCCAATATTGGGGGTAAAACTCAATTTGATTTGTAAGCCCTGAAAGCTAATCATGGGTTCGAGCTGGGTTGGATCGTAGTAACGGTCTGCAAGCTGGCTGCCCGTTTTTGCATCCACAATGGTGTAGCGGTCTGCTGCTGTGAACTTGACCACCAACGACTGTGATCGTAAGTTATCCCGCATATTTAAAGGCTTGCCCTCGTAACTGGCAGCAACGCTGGACTTTCCTTGTCCGGTAATAAAGACCAATAAATCGTCTTGCGAACCATCTTCTATGTATGCACCGGTTCTTAATCCTGCATTGGCCAAGTCAAAAGGCGAACCAGTTTTGGGCGGATCGCCATACGTACCAAAAGAAAATCGAATGGACGACTTCGAAGGATCGTTTGCGAGTTGCAATTTCAAACGCTCTTCAACGGTGTAATCTATCGGCTCCAAGCCCAAGGCATTTTGTTCATAAGTTCCATCTGGGTTTTTACGTGGCCCTATAGAAATTGCCGCTTCACCCGATAAGTCGATAGTGGAGAGGACTAAGTCTCCGTAAAAACCAATAAAAGCTTTGATGCCTGGACTGGGGCTGAGCGTGGGATCATTTATTTTTTCTGCTAATTGTTGAACGCTTGTAATACCCAACATATCGATGCTGACGCCGTTGATCTCGAGTTGTTTATTGAAGTCCACATTGGTGCTGGGAATACTTAACTCGCGCACGATTTGCGTCATCCTTACTTGTCCGTTGTAGGTAATGGGAGCAATGCCTAGCGCATTACCGTCACCGGTTACCGTAGGTGTTGGGTTGATTTTGATGGGAGCGCCATTAGGCACTGCGCTGATTACTAAATCACCTTGCTGCACACTGGCAATGACACCTATTGCATTGGTGCCGTTGATTGCAGCAACTAAAGAGGTGACGTCTTTGTAGCCCGCTGCCACCAACTGGTCGTTGATACGCAGAGGCCGCTTGTAGTCTAGTTGCTGTGAGGGCACTCGAATGTCGTTGTAGACCAATGCACGAACATTGGTTCTAGAAGTCAAACTGTTGGCGACTGAAAAATTTCCCCCTGAGCTAAGACCAGATTTAGGGGTCAAGACAATATTTGTCAGAGAGCGACCTAGCCCATCTTTGATATGCAAATCAGTTCCATTGCTATCCACGTTGACAGTAATGTAGTTTGTGCCATCTGCCAAACGAAGGCTGGCTTCCAAATCGCCTGCAAGTGTCACTAAATCATTTGGGATAGGGTTAAGGTTTTGAACACTCAAAGCCACCCCGCCTAGCGTTAATGCAATTCCGCTGAATGTTGGCTCGGTGATGTCAACTGTGGACGCACCGTTGACCCAATTAGCCACATCCTCAGGGGTCAATGGCAAATTGGGCTGAGTTTCTAACGCTGGTAATTCGACACCGTTGAGATTGATTGCTCCAGCCTGAATTTGGGTGCCAGCAGGGTTATCGGTGATGCGGCTAGTCTCCATGACAGCCGGCTTGGCAATAGGTGGCGCCGCTACCCCATTTCTATCAAAGGTCTGCGCGTAACGCACTTTTGCCATAGCACCATAAAAGATATCCATTCCCCTATAACCGTCTGGGCCCGACTTATTGAGATATTCGTCGCTATAAATTGAGTCAGGAACGAAGCCGTTTTCGGCATTGAGCATTTGAAATTTTTCGGTCTCTGTCAGCGTCTTGCCCAACAACTGGCGTCCATCGCGGGTGAGCACCTGCAGTTGTTGGCCTGGCTTGGCATCGTCTAAAAAGAATGTCGCTTTCACTCCAGCGGCCAAGGTAGTCACAGGCGCCATAACCCGCGCTCCGTCGACCTTGATAGTGACGCCTGCTGAAGGGTTGGGGTTGTTGACTAAGTTGGTATTACTGATACCCAAGGGAGTTGGGCTAGACACAAATGCAACACTCGCCCGCGTATTGCTGGAGTTGGCTTGGTTTTCAGTCACCCGAAACTGCGCTGCAGTGGCAACCCGCATAGCGTCATTCAAAGACACTTTGATGGCTGCGGCCTCTTCTGCAATGCTTGAGTCCAACATAAATAAATCTTGCCCAGTTTGACCATAGCCATCGATTCCATTGGTTTGGATCAGGTTGGTTTCATGCACCAATGTTTTGGCCAAAAAGTTCAAGCTCTTTTGCGCTGGCTCCAACACCTGGCTGATAAAGGTTTGCAAACCACCCAATTGGCCACCACTTGCAGAGGCCAAAGACTCGCTGTCGCCATAGGGATCTAACAATAGCTCTAATTTGCCTGGTACAGAAGTGTCAATACCAATTGGTCTCGACTTCATCCCATTGACCACTATGCCTTGCGAGGCAGTGTTACCGAGCGCCACATTGACCGAACCATTGGTGTTGAAAGTCGTTTTGATCCGAACCAAATTAGAGAGTTGACGCAATATCAAATCACGTCGGTCCAAAATTTCAGATGACTGTCCGTCTTCAGTGGCAGAACTCGCCATGTTTTGGTTAACCAAGGCCAATTGGCTGGTCAAGGTGTTGACTTGTTTGGTGGTGCTCTCGAGCGCTTGGTTGGTCTCTGTACCTACCAAGCCCAATTGCCCAGAGAGTTCTGCAAAGCGTGAACTCACGCCTTCTGCACCACGCAAAAACGAACTTCTTAAAACGGAAGATGCGGGGTCTGCGGACAGTGCATTGGCAGCTGAAAAGAATTCATCCAACGCAGAGCTCAGGCCGACACTTTTGTCGCCCATGATGTCCATCACGCGCTTGGTGTAGTTCACCATAGGCTCTTGGCTAGACAAATCGCTGGTGCTGTTGCGCAAATTAGATTCTGCAAACGCATCAAATTGGCGCTTCACGGCTTGCAACGCCACACCGGTTCCAAAGAACATATTGGCGGCTTTGGTGGGCGCTGTATCTTTCAATACCACGTCTTGGCGCGAATAGCCTTCGGTGTTGACATTGGCAATGTTGTTACTCACCGTGCCTAAAGCACGTTGGTAAGACGCTACCGCATTACTGGCAATGCCAATGATGTCACTCATGAGCCGCCTCCATTGATCTTGAAGGCTTTAGGCTCCATCGACAAGGGTTTGATCTTGTCAACAGTCAACGGGATCGCTTTACCCATATTGCGCTGTAGCGGTATGGGATTTACATCTGTACGCAAAGGCATGCCCTGTGTTTGACGTGCATTCAGGACTTCCAAAGCACTGGGTGTAGTCGCAATTTGTTGTTTAACGGCTTTGGCCATGAAGTCTGCAACGCCCATGGCGCCACGCTTGGCCATTTGTACTGAGATTTCTTTGTCAAACATGTTTTCGAAGGTGTCCATGCCGCTGGACTGGTTCTCTTCGTCTCTCATACTGGCTTCGCGCATGGACTTCATCATCATTTGGATGAAGAGGCCTTCAAACTGCTGCGCAGATTCTTTCAGCGCTTTGTCTTGGTTTTGTTGTGCTTGTCCACGCAACTCGCCCAAGCCCGAAAAGTCCAGATAGGACTTTGCGGTAGAGGTGTTGTCGATGGAGCTGCTCATGGTGCGCTCGTTTAGATGATGACCAATTCGGCGCGCAAGCTTCCAGAGCTTTTCAAGGCTTCCAAAATCGCAATCAAGGCAGATGGAGTGGCACCGATTTGATTTACAGCATCGACAATTTGACGCAGCTCGACGCCAGGCTGGAACAAGAACATCGGCTTGTTAGGCTCGCCCACATCAATCGTGGCGTTTTGTACTTCGGTGGTTTGACCACCAGCAAATGCATTAGGTTGTGACACTTCATTGGTGGCAGTGATAGCCACCGAGATCGTGCCATGCGAGACAGCAGCTGCTGTGACGCGTACAGAGCGGTTGATCACAACCGTGCCAGTGCGTGAATTGATGACCACGCGTGCTGGTGGTTCACCTGGTGTGACTTCTAGAGCTTCGATCATGCTCATAAAAGACACACGTTGATTTAAGTTTTTAGGAGCTCGAACCGATACCGATACACCATCCAAGGCTTGTGCAACGTCACCGCCAAATTTTTTATTGATCGCATTGACGATAGCAGTCGTTGTTGAAAAATCGTTTTCACGGATATTGAGGATCACGTTCTCTGATGTCTCGAACGGTGTATCGACAATACGCTCCACAATCGCGCCGCCTGGAATGCGTCCAGATGTAGGCACACCAATAGCCACTTTGGAGCCTGCGGCATTGGCATCTATACCAGTAACAGTCAATGCGCCTTGTGCAAGCGCGTAAATTTCACCATCAACGCCACGCATAGCCGTCATGATCAAGCTGCCACCGCGCAAGCTTGTGGCTTTGCCGATAGCAGAGACATTGATGTCAATGCGTTGCCCAGGTTTTGCAAAACCAGGCAAGTCAGCAGTGACCAATACTGCGGCAGTATTTTTAATATCGATACGGGCTGCTGTTGCTGCCGTTTCAAAGTCAGTCAACGGGCCATCGATTCGAACACCCATTTGTGCCAACATGGCTTTCATACTTTGTGTGGTGAAAGGTACCGAGGCATCGTCGCCAGTACCTTGTAAGCCTACAACCAAACCATAACCAATCAATTGGTTAGGGCGTTGGGCGGCCAAGGTGGCTAAATCTTTGACGCGGTCTGCACAGGCGCTGCCGGCAGCCAAGACCAAAAGGCTTGCAATACAAGCACGTAAATAAGAAGAACAACGCAACATAGGAACCAACACTTTCCGTGGTTAAAAAGGCCAGAACTTATGCATCAAAGTAGTTCCCCACCCTGCGCGTGTAGCGTTGGCTAAATCGCCAGAACCACGATAAGCAATTTGTGCGTTAGCCAAGCGGCGTGATTGCACAGTGCTATTCGGGCCCACATCTTCAGGACGAATCACGCCTGAGACTTGAATGACTTCGGTGCCTTCTGCCAAGCCGAGTTTTTTCTCGCCACGCACCATCAAGTTGCCATTAGCCAAGATTTCAACTACGGTGACTGCGACGGAGCCAGACAAAGTGGCTTGCTGGTCTGCCGTGCCTTTGCCCGTGCTGCTGGTTTTGTTATTGGCTAAATCAATGCCTTCTAATAAAGGATGGACTTTACCAATGGTTGTGCTAGCACCTGAAGGCAATGTGTTTTTAGCTTCACGGCTGACGTCCGTATTTTGTGTACGAGCTGCCTGAGTGGATTCATTCAACAACACGGTAATGATGTCGCCCACTTGGTAGTTGCGGCCACGGCCAAACCATGCATCGCTTTGGCGGTTACTGTAAATACCACCGGTAGAGACTTTGACAGCATCTTTTGCCAATGGATAGACCGGCTGAAAGTCTGGCGAAGGCTTCAACACCATATCGACAGGCTCTGTGGCGCAGCCTTGTAACAAGACCAACAAGACAG
>Ga0214921_10010774_pt1 | contig 11248 bp, 10 predicted proteins | sample LL1505_MetaG_FD_177992 | JGI IMG/M metagenome (GOLD analysis project Ga0214921, IMG submission 177992) | Freshwater microbial communities from Lake Lanier, Atlanta, Georgia, United States - LL-1505 | ecosystem: Environmental > Aquatic > Freshwater > Lake | place: USA: Georgia | collected...
AATTGCGCAATGAATTTTTATCGCCTAAAGCCTCAACCCAAACAGTGATGCCTTGGTCAATCTCACTTTTGAGCGCTGCTTCTAAATCCAGCAGTAACAATCCTCGTTTGGAAACAGCCACCGGTTCTGTGAACCGGATAATGACTTGGCCATCATTTTTAATACTGACCACTTCGCAAACTTGACATTCTTTTGATTGAATAACCTCAATGATGGCGGATTTTCTGTCTGCGTAATCCATTGTTATCCATGGGTCTTTAACCTCAGGGGTATCGGCCATAGCCGCTAGATACAAGGCTGATGATTTCATTTTTAAAAGGGTCCTACAAAATTGAGGTGCGGTACATCGTGCCGCCCTTGGCGTAAAAGAGATTGCTGCATGGACAGTTGTTGTGTTGGAGATGGCTTTACATCCAGTTGTGCCAAAACAGCTTCAACCAAATTCTGAGCAGTTGGGTAGTAGTGCTCGGTCATGCTGGGCGCTGAGGGTGCTGGATAGTCTGGCAAGCAAATACGCGCGGGTGCTTTTTTCAACTGACCAAATGTGGCTTGCACCACTTGGGTAATCAGTTCACCTGAAATGCTGCCCGTTTTTTGTGCTGTATCGGTCACCACCAAATGGCCTGTTTTGCGAACAGACTGAATCACGCTGTTGGCATCTAAAGGTCTAACACTACACATATCAAGCAATTCAATTTCAATGTTGAATTCACTGAGCAAGGTTTTAGCAGCCAATAAAGCATCAAAGTTGGCGTATGAAAAGGCTGCCACGGTAACGTGCTGACCCGTGAGTCGACACTGTGCCTGGTCTAGGGGCACGCGGTACATCATCTCCGGCACCTGGTCTTTGATGTTGTGCAACCAACGGTGTTCAATGAATAAAACTGGGTTGGGATCCTCAATCGCAGCAATCATCATCCCTTTGGCGTCATAAGGTGTGGTTGGCATCACCACTTTGAGGCCAGGCACTTGTGCAAACATGGCTTGCAAACTTTGAGAATGCTGAGGTCCTTGCCCCCAGCCACGGCCCACAATCATGCGCACTACCAGTGGAACACCGGACTGTCCATTGAACATATAAGACCATTTGGCTGCGTTATTGACCAGTTGATCCATTGAAAGCAATGCAAAGTCCAAGCGCTGGTGAACTAATACGGGTCGCATGCCTGTCAAGGCTGCGCCAATACAAATACCGGTCATGCCGTTCTCTGACAAGGGCATGTCAAAGACACGATTTTTACCGTGTGTTTCTTGCAATCCTTTGGTTGAATGAAATATGGCTTTAGGGTCTGGCACACCTTCGCCAATCACAAGTACTTTGGGATCTTGGTGCATAGCTTGGTCTAAAGCTTCGCATATGGCTTGCGTATAACTCAACTCACGCGTGTAGACTTTAAGCATAAACACTCCCCGCAGCTTTTTCTGCTTTTGGCAATGGGCTTGTAAGCGCAAAATCAAAAGCTTCTCTGATTTCCTCAGTGATTTGCAACTCAAATTGCGATATCACATTTGCATCCATCTCAATTGCTGATTTGAAGTTCAGCAGTGGGCAAGTTTCTTCACCCGCCTGTATCTCAGATGCCGTTCTGTAGTTCAAGCCATGGTCGAAATCAGGCCCACAATGCTCGCGCCAACGATAAGTGGAAAATTCCAAAAACTGTGGGCCCTTGCCCTCTCGCATGGATTCAATGGCTTTGGCTGCCATCTCATAGACTGACAACACGTGATTGCCGTCCCCACATGCAGATGAAATACCGTGTGCTTGGACAATTTTGTAAATAGCTTGGTCAGGCTGCCTGTCCTTGCGGCGCGTGTAAACAGAGAAATCGTTGTTTTCACAAACAAACAAGACGGGTAATTGATGCAATGCTGCAAAGTTCATGGATTCTGAAACCACGCCCTCTTCAAAACAACCATCACCGAAATAAACAACCGTCACATCGTTGGTTTGACATAACTTAGATGTCCAAGCAGAACCTACCGCCAGTGGCACTGTCCCTCCCACGATAGGGGTTGAACCCATGAATGACACATTCAAATCGATCAGGTGCATGGATCCACCTCGTCCACCGCAACAGCCCGTGCTGCGACCATACATTTCGGCCACCATCGCTTGGAGGCTGCCACCTTTGGCTAAATAATGACCGTGTGCACGGTGGTTACTGAATACCTTGTCACTGTTTTTTAAGGCAGCAGATACGCCAACGGCAATAGCTTCTTGTCCTATGCACAAATGCATGGGGCAACGCATCTCTTGCTCTGCGTAGCGCATGGCCAAAGCTTCTTCCACTCTGCGGATTCGAAGCATTTCAAAAAATAATTTTGTGGGTTCCATCTTCAACTTTATTTCAGCAATGTGGTGATGTATTTTTTTAGACTCACAGGATCAATGGGCTCTCGGTTACAAACAATTTGCACATCCATGGCCGCTGCAACGCTGCCCACAAAACCAGCCACTTGCGTAGAAATACCGCCTGCTAAACACAAAGATGAAAGAGACAGAAAAGCGTCTCCTGCACCAATACGGTCAATGACCCTAGACGACAGTGCGGGAACTTTGTGAAACTGACCAGCAGCAGCGTCATAAGTCACCACACCCTTGGTGCCGCGTGTCACCGCAAAATGCGATACACCCAATTTATCCGCCACTTCTTGGCACACTAATTCAAGATCATCCATGCGGTTATGTGCTGCCAATCGCAACTCAGGTTCATTCAATGACACATAGTCTGCTCGCGTATAGCGATTGATCACATGAAAGCCGCGGTTGCCACTGTTGATTTGTGTATTCACTGCTAAAAAAGGTGCTTGCTCACAAATCACAGGAATCATCTTGTTGTTGATAAAGCCGTTACCAAAGTCGGCCACGATCACCACATCAAATTGCGATAAATGGTCTTTCATCCAAGGTAAAACCACTTCATCCAGATCTTGAATATGAGGGTTGTCTTTAAAGAAATAAACTTCGAATAATTTCGCCAAGTCCCCATCTACAAAACGACGCTTGGTCACAGTGGGCGCATCTTTGAAATAGGCAAACACTGGATTGACGTTGGGACTTAACTTATTGCGAATGTATTCTTCATGGCTGTCGTGGTCACCCAATGCAGTCAGCAGTGTGACGTTTTGAGCGAATTGCGCAACATGGTTGGCCACTGCCAATGAGCCGCCAGCAAATTGTTCGTTGTTGTCATATTGAACAGCCAATACATTGCCTTTGCCCGTTTGGCCTAAAGGCGATACGTAATGGTATTGATCGATGATGGCGTCACCGATGACCAATACCTTAAGCTTGGCCAGTTCATCCAAGCTGCTTAAAATATTTTTGCAACTGTTGGTTTTAACAAAGTCATTTAAAAAGTAACGGGTTTGCTCCGGGAAAACGCCGAAATGGTCATTGAGTAATTTGCTTGAGCTGAAAACAATTTCGTCTGTAAAGACAACACTTCCACCAAATTTTTCGGTAATTTCAATCTCTCGTTTGATATTACCAGTCACATCATCTTCAGTGTTTTTGTAGTCACTTCCCTTGACATAAAAATCTGGTCTCAGCAAGCGAATGACATTGACTGCTGTTTGCTTGTTGTTGATAGCAACATAGTCAACACACTCTAGAGCCGCCAGATTTTCTGCTCGTAAATCAGCATTAAAAACGGGTCGGCCAGGACCTTTATTGACGTGTTCATCAGCTGTCAATGTCACAAATAATTTTTCGCCATTTTTCTTGGCTGCCTGCAAATACCTGATGTGACCTGTATGCATCAAATCAAAGGTGCCGTGGCACAAGACTATTTTTTCGCCTTGCTGTTTATGCCGCAGTGCCAACTGCGACATTTCAAACATATCAAAGACTTTGTTCGCTTGCATAGTGAGGCTCCTTAAATTCATTTCCAATCAAACAATTGGAAATGGCAAGCCAGCAACAACCTCGCCGGGCTGAATATCAATTTGCTTTGTAAATGCTGCACCCTGCCCTGGCCTTGGGTCGAATACGGCCTCATCAAGAATAAAGCGGACTGATAAACCTCTTCGGTTATAACCTTCAGCATTATTTGGGCCGGAAGAATGCCATGTGTACCCATCATGAACAAGCATGTCCCTGTTGGACATATCCATGGTCACAACCTCAAAGCCCTCAGAGCTGGGGTCTTCAGGAATCAACTTTCGATCTTCCCCTGGAAAAGGCTCCCTTGTATGCAAATTAATAGATCCCCGAATCCCTAACTTGTGAGTACCTAAGGCATAAACCATAGCTGATTTCTCAGCAGTAACTGGCTCAAAAGGCAACCAAATAGCCAATTGATTATTTGGTTTCAATGGGAAATATGCCACATCTTGATGCCAATTAAGTGTGTTGCTGATTCCAGAGGGTTTATTAAAAATAATCGTCTCAAGTAACTGCAGTCGTTTTGTTTTTGATGGGAAATTCTCTCGCAATGAAGGTACTATGTAGTCATTTATTAATGTCCACAAAGCAGGGAACTCATCAAAATGAGCTATTCGTTTTTGCTCACCTACTACATGTTTCCAAAAAACAACCAAAGGTCTATCTTTGCTTATTTCGGATCTTTTCAGTGTTGCATCCAATAAATCATATTCTTGTCTAATTTTTGTAAAAATAGATTCAGGAAATTGATTTTTTAGTAACACTACACCATTTTTTTCCAACAAATCATTATAAGAAATCATTTTAAAGCTCCTTGCAAGAAATTAGAAAATTTTATTATCGAATCATCAAAAGAAAATGTATTCTTTTGATTTGATTTTAATCCACCATATTTGGGCTTATATTCTGATGATGGAAAATCATCACTCAGTGCACCATCAATGTTTTGAGCAAGGCCTATTTTTTCAGCTAATGCACAAACAAAATCATAGAGCGAAATTAATTTATCACCAGTTAAATGAACAATATTATTTTCCAAAGAATCGTGGGAAATTACTTGATTGCAAATCCATCCAACAATATCTGGAGTGTAAGTTGGCGTGGTATATATATCTTTTGAAACTTGTATACGAGCACCAGACTGTAATTTAGCTATTAATTTTGAAATCAATTGATTTTCATTGGTAGGACCAAATAACATGGGTATTCTAATAATACTTTTACCAGCAGCAATAACTGCTTGCTCACCAAGATACTTAGTAATTCCATACCAGGTTAAAGGATAAGGAGTAGCATGAATATCATATATATAATTTTTATCTATGCATGAAAATACATTATCTGTACTAAAATGAAATAAATTTATATTTAATGATTTAGAAATATTGGCAATTTTTTTTGGTAAGTAATAGTTTGCCCATAAAGCACCCTTTCTATCTTTGTTACAGTTATCTAATCCAATCATTGCTACGCAATTTAAAATTAAATATATATTATTATCCTTAAGCATTTGAATAATTTTTGAATCATCTAGCTCAAAATTGAAATTTTGACGGTTGGCTCCAATAAAAGAAATATTAGCTTCTGTAAATTGCGCTACTAATTCTTTACCAAGTGATCCATCGCTACCGAGAATTAAAATTTTCTGATTAATCATTTAATTTCTCCATAGTTAATTTTTCACCATGCTTCTTGGTTACCTGTAAAAACCTCATTTGCGCCAAGTGCGGCAAATTAAAGACTTTGTTCGCTTGCATGGACGCGCTCCTTTGATTCAGCGCCAATTCGATCTGACAAATGGTGCAATATGAATTGGTGCCCGACCTCTATCAGCCCATAGTCATTGGAATCTACCCAGATACTTAAATCGCCTGATTCGCGAACTGGGTTGGAACTGGCAAAACCTGTCAATGTGATGCTGTAGGCACCTTTGTTTTTCGCAGTTGAAATTGCATTCACGATATTGGCTGATTTACCTGAACTGCTGATAGCTACCAGCAGATCGCCAGGATTAAGCACCAGATCCAGCATGCGAGCCAGGGCGTTTTCATAGCCATAATCATTGGCCATGCAAGTAAGCAATGAACTTTCATGCAATGTGCTTGCCTTGAGCTTGCAAACATTCACAAAATCTGTCACAGCGTGAGAGGCAATTCCAGCGCTTCCGCCGTTTCCGATCACATACAAGTTTCGCTTCTCATCGCGAATTTGCATTAATTTTTCAACAACCAAATCCAGACCCAATTCAAATGAATGAATTTGCTTGTTTTTAATGGAAATTTTTGTACTTGAAAGTGCTTTGTTAAATTCTTCAAGGTGCAGCAGGTAGGATTGATACATATCATCTCCCTAGGTATTTAAACCAAGTTTTGGTTGCAATGTCTATGCTATTGACGTTCCAAACAGGAGCGTCATTCCAATCTTCTAACTGTGCAAGCATGTAGGAAACACCCTCTTGCAGACCAACCTTTGCCGTCCAACCAAGTTTTTCTTGAATTTTCGAGACATCTGCGAAGGTGCAATCAGGCTCACCGGGACGCTTGGGTATATAAACCACTTCACTCTCAAGCAAAGCAACCAATGCGTTAACGCTGTAATGATTTCCGCTACCAACATTGAAAACTTCACTGCTTGTGTTGGACTCAGCGGCAGCTATAAACGCAGAAGCCACATCGGTAACGTAAGTAAAGTCGCGACTTTGCTTACCGTCACCAACGACAGTCAGTGGTTGACCTTTCAATTTTTGCGCCAAGAAAACGCCAAATACTGCACCATAGGCGCCACTTGTGCGTGAGCGTGTTCCGTAGACATTAAACAAGCGCAGTGAAATGGCCGGTAAACCAAATACTTTGCTCCAATGCAATACCAATTCTTCGCCCATGTATTTGGTCAATGCATAGGGGTATTGCGGATTGATGGGGCTTGTTTCGGGAGTCGGATAAATATCTGGTATGCCGTAACTAGATGACGACGCTGCATAAATGAGTTTTTTAATTTTGGCATTTTTGGCACACTGCAACACATTCATTGTGCCAAGAACGTTGACATTGAAATAGAGTTCGGGGTTTTCAATGGACGGCACAATATCCGCTACCCCCGCTAAATGAAATACCCAGTCCATATTTTCAAACAGGGGTTCGATTGCGTTGCGATCAACAATATCTGCTTGAACAAAAGAAAAATTGGGATATCGATGCGCCAGCTCTAAGTTGTTAAGTCGCCCACTGCTGAGGTTGTCGACCACACATACATCGTGTCCCGCCTCTAGCAATTGGTCAACCAAATGACTGCCAATAAACCCTGCGCCCCCTGTTACCAAGCATTTCATGTTGATTCTCAAATAAAGTTGACGTGCTCTACCTGTCCCTCTTGCAGACGGAACAGATAGCGGTTGACCTCGTCCATGCGGCAATTGACGCGGCACTGTTTGATGTTGAGTTTTTCTCGAACAAAGTGAAAATTTTCTTCACGCTTTGCCCCTTGCCAAATATCTTTAAAACCTTCGCTATTGATATTGCCGTACTTGAATTTTTCATCCATCAAGTAAGCACTGCATCCATAAACGTCACCGTCAGCCATGATGTAGGCCCAAAAAAACGGTGTGGCATTGCACTTTGAATATCGGTCATCGGTTTGCGTTGTTTTTTTCATGGTGTTTTCGCGAAACACCACATGAAAGTCATCGGTATTGAGTTTTTGTAGCTGTTCTGCCAATGCCATATGAGCGCTGTAATCAATCCCTTGGTACAAACGGGTATCGCTGAACATGTGTTGGGAATAGGGTTTGATGACTAAATAGTCCAAACCAACTTCATCGCGACAAATCTGCGCAAGCTGCTCCATTTCATGGGCGTTTTCAGGCAGCAACAGGGCTTGAACTCCGATCACACAGTTTAAGTTTTTGGCTCTTTTGGCTGCCACCGCTTGCTTTAAATTTCCTATTACTCGCTGAAAGTCTTTTTCCTTGGTTCGGTGTACCTTGGCGTAGGTTTCTGCAGTCCCAGCATTGAGAGACACCTTCATCCAAGATGTCAGTGGTAATGATCTTTCGATGAATTCAGCATTCACCACAGTTGCATTGGTGGTGAATGACACGTCAATGCCGGCCGCTTTGGTAGCTTCCACCATGTCGTTTATTTTTTTGTGCAGCAGGGGCTCGCCTTCGCCTGCATACATGATGCTTTTCACGCCTAGCGACCCCATTTCATGAAGCCGCTCGGAAAACAAACCGGCATCGAGCATATTGCTTTTATAGCCAATATAGTCAACCGCACAAAAGGTACAACGGTGGTTACATGCGCCCACGGGTGAGACTTCAATATAGATGGGATAGACTGATTTGGCCTTTTCCCAACTGTCTTGAACGTCTAAAAATTGAGCCACCCTTTTGGGGTGGTAAATCAATTTATGGCTGTCAATTGCATATTTATCCATGTTTATCCCGCACTCTTTTTTGATGTTTAACCAGCTCAATGCCTCAACTTCAACGTCAAATTTTCGACAAAACAGCAATAAATGAATTAAAAAGATTTAAAACATTTCTACCATGTATTGAATAATGCAAATTTCAGGCCAGCGCTAAGCTACTCAGTCTTGTTCTCTACATGAAGGAGGTCAATATGTCCGATACCTTGCCTTTGAGCGTTTGCATGATCGTGCGCAATGAATCCCACCATTTGCCAAAGGCTCTCGCGTCGGTCAAAGGCATTGCTACAGAAGTCGTGGTGGTCGACACGGGTAGCACTGACGACACCGTGTCCATTGCAACAGCCATGGGCGCTAAAGTCTTACATTTTGATTGGATTGACGACTTTGCCGCTGCGCGCAATGCAGCCATTGAAGCGGCCACGCAGCCCTGGATACTGAGCCTTGACGCTGATCAACAGCTAGCCAGCAACAGTGTGGGTGCGTTAACCACCGCCATACAACGCACCGATTGCATGGCGCAAGTGGTGACCATCGATTTGTACGGCCCTTCCACCGTTAACCTAGACCAGACCATGGGTCAATCTGAGGTAGAGCTGGCCTTTAAATCGTTGCGCTTGTTTCGAAACCACCCCCAAATCCGCTTTTCGGGACGGGTGCATGAAGACGTTTCTAAAAGCTTGCTCCATTTAAACCAAAGCCATTGGCCAGATTCTGGCGTGGTGTTGGCGGACCACGGCTATGCACAGCCTGAAGAGCGCGACCGCAAACGCCATCGCAACTTGCTTTTGCTGCGACGTGTGCACCAAGATCAACCGAATGAGATTTTCCCTGCCTACAAATTAGCCACCACCTTGCTGCACGAGCACCCCGAAGAAGGTCAACAGGTACTGCAAAAAGTGGTGGGACTGATAGATGACTTGCCCAGTACAGAGTGGTCTGGGTTGGCCTATCTGCCCAAACTGGTGGCAGCGGTGGTGGATATGTGGCGCGGGCAAGGTCGGCTGGAGGAATCTGCACTGTTGTGCGCAAAATTGCATGCTGTGGTGGGCGACCCCTTGTGCTTTGCCACGGGTATGGCCATGGCAAATGCTGGCTACGCTGATGAGGCTGACAAACTTTTGAGGCGGTATTTAGAACTGCCATATCCCCGTAAGCATCCATTGATGGAGCCTGCCCAAAACGAAAAAGTTGTCACCGCATGTCTTGCCTTGGCTGGTTTGGCCAGAAAAAACAAGCGCACAGAAATAGCGCGGCAATGGTTGCAAAAAGCCAGCGCTTTTTCAAACGAAGTGGATCAACCCGCGTTGGACTGCGAACACGTTGAAATTGAATTGAGTGTGGGCGATCTGCTGGCTGCCACCCAGGCCCTTGAGCATTTGCACCTAAAAGTGTCTCAGCACCCCAGCTACTTTGCCAACCTGATGTATTTGTCTGCCAAAGTTTCTCAAGCCTCTGGCGATAAGGCCACTGCACTGGTGTTGGTCAAATCCGCCTTGGGTTTACAGGACGACCGCGCAGCTTGTTTATTGGCCAGCTTAGAGATTGAAGCTGGCAGTGTCGATAACGATAGGCTAGATCACCACTATCAAGCCATTGGTGGGCAATCCTACGAGACCTTGGCCATCAAGCTCATCATTGGTCGCGCACTTGAATTGCCTTTCCCTCACAATATTCCGCTGGCAACTCTTGGCATGTTAGAAGCCCATTAAAAAAGCCCATGCTGAAAAGCATGGGCTTTTAGACGCTTAGTCTTCAACGAACTTATCTAAGCAAGGCCAATACCATCGAAGGCATTTGGTTTGCCTGTGCCAGCATCGCCGTGCCTGCTTGTTGAATGATTTGCTGCCTTGCCAAATCACTCGTTGCCTGAGCGTAATCTGTATCAGCAATCTTGCTGCGGGATTCTGTGGTGTTTTGTGCCACATTGCTGAGGTTATTCACTGCATGGGTCAAACGGTTGATAGAGGCGCCCAAGGTGGCACGTGCCGTGTTGATCACAGTAAGTGCTGTGTCTAAATCAGGCAGGGCACTTGCAGCACTTACCGCTGCACCAATTGCTGCGGTTGTCAAACTCAAAGCGCCAAGACCCATGCTGGTGATAGTGACATTCACTGTTTGTGCGGTATTTGCACCCACTTGAAAAGTGTATATGGATGTTCCAGTGCCAGATGCTGCACCACTTCCATTTAATATATACATTCCATTCCACTGTGTATTGGTTGCAATGGAAGTAATCTGTGAAGCCAAAGCCGTGAACTCGGTATTCATCGCACTTTTTTGGGTGGTTGAGTAGGTGTCGTTGATGGCCATAACAGCCAACTCACGCATACGCTGCACCAGCGAGCTTGTTTCACTCAGCGCACCATCTGCAGTCTGTAGCATCGACATAGCATCATTGGCGTTTCTAACAGCCGCATTCAAGCCATTGATCTGCGCTGTCATAGTGGCAGCAATAGCAATGCCGGCAGCGTCATCCGAGGCGCCATTGATGCGTTGCCCTGTAGACAGCCTTTGCATGGTCAGCTGCATATCACGCGAGTTTTTGTTGAGCGCATTGGTGGCGGTCAAAGCATTGACGTTGGTGTTTATTTTTGACATTTTTTTCTCCTAACAAAAAATGGTTGGCTGCTAAAGCCCAGCAGCCAACCCATTAAGTGCCAACGCCGCAGGCGTTGGTTGTAAGGTGGCTTACTTCAGTAGCGACAGCACCGACTGCGGCTGCTGATTGGCCTGTGCCAATATCGCCGTAGCCGCTTGCGCAATGATTTGCGTTCTGGCCAACTCGCTGGTGGCTGCCGCATAGTCGGTGTCTTCCACCTTGCTGCGTGAGTCTTGGGCGTTTTGTGCCACGTTGGTTAGGTTGTCAACAGCGTGCGTCAATCGGTTGACCATGGCACCGATGGTCGAGCGCTGCGTATTCAAAACGGTAAGAGC
>Ga0214921_10010775_pt1 | contig 11248 bp, 20 predicted proteins | sample LL1505_MetaG_FD_177992 | JGI IMG/M metagenome (GOLD analysis project Ga0214921, IMG submission 177992) | Freshwater microbial communities from Lake Lanier, Atlanta, Georgia, United States - LL-1505 | ecosystem: Environmental > Aquatic > Freshwater > Lake | place: USA: Georgia | collected...
AACACTTGGACAAAGTGCCACAAGCACTGCGTCAAACGTTGCAACCACGCGGAGTGGTAGTTCAGTTGGTTAGAATACCGGCCTGTCACGCCGGGGGTCGCGGGTTCGAGCCCCGTCCACTCCGCCAACCTCATAAAACCCTTGTAAGTCCTTGATTTACAAGGGTTTTTTCTTTTGAGGTGCAAATGCTTTACCACATGTTTTTACCACATGTCCTTATTTTTTTGAGTTCATACAAAGGTAGACATTTAGTTTGAGACTAAATTACTTGCCAGTCCTACCTAGATACATACCATCCACCCCCTCTAAAACTCTACTGAGGCGGTCATCATGTCAATCAAGTGTGCAATCTATGTTCGTGTTTCAACAAAGTCACAAGACACAGACAACCAACTTCAACCACTTAAAGAATACGCACAACGATGCGGTTACGAAGTCGTAGGAATCTATGAAGACAAAGGTGTTTCAGGGGTAAAGAGTTCACGACCATCACTCGACATGATGGTTCTTGATGCAAGACGAAGGAAGTTCTCTATGATTCTTGCGTGGTCGATTGATAGAGTTGGACGCAACATGTCGCATCTCTGTGGGTTCGTGGATGAGATGAATCAGTCTGGTATCAATCTGTATTTCCACCAAAGTGCCATAGATACGACTACTTCAGTCGGAAAGATGTTTTTTCACATCATTTCATCAGTCGCATCGTTTGAGAGGGAAATGATTAGGGAAAGAGTCATTGCGGGTCTTGATAAATGTCGGCAAAATGGAAAGAAACTGGGTAGACCGACCACGATGAATGATGGTGTTCGTAACGCAATCAAGATACTCGCTGATAAGGGTGTCGGTGTGCGTGAGACTTGTCGGCAACTTGGTATTGGTTCGGCAACTTACTACAAAGTTATCAAAGGTTGAATGAGGGTTGCAAAATCTATTTTTTTAATGGCGATGTTCACATGGATTGCATCATGTGGATCTAGTTCTTCTTCGTCTGGGTTTTCTCAAACATTTACTTCATCTGCATCAATTGGTGAATTAGTAAGTTTTTCAATCGATACTAGTAACAGTACATATTCATACACTGTTACTCAAAGTTCTTTTGGTTTAACTGGGACTACCGGAAATGGCACTTTAATTGCGAATTCTGATGGCAGTTACTCACCATCGACTCAAACATATTCAAAAATATATGCAGTCAAAAATGGATTGCTTATTGGCAGCATCAATCTGACAATAAGCGGAACTTCTGTAAACGTACCAATTTATGGCACTTCATCACCAATTACTAGCATTTCATCACTGGCAGGAACATATAACTACATTAGTAGTTCGTGTGTAAACAATACGAGTGGAAGTGGATGTGGCAGTACAAGTTATGGAACTATAAAAATAGATTCACTTGGTAATTTCACTCAATGCACAACTACTAATATAACTTCATCTCCTTCATGCAGTGACACGACAGGAACACTAACTTACCTAGGAAGTGGAGTATGGAACTACAAGCGCACTGGATCATCCAATACTAATTACTTTCTTGGATTTAATTCATCTAATGGTCAAAATGTATTAATAATTGACCTAAATGATTCAGGAGGATATGGATACGGTCAGGCAGTTGCATCTACGCAATCAACGATAGATACATCTGGGACAAATGATGGCACTTGGTTTTTACAATCTAACAAATCTCAATCCTCAGTAACAACGGTAAGTGGGACTGCATATTCAACTGTGAACTATTATTCTGATGGAAGAACTAACAATACCGACACTGGAATAATTACTGCAGATTCGCCTTGGACAGGGATGTTTACGAATACTGGTACGACCGGAACCGGTATTGGCATCTTGTCCGGAACAGGTCTATTTGTTAGCAAAAGTTCACTAGCGGGATATGAAAGTTATTACTTTTTCGGATTAAAAAAATGACATTTACTTTTTTATCACCATAATCTCAACGTCAACTTTACCAACGAACTTCTCAATCTCTGCAAACACATTCTTTTTTGAATCTTTGTCTGCAGGGTTAATAGTCAAGTAAAGCAAGTCTTGTGGTCGTGCTTTCTGTATTGAGTCACGAATCTTGTTCTTATCTAAGTTCTGACTCATACAGCACAGACTTCTTCTAGCACCTCACTTGCACCAGAGCGTTCAATCTGAGCAAGGAACTTCTGCAATGCAATTCGTGAGATTGTTGTCTTGTTGATTCTGGTTTGCTTTGCAACTCGTTCAAGTTCGGCAAACATGTCAGGTGTAAGTCGTAACGGGAACTGTTTGTAGGGTTGTAGTTGATTCATTAAATTGATTCCTTATCATGGACAGAGACTAAGACATGCCTGAATAACATGTCTGGCGATGAAGATGCGAAGTTAGTAAAGATTCACATCAGCGTATGGTCTATTTATATGACTTGGAATCTGTAGGCAGTAACTGATCCCTGACTGGTATAAAAAAACCTACCACTAGGGTAGGTTCTTGTTAGTTCAGAGTTGAACTGTTACTGTGCCAGTTTCGGTTCAGTCGCAATCTGTGTGAACTTGTTTTTCTTCGGTACACGAATCTTTTTCTCTCGAGGTACTTTTGCTTTCAATGCAAAGGCAATGTGTTCAGATGTAAGAGAGTGTTCTCTTGCGATAGTCACAATCTGTTTGAGTGCTTCGCCAGATGACTTTTGAAGTTGTGCCATCTCCTCTTTCTGAAGTGAAGCGATTACTTTACGAAGTTGTGTAAGTGCGGTACTGGTCTCAAGTGTTGACATAGAAAATCCTCATAAGGGTTGTTGATGAGGATTTGGATGGTATGTATGGGGGTGCAAATGGCAAGCAGTCAGGAAATTCGAAATTTCTTAGTCGGACCCCAGAAAATAAATTATTGGAATAAAGAGTTTGACCTATGGAAAATATTTTTCTATATCGATACAGTCGTTAAAAAATATAGAGTAAATGAAAATGATTACGGGTAAATCTTCAATAGGAATGACTCAATGCCTTTTGCTGCTTCTTCACTTGCATCGAAATACATGTGATATCCACTTCTACACGGATCTTTCGGTTCTGCTGACCCACTAGTTACATAAATGTATTCAGTAGGGAACTTGCTTATCTCTTTCACTTTTTGGTAGTTCTTCTGAGAAGCAGTTGGTTTTGTATGAATACATCCATCTTTCTCATGGTGAATGAACAGCATTGGAAATGATATTGGTGCATCAAAATAAGACTCATCACGAATGCCACTTGCTATAAATCCAGAAATCAAGTCAGTCTTGTTGTTCTTCTTTGCATACTTGAAGAATTCAGTTATTGAGATACCACCGTTACTGTGACCCATCAACCAGACTGGCAGTCCAGTCTTCTCTCTGTAGTACCTGATTGCACTCTCAATGCGAATCATGTGGTCAAAAGCACCTCTTGCAGACGGATACATCTGATTAGGTGACAGTTCTGATGGACTGTCCAGTAGAACCACATCGAAGTTACCTTTAGACAGATAAGGACTGGATAGTCTTCTCAACATATTGAAGAAGTAGTAACCGTGGTCTGTTTGTCCTTCTCTTAGACCTATGTAACCTTCACCACCTGGAATAAAGATAACGACTGCCTTGGAGTCTTTACCTTTCCAATACATCGTCATTGATGGTTTGGAACTACAACTAAAGCAAGACTCAAGTGGTTGTATTGGAAATACTTCAGCATGGACATATGAAGTAATCAGCAACAGGATTAAGGCAATAACTCGCATTTGGAGATCCTTGGTTGTAACTTGATCCAAATGATACTGATTTGGTAAATGACTAGGTAAGGATTAACCATTGGAATCAGGTTTTAATCTAATCTTCGCTTCGCTACGATGTTCACGTCCTGCGTCCGTGAACGTTCTATATTTGGTTATTGATTTAATGGTTAGGTCAATTTTGAAAGATTCTGGACTGTTTGCTTACACCTTGCCTTGTTGACAGGCAAAGGTGTTTGCGGATATTTTGATGAGTTCCATCGTGTTTCAGTTATTACAAAACTTGATTTCTCAAGTAACGGCAGGTTATGCGGTCTCCGTTTTACTTGCTTGCGGTACGCAGATGTGTAGTGCCATAACTGAAGCAGTCACACATCTCGTGGGTTTAAGTTATTCCCCACTCACTTTCAGTTGACCAGCATATGCCAATCAACCTACGTTCATGCATCTCTGCATTACCAACCCTACGACATTGCAAACGTCAATTCACTGAGGTGAAGCGTTTAAGGCATCCAGACATCATCTGGTTAGTGCAATGAAGTCAGATAACGAGCAATCTGATTTACCTACCGTCACACATCAGAACGGGTTCAGTAGCACTATGACAATCGGCGTGCCAACCTTTAATTCTTGTTTTATACATTTATTTATACATCTTGAATGCTCAAGATACATGTTTACCGCAGATAGTTGTGGCAAACATGAAAGAAAAGCACCATGGACGGGTGTTCTCAAAACCCCATCCAACGGTGCTTCACTCTATGTAGTGGTATCTGTTGCCAGATACCGTGACTCAAATGTCACCAGAACCAAATGATTACGAATACGTTTTTAGAATCGACCATCGTATTCATAGTATTTTTGAACATCGTCACAATCGACTAAAGCAAATCCAGCACGAGAGGATACCTCTTTAAATTTATGGTCAAAGACTTTTGTGAAAAATCCGTGATTTGTAAAAACAGATTGGTTATAGGGTAGTTTGCATAGTCTTTTATCGTCTGATTTGTTTAACTTTTGCAAGTTGGCAAACCTAACGCCATTATTTTCGATAATTTCAATATCCATATTTGTTCCATTCAAAATATTGATGCATTTAGTAAAGGAAGTGCATCTATAAACTTCCATTGATTAAAAAACTGTATCAATCAATACTGTCCATGGTACAAGTCCTAAAATCCTAGGCAACCAGTTAGACGTATGTTTACCGCTAGGGAAGTGGTAGAAATGTGATGTGATACAAACCAACTTGTATTTACAAGTTGGGAATACTTATATGGGTAAAGTGACAACCAAATTCGAAGTTCTTCCTGCGATAAACATTAAGGAAGTGGAAACCGCAGTAGAACGAATCACAGGATCATGGACAAAGACAATCCACGCACTAATTGAAACTGCCTTGCTGTTGCGTGAGTATCAGATATCCCCTGACTACGATTCAATCCGACAGATCCTGCATGAACGGAGGATTATTGATATGTCTGTTCAGCAGATTCTGATTGGTATCGCTGGTAATCCAGTTCTCATAGACAAACGGTATCGTGACCTACTGCCACCGCATTACACAAATCTAGGTTTTCTCAGTAGGATTAAGAGTGAAAAATTAATCGCCCTGCTAAACAAAAAGGAAATCACTCCAGCAACAACACTTTCGGATGCCAAATCTCTTGCAACGAAGTTTGGTAGTTTGAAGAAACCACAAAAACCAAGAACAGATAAAGTACAAAAATACAATTTGTCGATAACTTTCGATGCTTCTGTTAATGGCAAGGAATTCATGGATGAATTAATTGACCATCTTGAACAATTTGATGGCGTCACACTCAAGGTTCATTAATGAAGATTACAGAACTTGTTGAATCTACAAAGAATACTGGTTCTCATCTCTTGGTGATGGAGCATTCGTATGCAATTTTTGGGAATAACAAATTTACTGACTTAGTAATTTTTGGAACTCATCGTATCAAGGGTGCATTTGCATCACTTTATGAAAATGGAAAAAGATTAACCATCTCGAGTAATGACTTGTTGCAATTGTTTCAGAATCTATCCTCTTTGAAAAGAACGATAGCAGTTGCAATGTTCACTATCTATGAGTCAGATGTGAGAAAGATTAAAAATTCAGTAAAAAAACTAGATGCAACACATCTTCGGTTTTGGTCAAATCAAAATAGTGTGAAAGTGACTGTCTTTGATTGCAGAGACTTTGACTATGACAGAAGAATCGGAAGAAAGAACAGTCTGAAGATGGAATACCTTGATATTGAAACTACCAAAACAGATGATTTCACTTTTACTATCAATGCAGAATCTTTTAAGAAAATTCCAAATGGAGATTGGAACCTTCGTGTTGGTCTGAATGGCGTTACAGAAATCACACCCATGAATGAATCTGAGTCTTATCTCATTCGTGACCAGCAGATTAATGAACCTGTGACTGTTTTTGATTCTTCATCTGTTGGTCAAAAAATCTCTTTTCTATTTCATCCCAGTCAAGGTTAACTAAATCTAAGTACCAGTCTGGTTTAGTAAACTTGCCCTGACTTTTTAGTTCAGATAACTTTGTAGAACCATTTGACATTCGGTCTACGACACCTTTAACAAAGTTCTGTGATTGAATCTTCATATTGATTCGACTTCGCATCTTTGATATGCGTTCAGTATCAATCTTTGATATTTTGTTCAATTCATCAACATATTTTTGCTTACGCTTGGTAGTGTCACCATAGATGCCGAATCGCCAAAACTGAGTAATCTCATCAACAGATATGAAATGTTCTTCTGGTATCAATTCATCTTCTGTAATTCGGTCACATAGAAAATCTTTTGCGTTCTTGTATAGAAATGAGTTGTAGACACCTCGTTTCTCGTTGGTTGCAAATTCAGATTCATCAATCTTGAGGAATTTGTAACAACGCAGGATTGCACGAGTTTTGTTATCACGCATCAAATTACCTGCAGAGTTCTTCTTGTAGAAGTGTTTCCAATATTCCTCTGGGTGTCTGACCCTCATCCACTGCATCAATTGTTTGTAAATGTGATTGCGTGGTTTGATTGGTTGAGCAGAATGTGCGGGAAGTTTTCGAAGATATGGTTCAAGTCCATCGTATTGCGTTCCTTCAGAATCACCGTAAAGTGATGTTGTGTGAACGCTTACGAGTTTGTCACCGTATTTTTCTTCCCATGCGTTTGCAACCTCTTTTGAGGTGCATAGAAGTGCAAGTAACTTCCCACCACGAAGCAGTTCACCAAAGAATCGTGTTGCAACGATAGTCTGACCGTTTGCAACATTTCGTAATTTGCTATTTGCCTTTTGAACAGTATTTCTATCCCAACCAATATCATCGTGTAGGGATTTCACATCGAATAAACCAGATGAAATACAAATGATCCCAAGATAGGTCTTTGTATTCTTGTCGACAACCAAAAAGTAAAGTTGTCTTCCTACTGTTCCATCATTTGGTGCAGATGAGACAAGAGTTTTGATAATGTTCCAGTGCTCACTCAGAGGTTCATTGTCAGGAAGCGACTTGATAGATTCTTCACCCCATATATTGAATGATTTGACTTTATGCGGTTTATTAACTTGAACCAGCATCGGTTCTATTCTGCGGAAGTCTGAACTTCCAGTCGGTCTCCATGTAAGACGGTCAACCCATGCAATATGTTTCTTATCAACAGTTGGCAACCACTCTTGAAGTTCAATCTGTTTGTACGCAAGCGGATAAAGTTTAGGTGACTTTAGTTGAATACCTTTTAGAAATCTTATCTCACCTAGCACTAAATTGCGAATCAATCTATCTTGTGTTTCATTTTCTTTAACAGATTTTTTCGGATGAACTTCTGTTTTGAACCACGCATGAAAATCGGGATCTTTTGACACTTCAATCCTTCGATTCATCTTTTATTTAATTGACTTTATTGATTTTTTTGCAAGTGCAAAAGTACCAAAATCTGAAAGTTGAACTTCTTCACCTAACTTCAACTTCTCTGACATGACCTCAATCATCACTTCAACCATTGAGTCAATGTCTTTCATCGTCATCTTTTTATGCATGCGTTCATAGACTTCACGGATCAGTTCGGATTTATTCATAAATTATTTGTTTGTTTTTAATCTATTTTTAACATCTAGATAGGTTTCGAATTCTTTTATGAAATGCCTTTTTTGATAACCATTCTTTTTACTGCCTACATTTCGAATTTCGACAATTAATTTAATAAAACGTTCAAAATGTTTAACTTGTAAAGTTAGCAATTCCTTCTCAAGTTGTTTGAATCGATTGGATGTTTTTATATTTGTCTCTATTTTTGCAAGTTCTTTTTCATTCAGTATGTTTTTTTGCTTTTGCTTATTTGTTTTCAAATCTTCAATGCATTCAATAATCATGTCATCGTATGAACTTACTTTTTTCATGTTTCACCTTGTATTAAACGTTTAATTTACTATATTGTTCGGTACAACTTCAAGTACATAGTCGCAAATCACATAAACAAGACATGTAATCAAAGCAAATACAAGTAGCATTTGCATTGTTTCTTTTTTATCTTGCAATAGGTACAGCAAATGCCGTCTGTAAAAGAAAAACACCAAGATGAGTGCAATCAATACATAGAACAGTTCAAGATTCACCGCAAATCCCTATGCTTAGAATTGATTTTAATTTTTTGATACTCCGCCAAATCTTGCTACGCCAAGTTACGAAACGAATTTGAACTCTATATTTCCGTTAATCATTTTGTAAGTCCTGTCATCTGAGTAACTATCAGTTGAAATCATTGGATAACTTTGAATTATTCATTCCTCTTAGAACTTCTTTTTGAATATATCCAAATAGGAGTGAACCAACCAACAATGAAAGTGAGAACGCTAATTAATCCAATGCTATTGCTCTTAGGTGTATCGCCAAATAATGCAACTTGCAAATAAACACCTATCTTCATTAAGAGATACATATATCCACCAGCAATTCCAAATAATGCAAATATTCCTGCAAAAAATAAGACAACAGTCTTGAATAGTTTCCATCCCCCAAATAATGAGAGGACAATTATTCCGCCAATAATGAATAAACCATTTCCAGAATTACTGACGTATTCACCTGTATCAACTGAGAAATCATACTTACCTGACTGAGCAAGAGTTGCAAATGAAATCGATAATAAAAAAATTAAGAATAAGATTTTCTTCATCTCAAATCCTCATAGTTACCTTTATACGGGATGACATGTCGAACGCCACCTTTCGGAAACTCAACATCACCCTTGCGTCTCGGTATCAAGTGAACATGACAATGCCATACAGACTGACCTGCAATCTCACCGCAGTTCATGCCGATGTTGAAACCACCGATAGTTGGATCAGACTCAAGTAGAAACTTTCTCTGTGCTTCCATCAACTGATTGATTGCTGATACTTCTGCTGGCACTAGACCAAAGTAATCAATCGTGTGTCGTTTGGGTATGAACAGAGTGTGACCTTCAGTAACTGGAAACCCATCACGAATTGCATATGCAAGTGAGTTCTCTGCAACGATGCGTTTTCTGTCTATCGTTTGAACATCACAGAAAAGACATTTTTCAACTCTTTCCTCATACATAGTCTTAAACACACGGAAGTCTGTGTCATCGGTGTTTCGTTTGGCAGCATTGCATGAGTAACAGAGTGCTTGGTAGTTTGACAAGTCATCTTTGCCACCAAGTGACTTAGGGAAGATATGGTCAACTTCTATGTTCTTCTCATCAGCAGAGATGCCACACAGTTCACACTTGAACTTTGCACGAGACAGAACTTCATAACGAATTGAACCAGAGATTGGTCTATGTCCTCGTCTGCGGTGTTGCCAGACGGTATCACCACGTTTCGCTTCAAACTCGCTAATTGCTGTTTTACATAGTTCAATTAGTTCGTTGACTTCAACTTTTGAAAGTTCTGATGCACCGATGAGTGAGTAGGTTTCGCCCGACTTTTGGGTGAATCCACGATTCTGTGTGAGAACCTTACCGACCATGTTCTTCACAATATCAGAGAAGTATTCAATCTGAGTTGGGTCTTTATTTAGTATTGCTTGTGCAATCTGTTTGACTGATGCCTCACCATTGTTCTTTAACAATTCCATCAGCATTACAGGTTGATACACCTGCGACATACGCATCTCAGATGTAATGAATCGGTGGAGTTTCACGTACGTCATTCTTCTTCTTTGATATCTGTCTTATCTTTGTAAATTACTTTACCCAAAATATACCCAAGCAACAATTCGCCAAGAGTTACAAGACCCCATATCGGTTGACTCGACAACCCCCAAATTATTGAAATTACAACAACAACAAAAAATCCTTTACGTTCAGATTCGATTGATTTAGCAATCAAGAAACCGATACCTGTAAAGAGTAAAAAATAAAGAACCATGTCAGAGAACTAAAAAACAGATTACCGCTATAAATCCATTTAGTGATAAAGCATACTTTAATGATTCACTAAATTTTTGTTTCTTATAGAGTTTCTCTCGTTCAATATCACCGAAGCAAACTTGGTCTATGTCCTTAATTCCATAACGAACTTCATACCAAACATGAAAAATGCAAGCAATTAGTCCGTATAAGAAACTTAGGACAGCGATCCTGAATGCCTCTAATCTACGATGATTTTTGAATTGACTTAGTTGGAATATTTTTCCAGACTTCAGATCCTTCCATACTTCTACTCGTTCGCAAGAATTCAATCCTTCAGGACCGCATTCGACATCCTGTGTTTCAACTACTTGATGCTTTCGTTCATCGTATTCATTTTGGTCAGGTTCGTACCTTAGAAATCCAGTAAAAATTGGTATTGCAATGAATAGTATCCAGAACCATGTTTTAATTTTTTCGCTTTTTATTTCCATGAATCTGAACCTTGAATAGTTATGGTTAATTTATCAAAACATACCGCAATCAAAGAACTCATCAATTTTGACTAACGCAAGGATTTTTCCTTCATCAATGATTGCTAGTCCTTCTTCAAACCAATCTTCATCTGCTGCCTTTTTGATATCTACAGGAACGCTATACATTCTTACTTCGTTGTTTGGTAATAGCAATCTTATTAATTGTTGTAAGTTCTCTTTATCTTTAAACCTCGAATCATCAACATTAAGAATTTTTTCCAAATGATATTTCTTATTTGGATCAGGTGCTTTTAATCTTATTTCGTTTGTATTCACCGTTCAACTCCAAATAAATTTATCTCAACTTTTCCACTCAATGCTAAGAATCACAAAATTGTCCCAACTGCGATACATCTTACGAAGTGCTTCCATCGCAGCACTCTCCGTATTGCCGTAGACCTGTGTAGTGACAGAAGTGATTGAACGATGATTCAAATCGAACTTCGGTGAATACTGAAACTTGATAGTTGCTCGGTACCATATGGTCATAAATTGGAATTCAATATGAATTCACATCATCGTCTTGCCTGATGCCTGTTTGGTCTTTTCTTCTTCTAAACAGACCACGAAAAAACACCGTAAACAAAATA
>Ga0214921_10010776_pt1 | contig 11246 bp, 9 predicted proteins | sample LL1505_MetaG_FD_177992 | JGI IMG/M metagenome (GOLD analysis project Ga0214921, IMG submission 177992) | Freshwater microbial communities from Lake Lanier, Atlanta, Georgia, United States - LL-1505 | ecosystem: Environmental > Aquatic > Freshwater > Lake | place: USA: Georgia | collected 2015-05-28
TTTCTTCATTGCGGCCGAACCACAGCGACACGCCACGGTGCGCACAAAACTCGTCCATCGCGCCCAGCTTGCCTGATGTGTCCCGAAAAGTGATGAGTTTTTCGCCCAGCAACTGCAGCCGCACGGGTGGGCAATCGGGGGTGGGCAACTCACTTGAGAGCAAGGCCGGCAACCAATACCGGCGAAACAGCTCCCCCATCGGGGTCCCGGCTTGGGTGCGGGTTAAGAGTTCGTTATGTTCTTTTTTAAGCATGTCTGGGTCCGCGTAAATAGGGGTGGTAGCTGTGTGCTAAAACTTACACTGAAACGCATTTGTTCCACATAAAAGAACATATTTCTCTTATGTGGAATTTATCATAGCATCGATAATTTAAAGCTTTAGGTTTCGTGAGACCTTTTGCTTCGTATTTTTTAACCTTAACTTTCATGACCTCACTTCCATTCGCCTTTAAACGGATTACGCTCCTCGGAACCCTGCTCCTCAGCCTTTCGGCTGCCAGCATTACATGGGCTCAAAGCACAGCAACAGCCGACTGGCCCAGCAAGCCCGTGCGCATCGTGGTGCCCTTTGCACCCGGAGGCTCATCAGACACCCTAGGGCGCGCCATTGCTCAGCAACTGCAATTGGCACTCAAACAAAGCTTTGTGGTGGAAAACCGCGCTGGCGGCGGCGGCACCGTTGGCTCTTCGCAGGTGTCCAAATCTGCACCAGATGGCTACACCCTGGTGGTGTCGGGAATTGCCTCTCACGTGATCGCACCCACCGAAAACAAGGTTTACAACCCTATGACCGACTTCACCCACATTGCCATGCTGGCTGGACCTCCCTTGGTGCTGGCTGTCAATGCCGCAGTGCCCGTTAAAAACGTGCAGGAATTTATTGCTTACGCGCAAAACACCAAAGGCGGATTGAGCTGGGGGTCACCAGGCCAAGGCACACATGGGCACATTGTGGGCGAGCTGTTTTCGCGCAAGGCCAAGTTTGAGCAAACCCACATCAGCTATAAAGGTGCAGGCCCCGCCGTGGCCGATCTGATCAGCGGGCAAATTCCGGCGGCGGTAATGACGTATTCGTCAGCGAATGCACACATCACCTCCGGTAAGTTGCGCGGACTAGCGACCACATCCAGCAAACGCGTCACGGACAACCCTGATATCCCCACCTTTGCAGAACTGGGTTACCCTGAACTTACCTCCACCACTTGGTTTTCATTGTCCGGCCCACCTGGCATGCCTGCTGACCTGGTACAAAAAATCAACCAAGAGGTACGCAAAGGCATGAAGACCCCCACAGTTCAAAAGCAACTGGCCCTAGAAAACATGGAAACCCAAGACTGGGACGCCGCTAGGTTCACCAGCTACGTTGCCGCAGAAGTGGACAAGTGGTCATCGGCCACTTCAGTGATTAAGGGTAAGCCTTAGGGAACCCATAAACAAAACGCCCTAGAAACCAAAAGGTCGCTAGGGCGCATTAATATTGGGGTGGCTGATGGGACTCGAACCCACGACAACAGGAATCACAATCCTGGACTCTACCAACTGAGCTACAGCCACCGCAGGAGATAAATTGTAACCGTTAGGGCGTAGGCATCGCAGCCTTCTTGCTGACCTTAAATTGGGCCTTTAAGGCTGCAAAGTGGGCATCTTTCTCGGCTTGTGACCACCATTGGGCAATTTGCGCTTGTTCTAGCTTGGCCTGTTCAGGGCTAGACGGTGCCCTGTCCACAATACGCAAGACGCGCGCAATCACATAGCCTTGGCCACCTAAGTCCACGCCTACCACCTTGGGCAACCTGGCGGCATCTGAACGCAGTACCGCGTCGCTGACCTTGGGGTCTAGGGCCTGTTGTTGGTCACGCGACACCGTTATGGCAGCGGGCCACTTGGCATCTTGGGGTTGGACTGCCAAAGCTGCAAGTTGCTTTTGGCCTTCTTGTTGGGCCAATTCAGCAGATTTTTCGGCTACCAAGGCAGCCCGCACTGTGGCGCGCACTTCGGCAAGTGGCTGCACTTTAGAAGCCTGGTAATCCAACACGCGGGCCGCCACCAACTGGCTGGGGCCCACTTCTACCGCTTCGGTATTGCGTTTGTTGCGCAGCACGTCTTCTGAAAACAAAGCGGCCAAGAGCTTGGGGTTAGCCAAGGGTCCACGGATGCCCTGTGGCGCTTGGGGTGTGACCCCATTGGCCTTTTGAATGATGAGCTTGAATTTGTCTGCCACCGGCTTGAGGCTGTCTGATTGCTCATAAACCCCGTTGGTAAAGGCTTCGGCGGTTTCGGCAAATTTAGCGCGCGCCATTTGGTTTTTGAGGTCAGTCTCGATAGAGGCACGCAATTCTTCAAAGCTTTTACGTTTGGGCACTTTTAAGTCGGTCACTTTGATGATGTGGTAGCCAAAGTCAGACTCCACCACCTCGCTCAGCTCATCTTTTTTAAGGGTAAAAGCAGCATCTTCAAACGGCTTGGTCATAGTGCCTCGGGCAAAAAAGTTCAAGTCGCCGCCATTTTTGGCAGAGCCTGGGTCTTGCGAGTATCGACGGGCCAATTCTGCAAATGAGACGGGGGTTTTTTTAAGCTGGGCAAGCACATCTTCAGCTTTGGATCGTGCTTTAGCCCGGTCGGCCTCGCTGGCGTCTTTGGGTGATGTGATCAAAATATGGCTGGCGCGGCGCTCTTCGGTACCGCTGAGCCGGTCTACGTTTTGGTCGTAATAGCTCTTAACGTCTGCTTCAGGCAATACGATGGCTTTTTTAACGGCCTCTAAATCAAGCACCACATACTCCACCTGCGCTTGCTCAGGCAAGCTGTAGGCGCTTTGGTGGGCTTGGTAATACGTTTCCAAATCTGAGTCAGTGACGTTCACTTTGTTGGCAAAGTCTTTGGGCTCAAACCTAATCAACTGCACCTCGCGGCGCTGATAAAAAGCTTGCGATATGAGCGCGGCAGAGGCCTTAGATGCAAAACCGGTTTGGCTCAAGCCTGCTTCTACTTGGCGCATGGCCATGTCTTGGCGCATACGGGCCTCAAAGCTCTCAGGCGTCATGCCTTGGCTGCCCAACAACTGCTTATAACGCTCCATATCCATAGAGCCATCCGGTTTACGTAAAGAAGCCACCAACGGGCTTTGTGCCAATTCGCGAGCCAATCGGGTATCTGAAATGACCACATGCGCAGTCCTTACCGAGCTGACCAACACACGGTCCCGAATCATGCGGTCTAGCGTGATTTGACGGGTTTCAGGCGCGTCAAATACTTTGGCATCAATGCCCGGCATAGAAGCCCGAAGGCGATCGGTCTCAGCGCGGTGGGCCGCGTCCCATTCGGCTAGGGTAATGGTCTGACCATCCACCGTGGCCACCACTTGCCCCTTGTCGGTGAATTTGCTGTAACCATCTATGCCAAACAAAACAAAGGAGGGAATGATCAGCGCAAACAACAAAATCATCATCAACTTGCTGTGGTTGCGTACAAAATCAAACATGCATCCATCTCCTAATTACAAGCAATAAAAAAGGCGAACCGGTGTTCGCCTTATCTGTGGTGGGTGATGACGGGCTCGAACCGCCGACCTACGCCTTGTAAGGGCGCCGCTCTACCAACTGAGCTAATCACCCCACCTGAAACGATCAGTTCAAAGCGTCTTTAAGCGCCTTGCCTGGACGGAACTTTGGAACCTTGGCAGACTTGATTTTAATGGCAGCGCCCGTGCGTGGGTTTCGGCCGGTACGCGCAGCACGCTTGGTGACTGCGAAGGTGCCAAAGCCCACCAAAGCCACGGTACCGCCCTTTTTGAGGGTGGTGCGCACAGCACCAATGATGGCTTCAAGTGAGCGTGATGCTGCTGCTTTAGAAATGTCTGCTTGTTTCGCGATGTGTTCGACTAGTTCGGTTTTATTCACAAAATCCCCTTGGATTAATCAAATTTAAGAAATACACAGCATGGTCTTGGCCCATACAAAAATGTGTCCACCTGTATGAATGGAGGGTTGATTCTAGTCGTCAAAACCCCCATTGATATTGGGCTTAACCCGAATTCACAGTTTTTTTTCCTCTCGCATGTGCGCTTGCTGCACTACCAAACTCACGCCTAAGGCGGTGACTGCAATGCCTACTAACGTCAGGGCATGTAAGGGCTCATCAAAAAGCACCCAAGCCATCACTGCGGTGGTAGGGGGTACCAAGAAAAGCAAACTGGTAACCTGAGTGGCCGCCCCCCGCTGAAGCAGCATGTACAGCAATGAACTGCCCCCAATCGTTAGGACCAGGACCGACCAGACCATGGCGCCCCACATCAAATCCCAAGCCATGGGTTCAGACTCCACCAGAGCCAAAGGCAAGGTCACCAGGCCCGCACTGGCCAACTGAATCACGCCTGCAGATCGGACGTCGCAAGGTTGCAGCCAACGTTTTTGATAAAGAGTACCTAGGGTAATGCTCATAAGTGCCAGCAGCCCAAAGCCTAAGGTGTAAAGACTGACCTCGGTGCTGGCCTCCAACTTATGCCCCACCACCATGACCAATCCGGACAAGCCCAGTATCAAGCCCAGCCATTGACGGCGGCTGACCTGAGAACCCTGAGAAGACAACCACCACGCCGTGAGAACGGGCTGCAAGCCCACAATCAAGGCGATCAAGCCTGCCCCCATGCCCGCTTTAACCGCAGTCCATACGCCCCCCAAGTAACCCGCATGCATGAACACGCCGGTCAGTGCCATATGGCACCACTGCGTTTTGGTGGCGGGCCAAGCCACCCGCGCAAGCCAGACCCAAGCGCCCAAGCACAGCACAGAAAAGAGGTAACGGTAGGCCAAAAACTTCATGGGCGGCGCATAAGGCATGCCATAGCGGGCCACAATAAAGCCTGTGCTCCAGATCAACACAAACAACCAAGGCATGGCCCGAACGAACCAGGCCTCACGTGAGAGGATCAAGCTAATCTACCCGTGCACGAATTTCTGGAAGTGCTTTGCGCAAGTAATACACCATGGACCACACCGTTAAAACGGCGGCAATCCAAATCAACACTGTGCCCCAGAGATGGGTATCCACCATGCCGAACAGGGTGCTGTTGTACAAAAGAAAGGGAATGGCCACCATTTGAAAAGTGGTTTTAAGCTTACCCAGCATGTGCACGGCCACACTGCGTGAGGCCCCAATTTGCGCCATCCACTCCCTTAACGCAGAAATGGCAATTTCGCGGCCCACAATGATGAGCGCCACAAACACATCAGCACGGCCCAAATGCACCAACACCAACAAGCTGGCACAGACCAAAAACTTGTCTGCCACAGGGTCTAAAAAAGCTCCAAAAGCTGAAGTTTGATTCAGCTTGCGAGCCAAATACCCGTCTAACCAGTCCGTCAGGGCAAACACCACAAACAACACCGTAGCCACCAGGTTTTTGGTTTCGTCTGACAACGGCAAATAGAACACACCAATGATCAAAGGAATCGCGACAATACGGGTCCAAGTCATCAGGGTGGGAATGGTCATAAACATAGGGTCATTGTGGCACGTAGGCTTAAGCGTTTGACTTTCATCAACCCGGTGCTCTATCACTAGCGAAACGCTTTGATATCAACGCAGCGCTTTGTAAATAGCGTCTGCCAGTTCACGAGAAATGCCGTCTACCGACATCAAATCTTCCACGCTGGCTGAAGTCACACCGCGCAAGCCCCCAAAACGCTGCAGCAGTTTGGCGCGGCGCTTAGGTCCTATGCCTGCCACATCCTCCAGCTTACTGCTGCCCGTGCGCACTTTAGCGCGTTGGGCGCGCATACCGGTGATGGCAAAACGGTGCGCCTCGTCCCTAATTTGAGCCACCAACATGAGTGCAGCGGAGTCTTTGCCCAGATACACTTTGTCACGCCCGTCGGCAAAAACAAGCTCTTCAAGCCCCACCGCGCGGCCTTCGCCTTTCTCCACCCCCACGATCAAGTGCAGGTCCAAACCCAATTGCTCAAACACCGTTTTGGCCATAGACACCTGTCCCTTACCACCGTCCACCAGCACCAAATCTGGCATCTGGCGGTTGGAGTTAGGGCCAGGCTCCGAAGATGCGGCGGCCTCTTCCGCCCAGCGGCCATAACGGCGCATCAGCACCTGCTTCATTGCAGCGTAGTCGTCACCTGGAGTGATGCCTTCAATTTTGTAGCGGCGGTATTCAGAGCTTTGCATTTTGTGGTGATGAAACACCACACAAGATGCCTGCGTGGCTTCACCCGTGGTGTGTGAAATGTCAAAGCACTCAATGCGCATATCGTCCAAGCGGTCTTGGGGCAAAGATAAGGCCTCCGCTAAAGCGCGGGTACGCGCCTGTTGCGATCCTTCTTCAGACAACAAACGAGCCAATTGCAAAGCGGCATTGGTTTGCGCCATATCCAACCACACTCGGCGTTGCTCTTTGGGTTGATAAACAGCCCTCACTTTGAAACCAACTTTATGAGGCCCCGACTGCTCAGAGAGGAGTAGCAGTAAGTGCGGGTCTACCTGTTCACTGCACACCAGCGTAGGCACAGGCGGCACCTCGAGATAGTGCTGAGCAATAAAGGCTTCAAGCACTTGTGCGGGGGTGGCATCTTCCACATGCGTGGGAAAGTAAGCCCGGTCGCCCAAGTGCCGCCCGCCGCGTACCATAGCCAAATTGACGCAAGCACGGCCGCCTTGAATTTTGACAGCCAGCACGTCCACATCACGGTCATCGGTACTTTCAATAGACTGCTGATGCAGCACATTAGACAAAGCGGACATTTGGTCGCGTACCCCTGCGGCTCGTTCGAATTCCATTGCCTCTGAGTGCGCCATCATGCGTTGCTCTAGGTCTGAAAGTACCAACTGTTCGCGCCCTTCCAAAAAAGCGCGGGCGTGCTCTAAGTCCTGAGCGTACTCGGCTTCAGATACCAGCCCCACACAAGGCCCTGAGCATCTTTTGATTTGGTACATCAAGCACGGGCGCGTGCGGTGGGAAAACACAGTGTCTTCGCAGGTGCGCAGGCGAAATACTTTTTGCAAAAGTTCTATGGCCTCTTTAACCGACCAGGCATTGGGATAGGGGCCATAGTAGTGGTGCTTTTTATCCACAGCGCCACGGTAATACGACAGGCGCGCCCAGCCGTCGGAAGAAATTTTGAGATATGGGTAGCTTTTGTCATCCCGAAACAAAATGTTGTAGCGGGGGTTGAGACTTTTAATGAGGTTATTTTCAAGAATGAGCGCCTCGGCCTCTGAACGCACCACCGTGGTTTCTAAGGCGCAAATCTTGCGCACCATATGCCCAATGCGCGTACCGTCATGCGTTTTTTGGAAATAGCTCGACACCCTTTTTTTTAGATTGTTGGCCTTGCCCACATACAAGACGCCGCCTTGTGCATCTATGTAACGGTACACCCCAGGCAAGCCTGGCAAAGATGCCACTTGCGCCAACAACGCGGCGGAGTGCACTGGATCATCTGCTGAGGGCTCGGGTTCGGAACTCATGAACCGTATTGTGGACAATCATTTGAAGGAACCCGAGCTTTGATCCCACAACGGCCCATTCAACTTTCGCAAACTCTGCCACCCCTACTTTGGGATGTGTTTTGCAAAGTCATTGACAATCATGGCGATTTGGGCGTGTGTTGGCGCCTGTCCAGCCAACTGGCAAGCTTGGGCCACCAAGTGCGCTTGTGGGTGGACCACCCCGAAGCTCTGAGTTGGATGGCACCCAAGGGCCACAGCGGGGTCACGGTTATGCCTTGGCAAGGGGCAGATGACTTCAACTTGGGACTTTTGAATACCCTGACCCGCGCGCACGTTTGGCTGGAAACCTTTGGCTGCGGCCTGCCGGATCACTTTGTAAGCCATGGGCGTCTTTCATCGACGCCAACAACGCATCCCCCCGTCTGGCTCAACCTAGAGTACTTGTCTGCAGAGCCCTACGTAGAACGCTCGCATCTGCTGCCTTCGCCCATCAGCTGTGGTGCAGGACAAGGCTTGACCCGCCGTTTTTTTTACCCGGGCTTCACGCCCCGCACCGGCGGGCTGCTGAAAGAGCCCAATCTGCAAACCAAGCAGAACCGTTTTAACCGAAACCCTTGGCTGGCTCACTGGGGCATAGAGCTCAAGCCACACGAGCGCGTGGTGAGCCTGTTTTGCTACGAACCCGTTGCCTTACCCCAACTGCTTGGAATGTTGTCTAGCCAAGGCCACACAGGCTTGCAAACGCCCACGCGCCTGCTGGTAACTTATGGCCGAGCAACGATGGCGACACGGGCCGCTTTACAAGCACCAGCGCTGCCTAAAAGCATGCGCATTTCGCCTGATTTGCAAATTATTTACCTTCCTGCCCTCTCCCAAACTGACTACGACCACTTGCTTTGGGCCAGCGACATCAACTTTGTGCGGGGGGAAGACTCTTGGGTGCGCGCCTTGTTAGCGGGCAAGCCCATGGTTTGGCAGGCTTACCCACAGGATGACACCGCGCACTTCGCCAAATTGGACGCGTTTTTAGACTGGAGCGACGCGCCGATGGATGTGCGGCACCTCCACCTGGCTTGGAACGACTTGGCAATGGGCACAGCATCCCCACCCTGGCACTTGCTGGATGTTCAGGGCGAAAGCCATCAGCGCTGGCTGGAATGGGTGAGTCAGGTCAAGGGCCGATTGATGACGACAGAGGATTTGGTGACTCAGCTTTTGCGGGTAGTTCAAGCTGATGTGAAGTTAACGCTTCAACCGTAATCTGGTCAATGTTGATCAAACCTTGGCAAAAGATTTCAGCTGGTAAAAAACGATAAAATCAACTTCTATCTAGGGCCAGACGCTCTGTTTGGCCTTTATCTTTTCGGAAATCTTATGAAAATTGCTCAGGAAATTCGTGCAGGCAACGTGATCATGCACGGCAAGGACCCCATGGTGGTTCTCAAAACAGAATACAGCCGCGGCGGCCGCAATTCAGCCACTGTGCGCATGAAACTCAAAAGCCTGATTGCCAACTTTGGTACCGAAGTGGTGTTCAAGGCCGACGACAAAATGGACCAGATCATTCTGGACAAAAAAGACTGTACTTACTCTTACTTTGCCGACCCTATGTACGTGTGGATGGACACCGATTACAACCAGTATGAGGTGGAGTCTGAAAATATGGGCGATTCGCTCAATTACCTTGAAGAAGGCATGACCGCTGAGGTGGTGTTTTACGAAGGCAAGGCCATTTCTGTAGAGCTCCCTACCAGTGTGGAGCGAGAAATCACTTGGACCGAGCCCGCTGTAAAGGGCGACACCTCGGGCAAGGTGCTCAAGCCCGCCAAAATTGCGACAGGTTTTGAAATTGGCGTGCCTATTTTTGTGAACCAAGGTGACCGCGTGGAAATTGACACCCGCACCAACGAGTACCGCAAACGCGTTTAATTGATCGCTTTTAGTATTGGTCGAAAGTCCTTAAACCTTTTTCAATTTAAGCCCCTGAGGGAAGTTTCCTCTAGGGGCTTTTTCAATGGCCCATGAAAACCACCAACCGCAACCTGAACGAAAAAACCCTTGCAGACGCTTGGGCCGATTTGCAAGCCCATGCAGAATCTGGAGTACCGCTGGATGCCGCTGCTTATCGATTGGCATTTGCTGACCCAGAGTTTTTGCTGCGCCGCGAAACCCGAGGTATTCGATTTCAATTGGAGTTGCTCAAGCCCGATTTGGAGCAACAAGAGCAAGGGGTCAACTACACCATAGTGGTGTTTGGAAGTGCGCGGTTTTTATCCCCTGAAGCCGCACAGGCTCAGATGGATCAGGCCCAAGCCAATTCAGATACCGGCGCACTGATGAAAGCGCGACGTGACTTGCGTAACGCTGCCTATTACCAATCCGCACAAGAATTTGGCCGCATCGTAGCCGAGTACAGCAAAAGGCTGCCCGCACATGAGCAGCTGTTTATTTGTACGGGCGGTGGTCCGGGTGTGATGGAAGCCGCCAACCGGGGCGCCCACGAAGCGGGCGCGCTGAGCGTGGGGCTGAACATTGCCCTACCCCACGAGCAAAACCACAACCCTTACATCTCGCCGACCCTGTCCTTCAAGTTTCATTACTTTGCCCTGCGCAAAATGCATTTCATGATTCGGGCGAAAGCCTTGGTGGCTTTTCCCGGCGGATTTGGCACCTTGGATGAGTTGTTTGAAATTTTGACCCTGATCCAAACCCAAAAGGCCGAGCCTGTACCCGTGGTGCTGTTTGGCCGCGACTACTGGAGCCGTCTGATCAACTTTCCCATGCTGATGGAGGAAGGGTTGATTTCGCCGGAAGACTTAGAACTCTTTACCATGGTGGATACCCCACAAGCTGCCTGGAATACGATACAAAACTTTTACCGCTTGGGCGAAGCCGAACAGTTTTAATTTAGGCGCTTGGCTGGTTGAATTGGGTGGCCAAATTAGGTAGCCGAATGAGGTGGCCGCACCCCCCAAGCAACCCGGCTTCCAGAGCCCACCAGCACCGCTACGGACCAAAACACCACAGACACCCCCACGACGGCGCCCAGAGTGCCGAACAGCATGGGCATGACCACGCTGGAGCCATTGAGTGACATCAAGCGCAAACCCAGCGCCTCGCCATGGCGATGACTGGGCGTGATTTGGTGCAAAGTGCTCATGATCATGGGCTGCACCGTGCCCAAGACCAAGCCCAAGGTGGCAGAACACACACCCATAGCCAAAGCATTGGGCATGAGGGGGTAAATACTGAAAATCAACGCGGTACCCAGCATGGCACAAGACACCACCACCCACTCGCGCAGGTGGGCCACCAGCAAAGGCAGTAACAACCGTACCAATGTGGCTGACACTGCGAACACGCCTAGCAAGGTACCTATGGCCGAGGCGCTTAAGTCGCGCTCATGCCCCAATACCGGCACCACAAAGGTATGCACATCCCAGCACGAAGACAACAACCAATTCACGATCAACAAACGGCGCATCATGGGTTCGCGCAACAAATCAAACACTTTGCGGGGCCCCTGGTTAGCGGGCTCGGCTTCATGGGGCGGGTCGGGGGTGTGGCGAATCCAGATCCAAGCGATGAGCGGCAGGGCCGCTAGCATTAAAAACGCCACCTGAAAACCCACGGCATGTCCGGCTTCAAAGCCTAATAAGGGCGCGCTGTAGTCAATCAACAACCCGGCCAGAACTGGACCCAGTACATTGGAAATGGAGGGGCCCAGAGACACCCAGCTGAATACGGTTTTAAGCTCAGTGGGGCTTGTGGCCATACGGCCAGCTTGA
>Ga0214921_10010777_pt1 | contig 11244 bp, 12 predicted proteins | sample LL1505_MetaG_FD_177992 | JGI IMG/M metagenome (GOLD analysis project Ga0214921, IMG submission 177992) | Freshwater microbial communities from Lake Lanier, Atlanta, Georgia, United States - LL-1505 | ecosystem: Environmental > Aquatic > Freshwater > Lake | place: USA: Georgia | collected...
TTATTTTTGAAGCATGGACATGGAAGCCATGGTTTGAGCCTAAGCGCAAAAAGTTGTTTGAATATTTAGAAGGCCATGGTTATGGAATACAACAGCTAGGACAAAACAATTTAGCCCAACATCCAAACCATGGGAAGAAACTTAAATGATCGTCACAATATTGAATATGTTTGCCTTGTTTTTAGCCACCTTTGCGGTGTTGATATTTGTAGTGGTATTTAGCTTCTTTTTATTTATTATGTACGCCTGTGTGCACATTGGATGGGGAGAGATTAAAGGGATGCCATTGTCTGAGTTATGGGAAAAAATTAAAAAGGAGTAATAAATGTTAGAAAACGTAGAAGCAATACAAGCACCAAAACCCGCTAAATTATTTGTAGCTACACCGATGTATGGTGGGCTATGCACAGGCGGTTACACCATGGGTATTCTTAATTGTGTGCAGACGTTTTCGCCACGGGGTATTCAGATGTATTACTCGTACATGATGAATGAGTCTTTGATTACTCGTGCCCGTAACGGCATGGCTTATGACTTTATGCAGTCAGACGCAACGCATCTGATGTTTATTGATGCCGATATTAGTTTTGACCCAAACGATATTGTGCGCATGATTGATGCTGACAAAGACATCATCTGTGGTCTATACCCCAAGAAAGAAATTAACTGGAAGCTGGTGCATGATGCGGTGCAAAAGGGTGTTCCCTTTACCGATTTGGGTAATTACACAGGATCATTTGTAGTAAATCTAGTGGGTGGTGTAATGGAAAGCACGGGCAATATCAACGAGCCTATGGAGATTGACAACGGTGGTACAGGCTTCATGCTTATCAAGCGCAATGTGTTTGAGACATTAAAACCATTGGTGCCAACCTATACCAACGACATGATTCTTATCGTGGACAAGAACCCACAGAAGAAAATCATTAGCGAGTTTTTTGATACCAGCATTGACGAGGACACAAACCGATTGCTATCTGAGGATTACCACTTTTGCAAGATTGCTCGTAAGGCCGGCTTCAAAGTATATGCAGCACCCTGGGCAAACTTAACGCATAGTGGTACATATAATTTTAGTGGCCAACTACCAAGAACTTGATTTAAAACATGAATATTATTACCCTTGACTTTGAGACATACTATGACCGAGAATTCTCTTTGTCAAAAATAACGACAGAAGAATACGTTCGAGATGATCGCTTTGAAGTAATCGGCGTGGCTGTCAAGGAAAATGATAATGAGACAAAATGGTTCAGCGGTACAGGGGAAGAAGTTTGTGGGTTTCTCCGGAAGTATGATTGGAAAAACTCTTTTGCGCTGGCTCACAATGCTATGTTTGACGCCTCTATTCTTACTTGGCGGTTTGGTATTAAACCCATGGCTTGGTTGGACACCCTCAGTATGGCTAGAGCCGTACATGGAACAGAGGTTGGAAACAGCCTGGCAAAGCTGGTTGAATATTACGAGCTCGGAAAGAAAGGCACCGAAGTCTTAAATGCGTTAGGCAAACACAAGAAAGACTTTAGCAAAGCGGAAATCAATGCGTATGGTGGGTATTGTATTAATGACGTAGATCTAACCTACGAGCTTTTCTTACGGCTTATACCTAGCTTTAAGCAATCTGAGTTAAAACTGATTGACATCACAATCAAGATGTTCTCTGAGCCTATGCTTGAGCTAGACACTCCGCTCCTGGAGGCGCACCTAGAAGATGTGAAGAACCGCAAAGAGCTGTTGTTACAAGCGGTCCAGCAAGACCGGGAAGCTCTGATGTCAAACCAAAAGTTTGCTGAGTTACTACGTCAATGCGGGGTAGAGCCACCCACAAAGATTTCACCCACAACGGGCCAGGAGACCTTGGCCATGGCCAAGAGTGATGAAGGGTTCAAAGCCTTAGCTGAACATCCGGACGAAAGAGTACAGGCCTTGGTCGCAGCTCGCCTTGGTAACAAATCTACACTAGAAGAAACCCGTACAGAGCGATTCATCAACATCTCAAAGCGCGGGAAGATGCCGGTGCCGTTGTCGTACTATGCAGCACATACAGGTCGCTGGGGTGGCTCAGACAAAATAAACCTACAGAATCTACCTAGCCGGGGGGCTAATGGTGGTAAGTTAAAAAGGGCAATCGTGGCGCCCAAGGGCTACGTAATGATCGATGCAGACTCTGCCCAGATTGAAGCGCGTGTATTAGCTTGGTTGGCAGGTCAAGACGATTTAGTGGAGGCATTTAAAAATGGAGAGGATGTATACAAAATCATGGCTGCTGCTATTTATGGCAAGCCGAAAGAAGAAATTAGTAAGGAAGAAAGGTTCGTGGGTAAGACGACCATCCTTGGCGCGGGCTACGGGATGGGAGCGCAAAAATTCCAAACGCAACTCAAAACGTTTGGTACGGAGATTAACGAAGGGGAAGCTCGCCACATTGTGGCTGTCTACCGTGACACCTACGGAATGATTCCTAAACTATGGGAGCAAGGTGGTTCTGCTATTGAAGCAATGATTAACAATCAATCAGTCACATTTGGCACTGGCGCAGTGGTGGTATCTGGGAGTAAGGGAATACTTATGCCTAATGGTTTATACCAACGATACCCACACCTTCGACAGATCCAAGATTCTGACGGTCGCTACCAATATGTGTATGATGCTAGACGTGGAGTAAATAAAATTTATGGTGGTAAATTGGTAGAGAACATTTGCCAGGGTATCGCTCGTTGTATTATCGGTGAGCAAATGATTCGGATTGCAAAACGGTATAAAGTCGTACTTACTGTGCATGACGCAATTGCTTGTGTTGCATTAGAAAAAGAAGCCCAAGAAGCAGTGACCTATGTAGAAGAATGCATGAAATGGGTTCCGGAGTGGGCTTTGGGTTTACCACTTAGTTGTGAGGTAGGTTTTGGAAAATCATATGGAGAATGTTAAGGTGGAGTACTCATCCTTTTATTTAGAAGCAATGAAAGAAATTAAAGCCGCAGAAAGAGCGTTAGTTGCAAGGAAGTTTCAAGAAGCATACGACCATTGTTTAAATGCGCAAACAGAAATGCGCTTGTTAAGCGGTGCAGTTAAAACCTGGGTACCAACGAAAGAAGACTGATGCCATCCTGGAGCTACAGTAGCATTACGCTTTTTGATCAGTGCCCTAAAAAATACTATCATCTTCGTATAGCAAAAGACGTAAAAGAGCCTGAATCAGACGCCATTATTTATGGCAAAGATTTGCACTTGGCTGCGGAAGAATTTATGCGGGATGGTAAACCTATTCCAGACAAATACCAATACATTCTACCCATGCTAAATAAACTCAAGGCACTTCCCGGGGAAAAACATTGCGAATTCAAAATGGGTGTAAAGCTAATCGATGGTGGCTCCAAAATTGTTGCTTGTGACTTCTTTGACAAAAACGTCTGGTATCGTGGAATTGCTGATCTATTAATCGTGGACCGCGAAAAAGAAGAAGCCCGATTGGTAGATTACAAGACCGGCAAGAGCGCCCAATATGCAGACACAAAGCAGTTAAAACTTATGGCCGGAGCAGTATTTACTCACTTCCCAGAGGTTAAAGAAATTAAGGCTGGCCTGCTGTTTGTTGTGGCAAACGACTTCATAAAAGAAGACTACCAGTCTATGTTTCGTACGTCTTACTTTGAGCAATTCAAACCGCTTGTCCAACAACTAGAAATGGCGCTAGAATCGAATGTGTGGAACCCTAAACGGAACTTTACGTGTAAAGGTTGGTGCCCAGTAACAGAATGCGCACATAACGAAAAGAGGCGATATGGCTAGAGATTACAAACGGGAATATGCTACATACCAAGGCACGGAAGAGCAGAAGAAAAAACGCGCCCAACGAAACAACGCCAGACGCCGGCTGTTAAAAGAAGGCAAAGTGCACAAGGGCGATGGTATGGATGTAGCCCACGTCAAAGCTTTTGATAAGGGCGGTGTAAATGGGGACGGAGTTAAAGTTGAAAGCGCTAGTAAAAACCGTTCTTTTAAAAGAGATGCAAAACGAAATTTGGTTTCAGAAGTAAGTAAGAGGGAACGCAAGAAATAGTTTTTGTCGGCTCGTTATTTTCCTCCCTCCTCACGTGGTAACGAGTTGACTGACAGCCGGGAAAGACCGGCAATTAAAAACACCTATTAGTGGACACCACTTTTAGGATAAAAGCTTTTGGAGAAAGCGTGGAAATAGTAGAAAACCGAGCGTTATTACTAAAGGTACGGGATGCTGACCGGATTACAAACGTAATTCCCAAGAGCAAAATCATTGCTTCCCATCAGGACCATCACGAAGTATTAGTTCATTGGGGCCTAGAAGAAGCACGGGTGCTTAAAAATTTAGGAGTCAAAGATACTCCATCCCCCATCCTTAAAGACTACGAGTGGAAGGGTATATATAAACCCTTTGATCACCAAAAAACAACCGCTTCTTTTTTAACCATGCACCGCAAGGCATTTTGCTTTAACGAGCAAGGGACCGGTAAGACAGGCTCAGTAATTTGGGCAGCAGATTATTTAATGAAGATTGGGGTTATCAAGCGGGTGTTAGTCATTTGTCCTCTATCAATCATGGATAGCGCCTGGCGTGCAGATCTTTTTAAATTTGCCATGCATCGCAAAGTAGATGTAGCCTATGGTGCCAGGGACAAACGAAAGACTATTATTTACAGCGATGCCGAATTTGTCATCATTAATTACGACGGTGTAGAAATTATTGCCGATGACATCGAGAAAGCTGGTTTTGATTTGATTGTTATTGACGAAGCAAACGCCTACAAAAACCCACAGACCCGGCGCTGGAAAATACTAGCCCGTTTAATTACACAAAAAACATGGCTATGGATGTTGACCGGAACCCCAGCAGCTCAATCACCCGTCGATGCTTACGGCCTTGCAAGATTGGTTAGTCCTGAAAAAGTACCTAAATTTATGGGGGCCTTCAGAGACCAAGTAATGTATAAAGTTAGTAACTTTAGGTGGGTGCCAAAACCCAACGCGGAAAACGTTGTACATGCTGCACTGCAACCGGCCATTCGATTTACAAAACAACAATGTCTAGACCTACCAGACATGACCTACGTTACCCGAGACGTACCGCTTACTGCACAGCAGCAAAAATACTACGACTTAATGCGCAAAGAAATGCTAGTCCATGCGGGGGGCGAAGCCATTACCACAATCAATGCAGCGGCAAACTTGAATAAATTACTCCAGCTTTCTGGAGGTGCGGTGTATTCGGATACTGGTGAAATTGTTGAATTTGACGCTAGTAATCGGCTCAAGGTGCTGCGAGAAGTTATTGATGAGGCCAGCCACAAGGTCCTGATATTTGTGCCCTATAGACACGCTATTGATATTGTTTCAGAAGAACTTAGAAAAGACTATACGGTAGACCTGATCCATGGTGGCATATCTGCTGGGAAACGAACCGAAATATTTGACAGGTTTCAGACTAGTGAAAACCCTAAGATCCTTGTCATTCAACCACAAGCAGCTAGTCATGGGGTGACTCTTCATGCAGCCGATACGATTGTCTATTGGAGTCCAGTTATGTCTGTAGAAACATATCTACAAGCAAATGCTCGTGTACATCGTGCTGGTCAAAAGAATAAAACCACCGTATTTCATCTACAAGGTAGCCAGGTAGAGCGGAAACTATACCGCATGCTACAAGATAAGGTAGATGTCCATACCAGAATCACGGATCTATACGGGGAACTACTTAGTTAAAATCACTTGACAATGTTAACTAAAGGTGTAAAATAAAATTTTATCGAGGAGGATAAATATGACTGAAACAGTAGAAGTGACCACAGAAAAAGTTGTTGAAACCTATATCAAAGTACGCGATGCCATTGCTGCAATGGAACAACGCCATAAAGACGAGAAGCGTAACTTGGTAGAGCAATTAGAAGTTTTAGAACAGGAACTATTGGCTCGTGTAGAACTAGCAGGGGGTAATATTTCTGTTCCAAATGTAGGGAGGGTAGCCCGTCGTATTAGCCGCAATTTCTGGACTAACGATTGGGAGTCTTTCTACAAAGTTGTAAAGGAACACGACGCATTCCATTTGTTGCATCAACGCATTTCAAACAAAGCTATGCAAGAGTTTCTCAATGAGCATCCAAATCTTATGCCGGAAGGTTTAAATGTGGATAGCAGATACACAGTAACTGTGACGCGCGCGTCTTAATAAGGAGAAAACAATGAAAAAAGTATTAGTAGGCTTTGCCGGTGTTTTATTTGCCGGAGTAGTTTATGCAAACTGTACGACAAGTACCGTGACATACAACGGAAAAATGGTTACTTGCACGACATGTTGCTATGGTGGTAATTGCAACACAACCTGTTTCTAATTAAAGGAGAAAACAATGAGTGAAATGACTCTATTTAAAGGTGGTATTCCAGCCCACCTCCGCAATGCGGATTTGGATGACGCAACAAAAGCGCTGATGGGCGCCAAAAAAGCGGCAAGCGGTACGGGTGGTAACAAGCGCATCTCTATCAAAGCCGGTGTATTCCGGATGATGGTTGATGGTAAAGAAGTTGCACAAAACGAAGAACGTGCAATGAATGTCATTATTGCAGCTGCAGCCCCCAAAGACTCCCGTACTTTTTACGCAAAGCAATTCGTAGAAGGTCAGGCAGTAACTGCCCCAGATTGCTGGTCTAACGACGGTACTGCACCAGATGCAAAAGCAGAAAACCCACAGGCTAAACGCTGCCTTGACTGCCCACAGAACATCGCTGGTTCCGGTAACAACGGTAGCCGTGCTTGTAAATACAGTCGTCGTCTTGCAGTGTTGCTTGAGAACGATCAGAAGGGCGAGATATTTCAGCTCACTATCCCTTCCAATTCTTTGTGGAATACCGACAACGGCAAATTAGGCCTTCGTCCTTACGCAGAGTTCTTGGGTGGTCATGGCTTGAACGTAACTCAAGTGGTTACTGAAATGCGTTTTGATACAGCCAGCTCGTCCCCCAAACTGCACTTCAAAGCAACCCGTCCTTTATCTGAGGAAGAGATTGTTTTAGTACAGTCCCGTAGCGGTTCTTCAGATGCACAACGTGCTGTTGGTGCAACCCCAGCTGAACTAGATGGTGCAAAGCTAGAAGCTCCTAAAGCCAAAGTTGAAGAGCCTGCTCCTGTAAAAGAGCCCACAAAACGGGAATCTAAACAGGCTGCGCCTAAAGATGTAAGCGCTATTCTCGACGACTGGGGTAAATAAGAAAGGGTTGGGGTGGTCTCCACCCCTTAAAAATTATGCACGGATATACAGTTTCTCTCGTGCGGGCCAACAAGGCAGCCCCTGGACACATGCTGGGGGTAAAGCTTGGTAGGGCTTGCATCAAAGCAGGTGTTTCGGTGGTGCAGGTAGCAGCAGATTTTGAAGTCTCACGGACCGCAGTTTATGCGTGGTTTTGCGGACGAAGCAGCCCTAACTGGCGTTTAGAAAACGCAATCGAGAAGTACATAAAAGAACTGGCGTAAGCCTATTACAACAAGCTGTTTTAAGAATGTGAGCGTATGACCTCAAGGAATCTCTTTCTCTCTACCGTATTGGCTACAGAAGGCCTGTACTGTGTAGTAGGACTTAAAAAAGGGAACCCGAAGCAACAATTTGTAGGTACCATCGAGGAGGTAAACAGCCTAGTAGATAGTCTGGTCGAACAAGGATTTGACGCCTATTTTGGGTGTGCCAAGTACGAAACAGATGAAGGTAGAACTACAAAAAATGCTAAGTGGTTTAAGTCGTTTTGGTTGGATTTGGATTGTGGGGAAGGTAAAGAATATGAAAATCAAGCAATAGCATTAAATGGTTTAAAGCAATTCTGCGAAGCAACTGGCTTACCAAGACCGACTATCGTTAATTCAGGACGGGGCATACACGCCTATTGGCCACTTGAGGAAGTAATTTCCTATAACGATTGGAAGCCCACTGCCGAGGCACTTAAGAAGCTTTGCGCTATTAAAAAACTATACGCGGATGTTTCAGTAACTGCGGATGCGGCCCGTATTTTGCGGGTGCCGGAAACTTTGAATTTTAAGAATCCGACAGAGCCTTACAAAGTCGCAGTAATGCTGATGTCAAAAGCAGTTAAGTTTGGGGAATTTAAAGAAAAGCTTGGTGTCGATTTGCTAACCGCAATGCCGGCTACTAAGAGACCATTGGATGAAGCAACAAAAGCATTGATGGGTAATCGTATTTCTAAGTTTGCCAACATCATGCTGAAAGGAGATAAGGGTTGTGCGCAGCTTAATTATATTTACACACACCAAGCCGACGTCTCAGAGCCATTGTGGTTCTCAGGACTTTCTATTGCTAAATTCTGTGATGATCGAGACACAGCTATACACCGTATTTCAGATCAACATCCCGACTACTCACCCACGGCTACAGAAGGTAAACTCGATCATATCAAGGGCCCGCACTCGTGCTCAGAGTTTGAATCCAAAAATCCTAACGGGTGCGAAGGATGCCCTCATAAAGGAAGAATTACTTCCCCAATTGTTTTGGGTTCCGAAATCGCCGCAGCAACTGCAGAGGATAATATCGTTAGTATTAAAAACGATACCCTTGGAACAAAAGTCACTGTCGAAATCCCAGAATATCCGTTTCCATACTTCAGAGGAAAAAACGGAGGGGTCTACAAACGGGGCATATCTAATCCAGACAACGAAGAAGAATCAGAAGACGTACTTGTCTATGAGAATGATCTCTACGTAGTTAAGCGGCTTATAGACCCGGAACTAGGCGAAATGGTGTGGATGAAGCTGCATTTACCCAAGGACGGTATTCGGGAATTTTCTGTGCCGTTGACCAGTGTTTTAGCGAAGGATAAATTAAGAGAAGTTATAGCCGCAAAAGGCGTGGCAGCATTGAGCAAACAAATGGATGGGATCATGGCATATATAACACGATGGGTTAAAGAACTACAGAATATGGATAACGCAGAAAAGTCTCGGGCACAATTTGGCTGGACAGGTGAAAACACGTTTGTCATTGGAGACAGAGAAATCAAAACCGGCGAGGTTATATACAGCCCTCCTTCTTCCGCTACGATTAATTTAGTCCCTGCCTATGGCAAAAAAGGCACCCTAGAAAATTGGAAACGGGTTGCAAACTGGTACGCACGTCCCGGCATGGAGGCAAGAGCATTTAATTTATTTGCTGGGTTTGGTACCCCATTGCTACGCTTTACTAATCTAAAAGGCGTACAGATTCATCTAACCGACGATGGTTCGGGTACTGGAAAGACCACGATTGAGATGATGATTAATAGCATCTTTGGCCACCCAGATCAGACCATGTTGCTCGAGCAAGATACGTTTAAATCCAAAATGCACCGCATGGGTACGATTCAAAATCTCCCAGCCTGTATTGATGAGATTACTAATATGCCAAACGAAGAAGTTAGTAACTTGGCTTATATTGGTACACAGGGGCGTGGCCGTAACCGCATGATGTCGCAGTCTAATTCTGAGCGCATCAATAATACAACCTGGGCCCTGATCCTTTGGACTTCTGGTAATCGCAGTGTGCATGACGTTCTGTACAGCATGAAGACTTTCCCAGAGGGCGAGCTAATGCGGGTGGTTGAAATTAATATCCCTCGGGATAACACCATGAGCAAAGAAGAAACGGACGAACTCTATAGCATGATGTTTGAAAACTATGGCGTTGCCGGAGAAACCTATTTGCAGTATGTCGTAGCGCATCGTGAAGCCATTATTGAGCTTATAAAAGACACACAGGCTAGATTTGATGCGGATGCGGGCCTGACCCAGCGGGAGCGTTTTTATTCGGCCCTAGCGGCAGTTGCCCTAGTAGGTGGGTTGATTGCTAAGAAGTGTGGACTCCATGACATCGATACTGGACCGGTCTATAAATGGGCGGTAAACTATTTTGCGCAAGCAAGTAGGTCTGTTAAACCTAACGCAGCTAACCCACTAGATCAGCTAGGCATCTTTTTAAACGAGCATTCCCAAAATCTACTGGTAATTAACAGCGAGGTTGATAGCCGTACCCATATAGAACAGGCGCCCATCCAGCTTCCATATAGAGAACTAATAACCCGCTACGAACCAGATACCAAGCTTTTATTTATTACGACTAAGCACTTTAGGGACTGGTGTACCAAGAGCCAAGCTTCCTATAAAACGATTGCTGATTCTTTAGAAAAGGACGGGATAGCTCAAGCCGGTATCAAAAAGCGGTTAGCCAGGGGTACAAAGCTTAATACTCCAGCAGTAAATACTTTAGTTATTGATACTAAGAAGATAGATGGGTTTGACATGCAAGGGTATATGCCAAGTGGAAATACTGAATGAAGGGGCTCTGGTCCACATAGAATGGCATCTGCTTACCCCGGGGGCTACGTTCTTTGTTCCAGCAATTAAGACTACGGAACTGGCCCGGGAAGTACGCAAAGCGGCAACGGTTAGGGGTATTAGATTAACCCATAAGGTTTGCGTCTATAACGGCTTTTATGGGGTACGGTTTTGGCGGGTTTAAAAATCCGTGGTATATTTCGGGGTAACGACTGCGTTTGCTTTCGTGTTTTCTCCTTGTAGTGACTTCTTAGCCCCCTCCTCTGGGGGCTTTTTTTACCGTTCGATTCCAGCAGCCTCTGCCACTTTATACCCTTGGCGAGCGACCCTGTCATAAACCCCCATAAGCTCATTAATTTTTTGGCGACGTGTTTCGGGGTCGAGTCTTTCGTTTCTTTCAATAACGTTCATTTGCGCACGAATTGCTGACATTTGGTCTTGGATCTTACGCAAAGCAGGGGCCGCTGCTATAAGTTTTTTATTCTCTTCTTTAGATATAAACTCTTTAGCTTCTTCAATACGACCTTCTTTTTTCATACGATTAAACGCATTAACCGCTTCTTGGGCGTTACTAGAAATTTCGTAGTAATCCGTAGCCGCTTTGCTGGTATTTGGGTTTGTTAAAAACGCTTTAAAGAAAGGCATCTGTTCTAGATTCTTAGCAGGTGGTTCTTTTCCAGTAGCTGCATTAATTGCGGCGCTAGCCATCCCTGTAGAGAATGTACCAAGTTCAGCAAAGTAACCTTGAATTAAAGCGTCTATTTTTGCTGGGGACAATTCAATTTTGTTTAGACCAAAAGAACTTAATGTCTTTGCCAACTCAGAAGCATGGGGGCCACGGAATTCTACAGGCAACCCTTTATCACTCATACCTTCAATTGGGCGCCCAGTAAAGAACGAGTAGT
>Ga0214921_10010780_pt1 | contig 11242 bp, 12 predicted proteins | sample LL1505_MetaG_FD_177992 | JGI IMG/M metagenome (GOLD analysis project Ga0214921, IMG submission 177992) | Freshwater microbial communities from Lake Lanier, Atlanta, Georgia, United States - LL-1505 | ecosystem: Environmental > Aquatic > Freshwater > Lake | place: USA: Georgia | collected...
TACCTAGGATGGCCCCACCGGCTAGAAGGCTTCCAATCACACCAGCAACAACGCCTTCGAGGATGAACGGTAATTGGATATAGAAATTGCTTGCACCAACTAGACGCATGATGCCGATCTCTCTTCTGCGCATAACAGCTGAGAGTCTGATGGTGGTTGAGATTAGCAGCACCGCTGAGAAGAGCATTAGGGCAGCAATAGAAAGTGCCGCGAGGCTTGCGATATTCAGAATGCTGAAGATCTGATCTAGGTAGGTTCTCTGGTCCTTTACCTCTTCAACACCTGATAACCCGTTGAAGCTTTCAATAATGATCGGAGCCTGGTTTGGGTCTTTCAAATTAACCCAGAAGGTCTCGTTCAACTGCTCAGGCTTCACATACTTAGCCACAGAGTTGTCTTTGAACTCTTCCTGGAAAGTCTCGTAAGCCTGCTGGTGGTTCTCGAAGTAATACTTGTCGATGTATTCAGCTAGGGTCGCTGATTTCAATCTTTCAGTAACGGTGTCTTGAACATCTTGGCTTGCTTCACCCTGAGGACAAACTTCAGCTGGTGAGGTTTCAGTGCAGAGGTAAATAGCAACCTGTGCTTTGTCATACCAATAGGTTTTCATCGAACCAATTTGCTGCTGCAGTAATCCTGCAGTTCCAACAAAGGTAAGGGAAATAAATGTAACCAGAATTACAGAGATGACCATGCTGAGGTTGCGTCTAATCGCAATACCCATTTCGCTAAAGACAAAGCTAAATCTCATTCGCCGACTCCATAGCTTGCGCCTCTAGCATCGCGAACAATCTTGCCCTGGCTTAGCTCAATAACTCGCTTCTGGCCACGGTCAACAATTCCGCGATCGTGGGTAGCCATAACGATTGTTGTGCCAGATAGGTTGATGCGCTCAAGCAAGGACATGATGTCAATGCTGGTAGCAGGGTCTAGGTTTCCAGTTGGCTCATCGGCAAGTAGAATCGCGGGCTTATTTACGATTGCTCTAGCTAGCGCAATGCGCTGCTGTTCACCACCACTGAGTTCGCTAGGTAGGTTGTTGGCTTTCTCTTCTAGACCAACAAGACGCAAAACGTCTGGGACAGCTTCAGCAATAAAGCCCCTCGACTTACCGATAACTTCCAAACTGAAGGCAACGTTCTGAGCCGCGGTCTTATTCGGTAGCAATCTAAAGTCTTGAAAGACAACGCCTAGTTTTCTTCTGAAGTGTGGAACTCTTCGGTTAGGGATACCAATTAGGTTCTCCCCCAAAACGTGAATGCTTCCACTCGTTGGTAGATCCTCACGAAGGATCATTCTCATCAAACTTGATTTACCTGAACCAGAAGCTCCAACTAGGAAAACGAACTCACCTTTATCTATTTCGAGTGAGACGTTTTCAAGGGCAGCACGAGGTGCTCCCTTGTATTGCTTTGAGACAGAAGAAATGGAAATCATTATGTTTTAGCCTAAGTTGCCAAAGGAAATACCTAGGCTTTGGCTGGCTCGTGTCTAAGCAATAGCCCTAATTAGAGCCGGTTTTACGCCATCTAATACCAGCAGCAATAAATCCAGCGAGATCGCCATCAAAGACTGCATCTGGGTTATTCACTTCAAAGTTAGTTCTGAGATCTTTGACCATTTGGTAAGGAGCTAAAACATATGAACGCATCTGGTCACCCCAGGAAGCTGTCGCATCTCCTGCAAGTTGCTTCTTAGTTGCTTCTTCCTCTGATCTTCTAATCTCAAGTAAACGGCTCTGCAGCACTCGCATAGCAGCTGCTTTGTTCTGCAGTTGGGATTTCTCGTTCTGACAGGAGACAACAGTGCCAGTTGGTAGGTGGGTAATACGAACAGCAGAGTCAGTCGTGTTAACAGATTGCCCACCAGGACCAGATGACCTAAAGACATCGATACGAATATCTGATTCAGGAATATCAACAACATCGGTCTGTTCGATTAGCGGAACGACTTCAACAGCAGCAAAGCTGGTCTGCCTCTTGCCTGCCGAATTGAACGGACTCATACGAACTAGACGGTGAGTTCCAGCCTCAACAGATAACTGCCCATATGCATAAGGAGCGTCTATTTCAAAAGTTGCTGACTTAATTCCAGCACCTTCAGCAAAGGAAGTGTCTAGGACCTGAGCTGGCCAGCCCTGCTTCTCAGCAAAACGCAAATACATTCTCATCAACATCTCGGCAAAGTCAGTGGCATCGTCACCTCCGGCTCCAGAGCGGATAGTGATGATTGCAGCTCTAGAGTCATACTCACCATTTAGTAGTGTCTGAATCTCTTGTTCGGCAACTAACTTTCTTAGTGCTTCTAGCTCTGCGGTTGCCTCGTTAGCTGCCGACTTATCTGCCTCACTGTTGGCCAGTTCAACTAAAACTTCAAGATCGTCCAAGCGACTTGAGATCTCGAGGATTCTGTTTCTCGCTGCCTGCTTACGAGATAGTGCGCTGGTAACCTTCTGTGCTGACTCTGGGTCATCCCAAATGTTTGGAACTTGAGCGGCCTTCTCGAGTTCAGCGATCTCAATCTCTAATTTAGGGAGGTCGGTGACTTCGGCAATGGTGGCGAAAATGCTACGGATTTGCCTTATCTCTAACGACAAATCAAGCTCGGACATGTTCTCTAGTCTAAGCGCCATAGCTTTGAGTGCTGTGGCTTGTGGCCACTGGGGGATAATTGAGCGGTGAGCCAATCCAAGGAAACCTTTTCCAAGCGCAAACTAGTGCTGCCTGTTTTCCTACCTTCTTTCCTTTTCTCAACAGCTGAATACGGGATTCTGCCAAGCATTCCTGCTAGCGCAATTGGCTTAGGTGCAGACCTAGCAACAGCGGGTGCTGTGACGGGAACTCTGATGATTGGAAGGCTCTGCGCAGAGATTCCAGCAGCCAAGATCGTTGATGCCATCGGTGAACGCAAAGCCATGATCTGGGCATCCCTAGCCTCAGCGCTTGGAATCCTGTTCTCCCTATTCGCGTTGAACCTATTCATGTTAGGTGCAGGTGTTTTCATTGTTGGAGCATCTGCTGCCATCTTTGGACTGGCCAGACTCGGCTGGATGACCGAACATGTCCCAATCGAATACCGTGCTAGGTCACTCTCGATACTCGGTGGCATGTTCCGAGCCGGTTCATTCGCAGGTCCAGTTATCGGTGCCTGGATTATCTTCAACTACTCAGTAACCGAAGTCTTCTATCTCCCGCTAATACTCTGTGCTGTTACTGCATTCATCTTGATGGTTGTGAAGAGTGAAGAAGATGTTCCAAATGCAGCTTCGTCGCTTGCTGAAACCTATCGAGTTGCTAAACGCGAGTGGAAGAAACTAGCAACCCTTGGTGCTGCATCCTCAATCCTCACAGCTCTTCGTGGAACAAGAATGGTTGGTCTTCCGCTAATTGCAATTGCACTTGATCTGCCAGCGGACCAAGCATCTCTATTTATCGGAATTGCCGGAGCGTTAGATTTCGCACTGTTCTATCTCAGCGGTCAGATCATGGATCGGTTCGGAAGGAGTTTCGCTGCAGTGCCGACACTTATTGGTTTAGGAATAACTCACCTAATTGTTGGAATAGCAGTCGACAGTTCTACTTTCCTATTGCTAGCCCTACTCATGTCACTTGCAAATGGAATCGGTAGCGGCGTGATCATGGTTCTAGGTGCAGACCTTGCACCTAAAGACAAGAGAAATGAATTCCTCGCTTCGTATCGAGTTTTGATAGATGTTGGTGACGCTGCAGCTCCACCAATACTTGCGGTTCTCGTTTACTCAGTTGGGCTAACTGCTGGAATGGCAGCCTTTGGTGTGCTTGGTTTTGTCGGTGCAGGGTTGATGTTCAAATACATTCCTGTTTATGCAGTGAAAAAAGCTGCTGAACGTTAAGCCACCTCTACCTGGCAAAAGCTTCTTCGCAAATCTCTCTACTTCCCATCACAAATGACACCGGTGGAGTCCAAGTAGCGCAAATCACTGCATGGACAGTTTGCCCAGTTTGAAGGTCAATGGTCCGCACCCTTAGATTATGCAAATTGAATTGGCTCGCAGTTGCTAGAAATACGCTCTTCCCAACTTCCGAGATCAATACCCTGGAGTCCAGATTCAACCTGGTCTTCACAGCCAGTGCATACTCTTCGGTGTAATCGGTAACTCGTCTAGCAAAGACGTATTCATGGCTGGCGCTAACCAATGTCCCTGAGAGCAAGGCAACTAAAGCCAGAAGACTGATGAACCAGATCAACCCTGAACCTGACTCATCGCCCATGTTAAGGGATGACACCAAAAACCTTCGCCTTCGTGCTGTCTAGAGAAAGCTCCAACCAAACCAAATCACCGCTTCTAGAGCAAGCGCTAAGCGAACAGCTAGAAGACACCAACACAGCTTCATCTCTAAGAATCGGATCTAAATCCTTAAAACTTGCGACACTGTTTTCAAAGTCGAAGTCGGAACTTAGGAGAGCCTGCCTCATGGCGTTTCTAGCTAGAGCTTCTAACCCAATCACTCTCCTCTCCATATCAAAGAGTTGAATGGTCAGAGCCAAAACTAAACCAAACGCGAGAACAGCAAATCCAGTTGCCTCGAGAACAATGCTTCCCTTGTCAGATTCATATTCTCTACTGAAGTTCACACTTCACACTCGCCTCTGACAAGATCTCTGCAGCACTCGGCCATAGTGGAATCTGATGAGAAGTTCTCTTGGTCACTGAGACAACACAACCTTGTTTCTCATTCAAATACCGGATAGTTGAAGTTGAATCAATTGATGACCGAAAGAACTCTGAACCTGACGGCGTCGAGTCCGCAAGTGAAGCAAATCTGGCAATCTCATAAACATGTTGTTGATTCACAATGCTTTGGTGAAAGACAGAGGTCAGCCCTACCAAAGGTAAACAGAGCAAACTAGTTGGCACAAGTACAACAACAAAATCTATGGCTGCAGAGCCTCGGTTATCTCGGAGACTATATAACGACAACTTTTGCCACGGCATTGTTGAAGATGGTCTTCAAGGCTGGACCTGCAACTGCCCAAAGAACAACCACAAGTCCCGCAGTCATCAAAGTTACAAGCACCCAACCTGGAACATCGCCCTGTTCACTCATGACCGATATTTTCTTTTTCATTCTCTTCTCCTTTTGTTTATAAGAAACTGCTTTGAATTAACGTGAGGCTTGGGTAGACGGCAAACATGACCGTGATTGGCAGGATTACAAATACGAGTGGAATCATCATTTTGGTTTCGTTCTTACCTGCTCTTTCCAAGAGGTGAGCTTTCAACTCCTGGACACTGCTCTGGACGTAGTCCGCAATCAAGTCAGAAACCGCACTCCCATTAGCGCTAGCTAGAGCCAGCTTTGATGCAAGTTCCCGCACTTGCTCGCTTTGAGATGCTATGGCTAGTTTTTCTAGTTCAACGCCTAAGACTGCGCCATGATCAACGTTGCTTATCAGCGCAGCAAACTCTTGCGAGAGGATTCCACTTGACCTAGAGACCGCAAGTCTCAAGGAGCTTTCCAAAGACTCACCAGCAGAGACTGCAAAGCCAATAAGTGAGGCAAAATCAGGAATCTCAAGCAACAGATCTGAGTAACTGTGTCCTCTCACCTTTTGGTCAGTGACTTGTAATTTCGGTCGAGCGCTGACGCGCCTAGCCAACCTACCTTTCCCGTTCGCAGAAGCTAAGAAGATAACTCCGATAGCTACTAACCCGAGACCAAATGCAACTGTATTCATTTGACTAATGTCCTTTGCCTCATTGGTAGCTTCCCTAATGCCTTGATTAACTTGAAGGCAAGGAGAGAGGCGATAAGGCCAATTGCTAAAACAGCTAACCCCGTTTCAGTTTCAAATGCTTCCGCAGTCTCTCTTCTGAATCCGAGAAGTACAAGAACAATCCATGGCGCGAGAATCGCCAACTTGGCAGTGGATAAGACCCAATTCTGCTTGGCTTGAATTTCTGCCCAAACTGCATTCTCATTTCTTAGCTGTGAGCTTTGGTTTCTAAGTGCAGCGAGATAGCCCCTGCCTCCAGAGATGTGCGCAATCCTGGTTAGTTCGACGAATTTATCAGCCACTGGATTTGCAAGCCTGACTTTGAAATTATCGAGACACTGAGCGAAAGGTAGCCCGCCGGCGTCATCAACTTCTAACTCCCGAATCGCCTCCCTCACAGCGGTAGGTGAGTACTTAGCGGAATCAATCATTGCCTCTTGAAGAGTTGCACCTGACCAGACCAAGGAATGGATTGCATCCAAATACTTTGGCCACTCAAGGTTTGTTCGAAGAACATGTGCAGATGCCCTTGCACCGATACTTTCCATTCCTTGCGCAATTGCACAAAGACAAATGCTGATTGAAATTGGGTTGCTGCCGGTAATTCCAAACACCAGTAACCAGATCAGTAAAAGTGCAGTTCCAACGGCAACTGCGAATTGAAGCGGGCTTAGGAAAGCGAGATTACTAGTAATCAAAAAATTCCTTAGACGATTGCTCACAAGCCAATCTCCTGCCATTTGACCCCTTGATTACTTCTCTCAGCCTTTATCACCTGGGCTACATACCTGTGCCCTAAGTCGTCCATTCGAGCATGGATCACTAGATCAATCGTTGAAAGAACTGATTTGGTTACGAAAGTTGATGGAATGTTTTCGCCCGCTAGAAGTGGAAGTAACTGTAGTTTTTCTAATGCGTCGTAGGCTGAGTTTGCGTGAATGGTGCAGAGTCCAGCAATTCCTGAATTCAAAGCAATCAAAAGATCGAGTGCCTCAGCTTGTCTAACCTCACCAATGACTATTCGAGTGGGCCTCATCCGCAGTGCTTCCCTCACCAATCGACGGAGGCTGATCTCACCAACTCCTTCCAGGTTTGGTTGTCTTGCTTGCATGGCAACCCAGTCGATGTGATTTGTTCTCACCTCAAATGTTTCTTCAATACTTATAACCCGCTCACTTGGCAGAGTTTCTTCGAGTAGAGCACAGAGCAAGGTTGTTTTTCCTGCCTGTGTCGCTCCAGAAACAAGAATGTTGGAACCGGAGCGATATTCACTCCTGAGGAATGCAGCCAGCTCGCTGCTGAGCGCTCCAACCTGAACGAGATTCGAAAGAGTCAAGACCTTTGATGGGAACTTTCTGATGTTGACAGCCCAGTGTTCTCTTGTGACATCGGGAATCACCACATGCAACCTTGAACCGTTCTTAAGGGTTGCATCAACAAAAGGTTGCGAACGGTCAAGCCTTCTACCTGAATCTCGCAACATCTTCTCAATAGCTTGCCGAACTCCCAAGGCATCAATATTGAGGGGCACCGAGGTAGTCCTGGACTCTTTGGAAATAAAAATCTGATCAGGGGAATTGATCCAAATCTCTTCAACAAGAGGATCTTGAATAAGGCCGTCCAGTGCACCGTAGCCGACAAGAGCTATTTGGGCTCCCTGTCGAAGTTCTGCTTCCGGAGCTTCAAAAGACCCCGCGGCTTGCTCATAAACCATGTCCGTGGCCCTTGAGATTGCGGTTTCTAAATCCAACGGCGATGAGGGCTTAGCCAACAGAGACCTGGCAATCTCTGTAATTTCGCTTTGTGCACTCACGCCAACACCTCTTTCAGGTGTTATGTTGGCAGTCCTTGGCAATCCCTGCTGGAACTTTCCACAGGCGAGAAATCGAATTTTGGTCTAGACTATAAACGCTCGCGGGAGTGGCGAAATTGGCAGACGCACTAGATTTAGGTTCTAGCGCCCATGGCGTGTGGGTTCAAGTCCCACCTTCCGCACCAGCAGAAATAAAGTCAACCAAATGGTTGGCTTTATTTGTTTAAATCCTGGACTGCCTTAACCGCTGCACCAGCGTCAATAATTCCAACACCACACAGTCCAGTCATGACCTTGGTTCCATTATTCAGAGTTGTTTCAATCAGCTTGTCTGTGCACTCAGAGGTTGGAGCGAATGGCTTTGCCGTCTTACTGAGAATCGCCCAAACTTGATCATCGGTAAGGGTAGGACGAATGGAATACATCAAAGCAACAACACCAGCGGCAATAGGTGAAGACATGCTTGTTCCTTCAGCCTTTCCATATGTCGGATTACCTGGTGAGCGTGTTCCGTCGTTTAGCGTTGACCAAATCTGACCTCCAGCTGGAGCTCCAATGCCAGCTCTGTCATCTCCTCCTGGAGCTGAAATGTCAACGCCGATGTATACGTCGTAGTAATAGTTATATGCGGAGTAGTTGCTGAAATATGACCTGTCACCTTGGATACCAGTTGCACCGATTGTGATATTTCCTGAACAGTTTCCTGGGAAGGACGCAGTCGCTTCTTGGTCGTCATTTCCAGCAGCAGTTACAAGTGTCACATCGCGACGTTTTGCTTCATCGATCGCTAATTGAACTGGGGAATCTGAATAACAAGTTGAGAAATCAGATGAACCAATCGAAAGGTTCACAACCTTAGCTGGCGTTGCATTTGTGATGACCCCAGAAATCTTTACTCCAATTGCCCAGTTCATTCCTGCAGCTATATCTGCTTCGGTTCCACCGTTAGGGCCAAGGACTCGAACGGGTTGAATTTTCACCCGAGGAGCAATCCCAACAATTCCAATTGAGTTTGATTCAGCTGCGATGATTCCTGCTACGTGAGTTCCGTGCCATGAGCTGTTCTGACCATTGGTTTGATAGTCGCCTGGATCACTCGGATCGGCATCTCTGCCATTGCCATCTCTCGCTTGAATAGAACTGCTGATGAAGTCAAAGCCCTGAACCACATTGTCATCCAAATCTGGGTGATCGGTTATTCCAGTGTCCACTACTGCAACGACAATCGATGGTGAACCTTTGGTAATCTTCCAAGCTTCAGTTGCGTTGACTCCATACTCAGAATCTAGGTACCACTGCAAACTGATCATCGGATCTAGTTCTTGTTGCACAACAGCTGAAATTGCCGAACCTCTAGCGTTAGTTGCAGTGACCTGAACCGTGTATTCCTTAGTTGCTTCAAGTCCACTGAGTACACAACTATTTCCCGCACTTGAGCAACTAGCGCTTGAAGAATCCGATGCAGTTGCAGTAGCAACATAGTTAACTGTGAGGCCGCCTCTAGCTACTTTGTCTTGAATAGCCCAGGCAACTACCGGCGCAGCTGAAGTGATTGTGCCGGCTGATTGAAGAACTGGCGGCTGAGGTGGTGAGGTGGCGGTAACTCTAGACGATACGGAAGGTGAGCTGACAGCCATGTATTTCAAGTTAGAAGATCTGGTTATTGCAGAGACCTTGAAACTAACAGTTGCCCCAGGGACAAGGTTTTTGGTGATGACCAACTGACGATTTGTGCTGAATGTGTTGGAGACAATAACTGTGAACTTGTTTGCAACATGATCGAACTTCCAGATGCGGTAGCCCCAGAGTTTGCCTCCGTTTAGATTTGTTGGCGCATTCCAACTAATCATTACTCTCGCATTTGCTGGCTGACTTTCCTGCCAAGCATCAATTGCCTTTAGGCCAGTCGGTGCTGAGCTAGCTTTGAGATTCCCAAGAATTGGATTTACGCTCTTGAAGTTTGCACTGGTTAGGTAATGGTTCAGGTAAATGGTCTCGATGCGAGCGTCGGTTGCCAGAGTTTCTGCAATCTTTCTTGCAGCGTTCTCATCCAACTGCTTTTCAAAGTTCGCTGAATACATTCCAAGCCCTAGATCTTCACCCTGCTTGAGCTCAGGAGTTAGAGCAACTTGATTACCAAGAAAATCTTCAGCTAAGACGCCTTCTTTGTATTTGAGCACCAACCCAACAACAGGTTTGTTCTTTGCTGCCGAGTCGCTGAGAATTTCTGCTCTGGCTGAAGTTGTGAAATTTAATGCCAATCCAGCAACGACCAAAGCAAGGGTAAGTGCCGATGATGTTGCCCAGTGCAGTCGCTTCATGGACCCTAACCTAGTAGTTGAGTCTGACAAAAATCTGAACTTTTTCACAGACTCTTCTGCAATAGAACAGTCCCTAGCCAGCGGTTGAACTTGAAACCGACCTTGGCTAGGTGACCTTGTCGCTTGAACCCAAATGCCTCGTGCAGAGCGATTGAAGGGTCTGCTCCCTTATCGCTGATTACGGCAACAATCTCTTTGACACCAGCTGCTCTTGCTCTATCAATGAGTTCAGTCAGGAGTCTTGTTCCAATTCGTTTACCAATTGCTGCAGGTCTTAGGTAAATAGTGTCTTCAACTGTTCTGCGGTAAGCCGCTTTCTGACGCCAAGGTGCAACATAAGCAAAACCGAAGATTGTTCCACTAGCGCTTTGAGCAACTATGAAAGGCAGCTCTAACCCTTGAAGATATTCGAGTTTCTCTGTCCAGGTCGCTTCAGTGGTTGCTTCAATGTCAAAGGTAACTACAGAGTTAGTTACGTAGTAGTTATAGATCTCTGCAATTTGTTTCATGTCTTCTGCGGTAGCAGTGCGAAGTGTGATGTCTTCGACGCTAGGGTCAACCTCAGCCTCTCGGGCTTTGAGCTTCCTGACCAGTCGCCAACGCGACTCAGAATCTAGTGGCACTATTTCACTTCCTAACAAGACCAATCTATCGGCTCTAAACCAAGGTCGCTAAGTTTGCGGTTGGCTTGGGAAAACACCTTAGATCCAAAGAACCCATTCCTTGCCGAGAGTGGGCTTGGATGGGCTGATTCAACAAAAGTAACCTCGCCTAATTGGCTCTTGATGGCTTTAGCCGAATTGCCCCAGAGCATGAGCACAACAGGTTGCCTCTCAACAAGTGCTCTGACAGCCTTCAAAGTAAATTCCTCCCAGCCGATGGAATTTCCTAGGTGCGCGCCAGAAACACCTGGAAGAGTAGTCAAACCTCTGTTTAGTAAAAGGACTCCTTGTTCAGCCCACCTACTGAGATCAGGTGCCATTGGGTTAGCGACAGTGCCAATACCTATATCGCTCTCCAACTCGGTGACTATGTTCTTCAAACTGCGAGGGGTTTTGGTCTCAGGGCTGACAGCAAAAGCTAGTCCGATGGCATCTCCCGGTGTTGGGTAAGGATCCTGCCCGATCAGGACAACCTTGACTTGATGTGGGTCTGAAGCAAAAGCTCTCATGACAACATTCGCTGGAGGGACGATATCTGAATCCAAGACCTTACTTTCGATGGTCTCGAGCAGTTCTTGCTCAGTGGCTAACCACTGACGCCAGGTTGGGTGCATTTGCTCGAAGAACATAACTAAATCGTAGGCGTCAGTAGTCTTGGATATACTTCCAAGTAAGAAAAACCCCGAAGA
>Ga0214921_10010781_pt1 | contig 11241 bp, 11 predicted proteins | sample LL1505_MetaG_FD_177992 | JGI IMG/M metagenome (GOLD analysis project Ga0214921, IMG submission 177992) | Freshwater microbial communities from Lake Lanier, Atlanta, Georgia, United States - LL-1505 | ecosystem: Environmental > Aquatic > Freshwater > Lake | place: USA: Georgia | collected...
GGATGAAAACAATCATCAACATTTCACGAGGAAAACGCTGTTGAAGTGGAAAAAAACGACCAATCGTCCGAAAGATGTGCCAGATGCAAAACTGATAGAGCGTTTGATTGAAAAATACAAAACCCACAGAAAGCGTTGCCCGAAAGGTCATAGGAGAAATGCTGTAACGAATAAATGCAAAAAAAAACACAAATAAATGATTAAGAATTAATGCATGACTGACTTACCAGATACTGAGACGTCCGCCGTTGGACGCAATACCGAATTCAATGAAGTTGTAAAATGCGTCGTCATCGTTATCAAAATCAAATTCAACGGGTGTCGCGTGACTGAGCGTTGCGGGGTGTGTCGTGGTCGTGTGACTGAGCGTTGCGCCGGGTGTCGTGTGACTGAGCGTTGCGCCGGGTGTCGTGTGACTGAGCGTTGCGCCGGGTGTCGTGGTCGTGTGACTGAGCGTTGTGTCGGTTGTCGTGGTCGTGTGACTGAGCGTTGCGTCGGGTGTCTGCATTGTGTTGTTATCGGTATAAGTATAAGTATTTGAATCAAAATGAATCAATTTTTGTAATAATTGGCTTAAAAAAAGGAACCAAGTATGAATAAATATTGAATTTCTCTCGTATAGAATGTTGTAAGAAGTGAATATTATTGATTTGAAATGATGTTGGATTGGATTTTGCGTTGGTTGGTCCTGATGTGTTGCCCTGATTGCATTGATTATAATAAAAATTGAAAACTAAGTGCATGTAGTGAATGATAAGACAGCGAACCTGTACAAGCGAAAAGACAATGCGAACAACTGACGTGACTCTGAACCTGAATATGGGTTTCTTGGATGGAGAAACCGAGAGAAGAATGACGCGGAAGGAAATGGAGTCCAAAGTGGTGGAATTGAGGTGCCACATGTGCGATATATTGCCCGAACCCGACGTGTTGGGCCTGGAAGAAAATATTCAGCGGATTGCATTCAAATCCTTGGAATTTGGCGAATGGACAGCATGTGACGTCGGAGCATGGGTTTCATTGACCCCACACCCCCCCGTAACCTACGGCATGCAGCTCGTGGTGTCCATTCAGCACGAAATCCCCCTGTCTTTCACAACAGTGGCGGAGGTGATCAACGCCATCCATGACAACGGCGCATCGTTTCCAATCACGTTTGAGGAAGACGAAAACTACTTCTTGTACCCGTTCAACTCCGAGGTTTCAGACATGGACGACGGAATCTGCTTGGGTCACTAAGGGGCTTCATAGCTTCAAATGCAATGGTTGAAAGGTATTGTGTTGTGTTGTATGTGTTGTGTTGTGTGCATCTAACATTTTTTTTTCAATTGCTAATGTAGGTTGGTTAATATGGGAGCAGAACAGTCTCAGTCGGATTCAAAGTTACAACAATTGAAACGGTTAGAAACACAATATAGCAAAATGAATAAAGGAACTAATAAGGCAGAAAAGGTGAGAGATAAAATAATGTTTCTGCGCGGGTATTTAGGCGTACAAGGATCCGAGTCAAAGGGCATGCTGACAACGGCAGAGCTGAAAGTGGGAGAAAGATACAAACAGCTAAGCGACCGTCATGCCACCGGGTTTGACGCGTGTAAAACTTTAACCCGAAAAGACAATTTGAGAGACGGTAAAAATTACGGATTGACTTTTCACATCGGTAAAAAACGCATAGGAAAATTTTACAACACTACAGACAAGCCAATATTCAAACGGTGTGCGACCCATCGTCGTCGTAGTCGTAGTCGTCGTGTATCTGGATGAGGGGTGGTAGACGTCATTGTGTTGGTTGTCATGGGTTGCTATGTGTTGTCATGGGGGGGGGTCATCCAGAAATCCGTCATCTTTATATACCCATTTCACACCTTGGGTTTCAAGCAGTTCGTAATGAACGCGCACCATAGCTCAACGGTCAAATGACATGACAAAAAGTTCAATGGTTGTGCAGGTTCAAATCCAATGAGTTCCACTGCGAAAAATAGAACCAATGTTCTGTAATGATCCCTGACAATAAAATATTAGGGGTCAACAAATTCCTATCCCTCGTAGCGCAGTGGAAGCGCGCCGTAAAACATCGTCGGTCACAATATTAGACTTGTATAAGTCCGAAAGATTGATGGTTATCGCCTTATGAGCCGGAGGTCGTCAGATCGAAACTGACCGGGGGAATCATTCCAATTCGGTTGCTTTGCAGAAGCAGCCCGTCATAGCTAAGCGACGTCAAAACACAGCATCTTTCACCGGGGTGGCGCAGAGGAAGCGCGCGGGGCTCATAACCCCGAGGTCGTTGGTTCGAAACCAACCTCCGGTATCCATTCCAATTCGCCAGATTTACAGAAGCTGGTCGTCTAGATGCTGATGTTACACGTATCCGTCAAGCTGGACGTAAAACGTAGCGCTATATATCGCCGGTATAGCTCAGCGGCAGAGCGTCTAAAACGTCGTCGGTCACGCATTAGACTTACATAAGTCCGAAAGACTGATGATTATCGCCTCATAAGCGGAAGGTCACAGGATCGAAACCTGTTGCCGGCATCATTCCAATTCGCCAGCTTTAAAGAAGCAGGTTGTCATAGTTCAAGCGACATTAAACTTGAGCATCTTTCACCGGCATGGCGCAGAGGTAAGCGCGCGGGGCTCATAACTCCGAGGACACAGGATCGAAACCTGTTGCCGGTATTTCCAATTCGCCAGCTTTACAGAAGCAGGTTGTCATAGTTCAAGCGACATTAAACTTGAGCAATCTTACCCCTGTAGCGCAGTGGAAGCGCGCCGTAAAACATCGTCGGTCACAATATTAGACTTGTATAAGTCCGAAAGATTGATGGTTATCGCCTTATGAGCCGGAGGTCGTCAGATCGAAACTGACCGGGGGTATCATTCCAATTCGGCTGCTTTGCAGAAGCAGCCCGTCATAGTTCAAGCGACGTTAAACATGAGCATCTTTCACCGGCATGGCGCAGGGGCAGCGCGCGGGGCTCATAACTCCGAGGTCACAGGATCAAAACCTGTTGCCGGTATCCATTCCAATTCGCCAGCTTTCAGAAGCTGGACGTCATAGTTCAAGCGACGTTAAACTTGAGCATCTTTCACCGGCATGGCGCAGGGGCAGCGCGCGGGGCTCATAACCCCGAGGTCACAGGATCAAAACCTGTTGCCGGTATCCATTCCAATTCGCCAGCTTTCAGAAGCTGGACGTCATAGTTCAAGCGACGTTAAAACATGAGCATTTCAACACCGGTGTAGCTCAGGTGGAAAGAGCGCGGGGCTCATAACTCCGAGGTCATCCGATCGACACGGATCTCCGGTAAAATCACGTTTTTTTAAATCACAATTTAATGCATTCGGAGCCCATGTTGGGTTTTTATTTTTATGTTAATTTCTCTCGTTTGTAAATCTGAAAGAATCAAACGAGAGAAAACATTCGGAATTGCATTCATGTGCGTCTGCATGCATCACTCATTACTCATAACATGAGCCATGCCTCATAACAAGAGCCATTTCTCAATAATATATTATATGTGGGAATATGGGTTTAATGGAGAAATCATGGGTTTAGGGTTTTAATGGATATATTAGGGTTTATAGTACCTTTAGGGTTTATAGTACCTTTAGGGTTTAGGGTTTATAGTACACTTTATAGTACACTTCATGGGGGGGTCAGAATGGGATCAAAATAAATACCAATGTAGTTTAAAATGGCAACAATGCTGAAAAAAATGCTTGCATGTTTCACATGTTTCAAACGACGACAAAATAAGGGAGAGAAAAGTGGCGCACAATTGTTTGATCCCAGTCAATGCACATTTGAAGACGTGTCACGCCCTCCAGGCACTTTCACATAAAATTGTTTTATGATGCATTTGATGCATTTGTATAAGAACAAAATCCCGACAAAATATATTCTCTAAGCGACTAAGTCACACATGTCTGGTCCATACCTGCGAGGGAGATTATTCAAGGGTATGTGTATGTTTTTGAGTAGCAAGTGAATATCCCGCAATTGCTGTCAGTATATGATAAAATGAATGAAAAATCGCGTATTTTCCGCGACATACGGCTGTTCCACGAGGAACTGCGTTTTTATAGAAAAACAGCCCAATTCCGAGTGACATATAAAACACCGGGTCTAATCTTCCATATATATACAGGTTTTCCATAATATGCGTCACAATACAAATCTTGGCCAGATTTCCTTCTATTTTTTGAAAAAACCGGAGTTTATCGTAAGAATAATAACATCCTTCGTATTGTAAATGATAGTAGAAGGCAAATATTGTCGTAATAAGCGAGATACCGCCTCTGTAGTATTGTTCGTTCGCAAGTAGTGTGAAAACACACGGTAAAAAAGATAATGTGCTTATCGCGCAAAAATCAAAGGGCAATAATGACTCATACGGACAATAATTCACATCATTGATAGGGGTTTCACTTAATTCTTTATACAATGCGGTATGCTTACTTAATTGTTCCTGAAGAATGTCGGTTGATTGCTCCAAACTGACAATAGTTGGGTCGGCTGGTTCACCAATTGTAACCGTTCGCGTTGAGTAATTGATACTTAATGGATATATTTTGCACTGTAATTGTTTCGCAATGTAATAATAACCAGACCGCCATTCTCGTTTACTACACGTTCCTTTTGGAGATATATATAATTGCGCCATATCACTTATTTTATTTGTTTCATTCACAATATGCTCTAATGAATTGCTATTCTTATTTTCATTCGGAGGGGCATAAATACAATTACAAATCCAGGTGATTGGGCTATAATACCATTTTGATAACTTTGGTTGAACGAGTACGCAGAATGGTTCGCCATAAGACGAAATTCGGTATAACATATAAACAAACATATCCCAATAACTTGTATGTAAAAAAACAAAGACTCCTTTTTCACGGGGAAAAGTACATTCATTCCATCCAAATAATCGTTTTATGAAATTTAGTTTCATTTGTGATACTATTATACAATCGTAGTATTTATATCAGTAAAATTTCATTACATTTAATTGATATACTTTCGCATGGTTCAAACCCAACCAATACACCCAACTCGCACGCTGGAATTGCAAAACCCATTGTTGTACCAAAGGGGGGTAAAGAAAAAAGCCGCTCTTGAATTTATTGAATAACGATGCCGCGAAGGGCCCACCGCCACATGCCCCTCTCATTCATTTTCAGACGCATTGCGCGGGCTCTATGTTCAAGTTGTTCCTGGTCCATCTGTTCCTGTTCCATCTGTTCCTGTTCCATCTGTTCCTGTTCCATCTGTTCCTGTTCCATCTGTTCCTGTTTCATCTGTTCCTGTTTCAATTCCGTAGTTCACAAATTACACAATCAATCACACACCCAATCAAAAAAAAGTAATTCAATTTTTTTTGATTTCCAAATTCAAAAAAAATATCTCATTAAGTCATAACGCATTAAGACATAACCCAATTAACAACCGCGTGATAAAATGCCGTACACGCTGCGGAAGCAACCCCGCCGGGGCTACAAAGTGTGCAAGAAAGGCACTCGCAAGTGCTTCTCCAAGCGCGCTTTAACGAAGCGCATGGCCATCCGGCAAATGCGGGCGCTGTATTTGAACGAACGCAATAGCAAAAAGCAGAGCAAAAAGCAGAGCAAAAAGCAGAGCAAAAAGCAGAGCAAAAAGCAGAGCGGAGGCTGAGGTCCCCCCACCACCGTTCAAGTTTAAACGATCCAACCGGAAAAAAAAACGGGGATTACCATTATCCCCTCAATGACGGCGTGTTCATAAATTGCCAGCAAAGGAACGCAGACCCGACCCACCCTTTTTTTTGTTGTTTCGCTTCACGTAACTTGAACAAAATCCGAAAAGTACGCGCTTTCCGTCATCCACCGATTGTAAGCCGTGCGACGATGATAAGCGCCAATAGACCGCACGCGCTTGAGAATGTCAATGTAGGCGCGGTGCGCACCCATGTCCTCGTAATCCAGGAACTTGCGCGCGTACTGCTCGCGCAGCGCAATTGTTTGATCCAGCGCGTCGTCTGCAAAGGTGGTAAGCGCCACCGCATTCGCGGCCTTGTATTCCGCGTACAGCGCGTTGGCTTGGAGCATGTGCTCACTGCAGTACATGTGCCGATTCTTTGACACCACGATCCATTCGCACGAACAGCCCGCCACCGTGCATCTTGCGTTAGACGAGCCGCGACGAGGCATTTTCCCAAATGATTGATAACTATGAATGAAGTCTATGAACTCTATGAACTATCTATCAACCACTTTAAAAAAAATCAAAATCAATTTTTTATTTTTTATTTTTTTATTTTTTATTTTTTATTTTTTTATTTTTTTATTTTTTATTTTTTTATTTTTTTCTAACAAAATGTGTTTATTAAAATTATAGCAAAATAAAAAAAAATTGAATCACATTTTGAAATACTTTTATACCAGACAGCGATAAGCGACTACGAACTACGAACTACAATGATTATCAACATGCAACAGCAACAGGTGAACGAAGACATGTACGGAAATGAAGTGAAACGCCGTCGCATGAACGACGCGGGTGACCACCTGAAGGTGTGGGAGATGTCCGTCACTGCATTCCGTGTGAACGAAGAAAAAGGAGAAATAGACGAGGTTGATCATCACAAACTTGTTTTCCAAGAGCCAATCCAAATCAAACGAGAAGAAGACCAAGACCAAGACCAAGACCAAGAGCCAATCCAAGCGGCGCCGGACCATTTGATTGGTCGGGTTGTGACAATTCAAACCGCGGATGCGTTTCACTGCGGCCGAATCCAGTCTCTGTTTGACTTGAACGGAGAGCGTGTCATCCATATCCAGACCAACAATGGCGATAACCTGATTTTCGAAGCTTCAGAGATTCGTGACCTGGCCGTGTATTACGACAACGAAGACAGCGAAAACGAAGACAACGAAGACAACGAAGACAACGAAGACAACGAAGACAACGAAGAAATGCTGTCGCCCATACCCATTCAAGTCATTCAAATTGATTCTGACGACGAGTCCGATTCACATGAAGTCATTCAAGTTGATTCGGATGACGAGTCCGATGCCATGACGCAACAAGACCAAGACCAAGACCAAGACGACTTTCCTGTTGTGCCATTTCAGCCTGCCCGACAAGAACAGCAACAACAGCAACAACAGCAACAACAGCAACAACAGCAAGAAGAGAATTGCTGTGCGATCTGCCTTGATGTAACCGACGCCGCGCGCAACTTCGTGAGCCTGGACTGCGGTCATCAGTTCCACTTCGCATGCATCATGACCAACATGGCCAACGGCGGACGCAATCGCAACCACTGCCCGATGTGCCGGGGTGCTGTGCTCCAGGAATACGACGTGCATAACATTGACGAAAATGCCCGAATCCACATGGAGGAAATTGTTGAACGCGCGTCCATGCAAAATCAGCTTCTGCAGGACGAGTTGGCAGCGACGCGTCAGCATCGCGAGGATCTCACCGCTGAGTACATTCGCGTGATGAGCATGAACATGCAAATCGGGTTGCGACACAACGAAGAACGCGAAGCGCGAGATGCATTGGAGCGCCGGGCCTACATCTGCGGACTGAACGAGCGCGTCGCGGCAGTCGTGACAAGTGCGGCCAACAACGACCTCCGACGAAATGGCACCTTCATGCATGTGGAGCGGCAAATTCGGGACCTGTGCATGAGCTTCGGCATGATGGCGTACGACGCGCAGTACGATGAATTGCCACAAGAACAGTACGATGAACAAGAGCACCAAGACCCATACGCCGACGCCATGGAAGTGGATTGATTGGATTGATTGTATTGATTGTATTGATTGTATTGATTGTATTGATTGTTATTGTGTGTATCAAAAAAAAAATAAAAATAAAAACATTTTTTTAGCATAAGCATATTTCAATAAAAATTGAATAAATAAAAAAATGATGTTATAACAAATTCAAATCCGTAAAACAAATCAAATCATTTCATTAAGCGAAATGTTAGGAGGGAGCAAGTGTTCCATTATAAAAGAAAAATCGGAATGTGAAACCAATGAAGACTGTATTTGGGGCAAAACCGGCAAGTGCAGTGTAAAGCGAAAGCCGGGTGCTGCTGTTGCTTCTGCAATGCCATCGCCTGTCGCCATGCCATCGCCTGCCATGGCCATGCCGTCCCCTCTCGCCATGCCATCATCCCCTGTGCGTGTTCCAAAGACGGCCAGAGCCCCCAGGTCCCCGAAGCAGACCAAGTCCAAAACCAAAACCAAAAAGGTGACCGAAAAAGCGCCCGAAGGCCCTGCGTTCAGTTGGCTGGAAAAAATGGGCCAAGATACTGGAATAGCGCAAGGGATGAATCCGCTCACGCACAAAAAATTCCGCGCAATGTTTGTGTTGACTGCATATGCAACCGAAGAAACTGGACATACATGCAGAAGAATTGCTGACGCCTATTTGGAATACAATTCACATGAAATCAAAGCGGGCGATTACAGTAGCCAGAAGTATTACGGCTTGGCACTGTTCCATGTGGCAGCGACGGGTGAATACGTGTTGGTTCAAGCCTGGAACCGAATTGGCGAACTGCCCAATAAGAACTTCAAGATTGTGCATGCTTCTTCGCTGGAAGAAGGTGAAGCCGAATTCAAAAAAGTCTTGAATGACAAACTGAAGAAGAAGTACAAACTTGCAGGATGGGACATGGAGCAACAGAAGCGGGCACAGCCACAGCAACTATCCAGTCCATCCAGTCCATCCAGTCAATCCAGTCCATCCAGTCAATCCAGTCCCAGGTCAGAGCTGGTGCAAAAGACAGCCGAAGACTTTCAACCCGGCGTAACCCTGACGAACGTGAGAGCCAACGCGGAGGTTGATCTGAGGGGGCGCAATTTGAAGGGCATCAAAATCCTGGGTGGAAACATGGTGAATGTTGATTTGCGGGGTGCCGATTTGAGCGGCGCGACCTTGGAAAACATCATGTTTCACATCGCCAAACTGGACGGCGCCAACTTGACGGGAGCTACCATTCGGAATTGCGGCTTTGAAGATGCCAGTATAAAGGAAGCGCGTTTCAGCGGCGCCCGCATTACGGAGTCAGACATGAACAAGTTGTCCTCTGCGGACAAGGCGCAATTCAACGACAGCGTTCTGACCAACGTGTGGTTAAGTGGCAGCAAATTCCGCGAAGCCAACTTCACCAACGCGACATTTGAAGGCGCCGAAACCAAACTGAACGGAGTGTCATTTGAAAAGGCAACCCTTACCGGCGCGTCATTTGGCGAGGGTGTAATGCTAACGATTCCACCCAGCATGAGTGGGCATCATGACCTTGGATACGATTACATCAATTTCAAGGGCGCCAACCTGCAGAAAGTGAAATTCAGCCCCAACGGCACAATGGCCAATCTGTCATACAACAACTTTGAGGGCGCCAACCTTACGGGTGTCAACCTTGAAGAAGCCGACCTGCGATACTGCAAGTTTAAGGGCGCCATCATGACGGAGACGAATTTAACAATGGCGGATTTGCGTGATTCGGAACTGAGTGTGGCCGCATTGAAAGATGCCTTCATTGATGGCGCCACCTTCAACACCCTGAAAATGGTCCGGGGGGGTCTTGCGTTTCAATGAACCATGAACCATGAACCATGAACCATGAACCATGAACCATGAACCATGAACCACAGCAAAAAAAAATGCAAAATCCAATTATAAAAGTATCATTATAATTGTATACATATCCATACATATCCATTTTTTCATCAAAATCTAACCAATCTACCCATTAATCAAAGATGAAGTGCTGCGCAACCAGTTGCGGCATTGCCGCCACCCTGATCGCGGGCATGGCGTACTGCACCTACATGGGCAACCGGTCCCAGCTAATACAAGACTACATGCGCACCTTGAGCGCAGACCAGCAGCAAGTGTACGCCCGAATTGTGGAGGAGCGGCGCGGCATTTACTTGCGCGGCTTCGGCTGGGGGCTGCTGCTTTCCGCCCTCCTGCTGGGCATCCACCACCAGTACAAAACGCTGTCGCGCGCGGCCCTGCTGTGCAGCGTGGCGGCCATCACGCTGGCGACCAACTACTTTTATTACGTGCTGTCGCCGAAGCGCGACTGGATGGTGCTGCATTTCAAAAATGACAAATCCCAGGACGCCGGCAACTGGCTGCGCGTGTACCGCGGCATGCAGGTGAACTACCACGTGGGATTAATTCTGGGCATTGCCGGCACCATCCTGCTGAGCAACGCGTTTTATTCCAAAAATTGAATGAACCCACAAAATAAACCCGACCCCGTATAAGTAGCCATGATTAACTTTACATTTGACAATGACGTGAGAATGACGGGCAGCGCGTTTGAATCGCCCGGCGATGCGGCAACCGTGCTGTTTCAATTCGTTTTACTGCTGATGATCGTCGTTGGCCTTGTCCCAGACATTCACCGCAATTAAAAAAAAAATTGAATTTATCAGACATACATAAAGCAAATCAGCAAGCAACCCAGCAAGCAACAGCAAGCAACAGCAAGCAAATAATGCAAAGCAGCATGATCAACGGAGCCTTTGTTCTTAAACTGAAAACGCGCCAATGGCGCCTGTGTATCGTGAAACAAGTGCCGGAAGACCCCGCATCCTGCTTCATGCTGTTCGGCCAAAACACAGGCAACGACAACAAATCCACGTTTCAAATGGAGTTTCAACCGCATCGCGAGACCACGCTGGTGAACTATGTGGCGGACATGACCGAAGCCGATGAAGCCGAGCTCCGCCTAGTAATGGTGAGCGACCCCCCCGGCGTGTCGTGCTTTGAGTCGCTATGGTCGCTACAAGGACAATGCATGTACCGGAAGAAAGTGCGCGCGGCATTTATCAGCAACACGCTGTATCAAGACCTGAACATGCTACGGCTGTCACCACAGTTATCAGCCCCGCCAATGAAATCGCCGCAATCAATGAAATCGCTGCATTCCATGCAGACCCGATCCAAGTCATCAGCATAAGCAATTCACATTCACATTCACATTCATAACCTTAAAAATTATTCAAAACCAACCAAAATCATTCAAAAAAAAAAAGAAAAAAGTATTATTATTTTTTTTTCGTAAAAACAACTTAAATAAACTGTGGCATGAATACGTGGATGTGAGCTCCTTTAGTTCAGTCGGCAGAATTTGGGTCTTATGAGCCCACGGTCGCGGGTTCAAACCCCGCAAGGAGCACTCATCCCCCATCCCCCATCCCCCCCCATCCCCCATCCCC
>Ga0214921_10010782_pt1 | contig 11241 bp, 10 predicted proteins | sample LL1505_MetaG_FD_177992 | JGI IMG/M metagenome (GOLD analysis project Ga0214921, IMG submission 177992) | Freshwater microbial communities from Lake Lanier, Atlanta, Georgia, United States - LL-1505 | ecosystem: Environmental > Aquatic > Freshwater > Lake | place: USA: Georgia | collected...
CTTTTTGCCGGCGAGGGGAGTGCCTTCCTGGGGCATGAGGCAGTTGATGGGCACACTTTCTGGAGCGGGGTCGAAGCCACAAAGAACTTCGAGCATTTTCAATCGGTCGTCTTCGGACTCGCCCATACCGAGGATTCCGCCGCAACAGACAGACATGCCGGCTTTTTGCACCGAACGGATCGTGCGCAACCGATCTTCAAAGGAGTGTGTCGTCACGATGTTGGGATAGTGCTCAGGAGAGGTGTCGAGGTTGTGGTTGTAGGCTGTAACCCCCGCGTCCTTTAACTGTCGGGCCGCCTCATCGGTGAGTTGCCCGAGGGTGACACAGACCTCCATGCCGAGCTGTTTCACGTCACGGACAATATCTAGGACAGATTCAAACTTAGCCTCTCCCTCCTTCACCCCCTTCCAAGCCGCTCCCATGCAAAACCGTCCCGCTCCAGCATCCTTGGCTTGGCGGGCTTCAGCAAGGACGGCGCCGCGATCCATCAAGCGCTCCGCTTTTACGCCCGTGTCATAGCGTGAACTCTGGGCACAGTAGCCACAGTCCTCGCTGCAACCGCCGGTCTTGATGCTTAAAAGGCGGCAAAGCTGGACTCCCTCCTTATCGCACCAATTTTTGCGATGAATTTGGCGAGACTGTTCCAGGAGGGAAAAAAGCGGCTGGCGATAGACGGGGGAAAGCTCGGCAAAGGTTTTGAGAGTTAAGCCATTCCGAGTCACCATGATGAGAGGGTGGCGAAGAAGCAGAAGAAGGTCAAAAACCGTTTGCGACCAAGTCAAATCAGGGGGAGAATTAACCTATGAATAAATCCATCCTTGGTGCGTTTTCAATGGCCTTGATCGCGGTGTTAATCCCTTCTACGTCCCGCGCAGATTTCTTCGGTGGAATTGAAAAGCGGCTGATCCAAGTCAAGGGAGGGAAGGCCGAGCCCTTTAAGTCTGAAGACAAGCCCAAGTTTACCGCCATTTACTACTCCGCTCATTGGTGTCCCCCCTGTCGTGCCTTCACCCCGAAGCTGGTGGAGTGGTACAACAAATTTCAGCCTAAACACAAAGAGTTTCAGTTGGTCTTCGCCAGCTCGGATGAGGACGAGGGCGCAATGCTGGGATACATGACCGAAATGAAAATGCCGTGGCCGGCCGTAAAATTTGGTGAAAAGAAGGAGAGCGGCTTGGAAAAGTATGCCGCCGATGGGATCCCTTACCTTGTGCTGATCAATGCCGAGGGCAAAAATTTGACTGGAAAGCCAGGAAACGAATGGCAGGCCCCGGCCGAAGTGCTGGGAAAGATCGAAAAGATCGTGGGCGGGAAAAAATAGTGCGCTGCGTTCTGATTTTCTGCCTTCTGGTATCGTTCGGGGCCTCGGTTTGGTCTGAGACCTACGACGAGTACGTGGCGCGCCACCGAAAAAACCAAAAGCTGCTCAATCCGCTGAATGTGCCGGTGGCAAATGTCCTCAACGATCAGTGGGATGCGAATCCGGAATATGCAAATCCCAACAACCGGGTGGCCACTCCGGGCCCCAAAGTTTTTTACATCAAATCATCCCGCGACGATCACGGCCGGGTGACGCGCATACCGGCCAAATAGTTCCAAGGGATCCTTGGGTCAAGCTGAGGGAGGCTTGTCCTTAAAACAGCAGGCTGGCAGCGAAAATCACCGCCGGAAAAACAGCCGAAAGATGTTTTTCAGGGTTCGAGAAGGATATCGTGCCGTCCACCTTTTTAATACCCACGCCGAGGTGTCAGGCGTGTTTACACCCCGGTGCATCGTGCTGGCCGTTTTAAATCCAGCTTCACGAACCACGTCACGCACCGCGGAATTATAGTCCCCAAAGGGATAGGCAAAATGTTCGATGGGCAGGCCAAAGCGGTCTTCTAGCTTCTTCTTGCTGCCCACAATCTCCTCTTTCGCTTGAGAAAGCGGAATTTGCGAAAGCCTGGGGTGAGTAGAGGTGTGAGCCCCAATCCAGTTCCCCTCCGACAACCACTCGCGAATCTGGACATCGTCCATCAAGGGTCGTGCTTCACCGCCTTCCGCCGCCTCCCAGTCGCTGGTATGCCCCAACCGGTCGGCCACAAGAAAATTCATGGCGTGACACCCGTGCTCATTCATTAAGGGCATCGCGCTTTTCCAATTGCTGACAAATCCGTCGTCAAAGGTGATGGAGATTTGCCGGTTCATGCCGGATCTGGTGGGAAGTCCTGGCGGAACGAAATGGAACCCCGCGTTCTTCAGCTCGGAAATCTGTCGGTCAAAAAGATCGGCGGGGAGATACAGCCCTTTGATCCGCGCTCCCGAAGGAACCTTCTCGATCTTGTGATAACAGAGAGAGGGGAATCCTTGATTAAAATGCTCAGCAAACGGCCCCAGCTCGGTGAAATATTCCGGGAGTGTCGGCATGATTTTGAAGATTATCAGCCTGCCTTTTGCGGCAAAGCGCCAAGGATTGCCTCCAGCACTTCACTAGGAGCAATTTCAGCCAAACACTTGGCACGTCCCCCATCGCAATCGGATCGGCCAGATCTTTGACACGAGCAGGAGCGAACCAAAACCCGATGCTGTTGTCCGCGAGGCGCCCAACCGGGTCGGCCCATCGATTCGCGGAACAGGGAGACTGTCGGCTTGCCCAAAGCCATGGCCAAATGAAGAACGCCCGAATCGAGACCTAGATGAAGATCGACCGCCTGAAGCAAAGCCGCCAAGCGTGAAATCAAATGCCGGTCGGGCAAAATTTTGAGCCGCGAATCGTTAACTAGGGCGTGCAGGTCGCCCAGCCGGGCTGATTCGCGTTCCGACCCTGCGCCGGTCGCCACCACGTGAATCTCCGGGCGAACTTTCCAGATCTGGCGCAATGTCGAGGCCCAGTCATCCAGAGGCCATTCGTTCAGAGGCGAACTCGCGGCATTAATGGAGAGGTGAAGGGCAGGGGATTTCACGCTATCCCGGGCCCATGTTTTATCTGCAGCAGGAATGGCCCAATCCCAACCGGGGTCACGTCCTGTCCATCCAAGCTCCTTAAGAACCGATAGACGCTGTTCAAAAACGGGGAAGGCGCGATCGCGCGTAGCGAGAGTACGAGTGAGGCCCCATCTTGCCAAAGAGGAGTTCCGACCGGTCAGGTGCGCAATTCTTTCGCGGGCTCCACTTGCAGCGGCACAGAAGAGATTTCGATCCGATCCAACAAACGTAATGGCAGCATCGTAATTTTCCCGCCGAATGGAGAATAGTGTTCCCAGATTTTTCCAGGGCGGGGGGCTGGGTTTGCGCAATGGAGCGACCCATATCTTGCCCATCTCCGGCACAAGGGAGAGGAGTTCTGCTCCCACCGGGGTGGTCATGATATCCACCCGAATTCCAGACAAGGCCAAACCGCGGATGGCAGGGATGGTGTGAACCGTGTCTCCAAGGAATCCGAGGTCGACCAAAAGGACCTTTTTCCAGTTCGAAAAGGGCATGAGCGGATTTTCCCTGAGGATGGGCCGGAAACCAACCAGGAAACGGAGCCTTGGCCGAGGGAGGGGTTTGGAACAAGATTCCCGGATGCATCAAAAACCGCTGCCTTTTGTCGTGGAGCGCGCCATCAATCTAAAGGCCGACCCAAAAAAAGTTTTTGAGTTTCATCTACATCCAAAAAATCTCTCCCGAATCAACCCTCCGGGGATCCGTATACTTTCCATCCAAGCCCCCCACTCCATCGCCGAGGGCTCCAAGCTCAGCCTGAAAGTCTCGTCTTGGGGGATTCCCCAACAGTGGGAGGTCGTGATTCGTGAAGTGAGGGACTTTTCAGGTGCCCCCGGTAAGGCGTGGATTTTGGATGAAGCTCTCCGCGGGCCCTTTCCGCTCTGGCGCCATCTCCATGAATTCTGGGTCGCTCCCGATGGCACCACGGGTTTGGTCGATCGCGTCGAATTCCTTCCGCCTGGCGGCCCTTTGGGCAGGCTCCTTCTTCCTTTCTTCCGCTGGTCTCTAAATAAAATGTTTCAATCCAGACAAGAAACAACCCGCCGCCTTTTTGAGGATCAATAGAACTAGCTGGAAGCCGGAAGGGGCTCTTGGAGTAGGTGGCTCACGGGTCCAATGTTCGACCAATCCACCTTCACGTGTTGCTTCAGCATGGTCTTATGGCTGACGAAGGAAACTCGTCCCGTGCGCACTCCGTGCTCATGCACTAAGCGGGTGGCCTTGACGTCGTAGCAGCAATACTCGGCCACCTGTGCATGCTTTCCCTCCCGCCACCACTGAATGGCTTCCGTCCCTGAGGCGGTTTTTTTGACTCCGCATGTTGCATGAGCCACGGCATCAAGACCGACACGATGTCCGATCTTTTCCTCCAGACTAACCATTAAATCGAGCGTGGGGACGCTGGAGAAGTCGAAGACGGAATAAGCTGAGAGAACGGCGTAGTCGAAGCGAATCACGTTAAACCCGACCACAAGATCCGCCTTTCGGAGATCCGATACCAAGCGATCGGCATCCTTTTCCAAATAGACCTCATAAGCGGACCGGTCGGTGTGATAAAGGACGGCCACAGACAGGCCCATCTTGTCGATATGGCCCCACCCACCGACTTCGGAGGCGATTTTTTGTGTCTCCAGATCGAAATAGACGATGTTGGCCATGGGAAAAGGAAATCGCAGACCGCAACCAAAACGCAACCCTGCGATGCGAGGGCGCGGGTTTGGCTTGTGAATTTCTCTCCCACAGGGTATAACGACAGGCTATGACTGACTCCAGATTAGCAAGACAAACAGCAGAACGACTCATCGGCTCACGGGCCCAACTCCTCAAATTCACCTGTCTTCTCGGTTTCGACGGGTTCCTCGACTCCATCTTACAGGTCGTCGACCAACGCCAAACGGCGACCAAATATCTTCCCTACACCTCCATCAAGCCTTTCGCCAAAAAGATGGCCGAGGCAGCTGGCAAGAGCGCCAGCTTCGAGGTGGTTCCGACCATGGAAAAAATTGGCGGGAATGGCCCCTTGATGGCATTTGCCATGTCCACCCTGGGAGCCCCGGTCGAATACATGGGTATGTGCGGTTATCCCAAGATTCACCCTGTTTTTGCTGAATTTGCGAAGCGGGCCAAAGTTCACTCCTTTGCAGAACCGGCCCTGACCTCTGCCCTAGAGTTCAACGACGGCAAGATCATGCTCGGCCAGCTGGCCTCCGTACAGGACGCGAACTGGGAAACGATCCAGAAGCGCTTGGGAGACAAACTGGTTCAAAAGCTATGGTCGTCGGCCGACTTTGTTGGAATGGTCAACTGGACGATGCTCCCCCACATGTCCGCCATTTGGAAAAAGCTTCTAACCGAATATAAACCGGTGAAGCCCGGGAAGCGGAAACATATGTTTTTTGATTTGGCCGATCCGGCCAAACGTATCGAGGCGGATCTGTTGGCAGCTCTTAAGATCATCGGTGAATTCCAGGCAGAGAATGATGTCACTCTCGGTCTGAACGAAAGCGAAGCCTTGCACGTAGCTAAAGTGCTGCGCCTGAAGGGTGCCGCCAAGAATCCCAAGGGTTACGCGTCTCTCGCCGGAGCCATTCGCGAGAAGATGGGAATCCAAGTCGTCGTTATTCACCCCGTGGAATATGCCTGTGCCGCCGACGCCGAGGGCGAAGTGTTCGTCAACGGACCCTACACCTCCAAGCCGAAAATCAGCACCGGGGCTGGCGACCACTTTAACTCCGGGTTCACTATTGGCCGTCTGTTGGGATTGGGCTTGGCCCACTCACTACAACTCGCCGTGGCTGCTTCCGGGTTCTACGTGCGCCACGCCAACAGCCCGAACCGCGAGCAGTTGGTGCGCTTCCTGCAGACGCTGTAAGACCGCGCTTCTCGGCGAACAGTTCAGACGTCTGCCCTGCGTGTCCTAGGACCGCTGGGGGAGCCTTTCGAACCTTAACTCGAGGATCCCAAGGCCCGCGCTTTCTTGTACATCTCCAGCGCGCGTACGCGTTGCTTGGCATGATCCACCATAGGCGCCGGATACGTGAGGAGGTCCGCATCGGGAACGTATTGAGCGATGAACTTGCCCTCCGGATCAAATTTTTCAGCCTGGCTTGAAGGATTGAAAATCCGGAAATACGGCTGAGCATCTGTGCCAGTTCCGGCGGCCCACTGCCATCCTCCGTTGTTGGCGGCCAGATCCCCATCGAAAAGTTTCTCCATGAAGTAGCGCTCCCCCCATTGCCAGGAGATTAGAAGGTCTTTGGTCAGGAAGGAGGCTACGATCATTCGGAGGCGATTGTGCATCCAGCCCGTCTGGTTGAGTTGTCGCATGGCGGCATCGACGATGGGAAATCCCGTGCGGCCTTGGCACCAGATTTCAAATTTTTCCCGGTCATTTTCCCACTCGACCCGGTCATATTCCGGCCGAAAGCACCCTTCGGCCACGTGGGGGAACTCCCAAAGGATCTGTTTATAGAAATCCCTCCAAATCAGCTCCCCGATGAAAACATCTACCTCCTGGCGACACTTGGGATCCTCGGCGCGAACACGTCTGGCCTCCGCCAACACGGTTCGCGGAGAGATGGTCCCAAAACGAAGATGCGCCGAGAGATGAGAGGTAGAATCGGCAAGAGGGTAATTCCTTTTTTGTGCGTATTGACGAAGATTTTTGGCCACAAAGCTACGTAGCGCATCCAAGGCTGCTTTTTCTCCTGCCATGGGAAGTGAAATGTCGCAGGAAGAAAGGCCAAACTCCTCTGGAGAGGGAAAAGAAGAAGCCTTGAGAGCCTTGAAGGGCGTGAGTTGCTTGAGTCGGGGAAACGGATCCTGCGGCGGGTGAGAGAGCCAGGCGCGGGAGAAAGGAGTAAAGACCGTATAAGGTCCCCCAGCAGTCCGTTGCACCTTCCCTGCTTGATGAATGAGGAGATCTTCACAGGGAACAGTCTCGATTCCTTTTTCCCGGGCAATCTTTTCTATTTTTTTATCCCGTTTGCGGGAATACGGCTCTACATCCTTGTTATAGAATATCTTTTTTGCGCCAATTTCTTTAGCTAAAGCTAAAAGTTCAACCTCGGGATGTCCTTTTCGTGATATAAGCTGGCTTCCGATAGACTGAAGGTTGGCAGAAAGGCTGTTTAGGCATGAATGAAGGTAAGCGGGTCGACGAATTCCGGTATTCGGTGAAGATAAAATAGCAGGATCAAAAATAAAAACGGGCACGACTGGAGCTCCTTCCGAAGCCGCACGATGCAGTGCGGTGTTGTCGGAAATGCGCAGATCACGGCGAAACCAAACGATGACAGGCGGCGCGGACACTTTTTTTTCTTAGCGCAGCGCGCGCGCAGCGCACGCGCAAAGCATCGCCGAATCAATTTCCCCTCTCAAAAGTGGTTTTTTATGCAGAGATGTTTTGTCAAGCGATCTTCGAAAGAAAAATTTTCGAAAAAAACAAAATTTCCTCTTGCAGAGTTTCTTTCATTGATAATGATTCATCCCCCGAACCAAAAGAAAGAGAAACAAAACGAATGAACAATCCTCCTGAAGTATGGGTCAAAGTATGCCGAGAGCTTGAAAAGGTTATTTCGCCAGACGCCCTCCACCGCTGGTTTTCCTCCATTGTCCCGCTGTCCTACGACTCGGGCCGCCTCCTCCTTGGGGTGGAAAACGCCATCTACCAGTACTGGATCGAGGAAAACTACCTTAACCAGCTTCGTGAGTGCGCCACCCTCGCTGTAGGCCGGGAGGTAAAGATCAGCTTTGACGTGATCGGTTCAAAGGACCGCCCCGCCCCAACGGCCGAAGACCACCTTCTCCAAGCCGAGGGGAAAGAAAAGTCCAAGCCTCTCTCCAGCGAGCTTGTCAGCCGTTACACCTTCGATTCGTTTGTCGCAGGGGTCAACAGCCAGTTCGCGCATGCTGCCGCCACAGCGGTGGCAGATGCCCCTGCCCGCACTTATAACCCGCTTTTCATCCATGGATCCGTCGGATTGGGCAAAACCCACCTTCTCCATGCTATCGGACATCGGATTATGCAGAAAAAGAAGGGGGCCAAGATTGTCTATGTGACCTCCGAACAGTTCACCAACGAGTTTATTTCAGCCATCCAACACGGCGAGTTGGTCAAATTCCGCCGGCGCTTCCGCCAGGCCGATTGTCTTCTCATCGACGATGTGCAATTCTTTGCGGGTAAGGATCGTTCTCAGGAAGAGTTCTTCCACACCTTTAACGCCCTTTTCGACGGCAACCGTCAGATCGTTCTTTCAAGCGACAGCCCTCCCGGAGACGTGGCCAACCTGCAAAAGCGCCTTGTCTCCCGTTTTGAGTGGGGTTTGAGTGCTGAGCTGCAGTCGCCCGACATCGAAACCCGTATGGCGATTCTCCGCAAGAAGACTTCGACCATGCAGATTCGGCTGGGCGAATCCGTCCTTCACTTTATCGCAGAGCGCGTAAAGACAAACGTGCGGCGCCTTGAGGGTGCTCTCAACCGCGTCGCTGCATGGGCTGCCCTGCACGACCGCCACATCACGCCAGTACAGGTGGAAGAGTTGCTGAAGGATTTTATCCAGCAGGAAACCAAGCCCATCGTCACGATCGAACTGATCCAGCGTCGCGTGGCAGAAGGTTACGACCTCCGTGTGGCCGACATGACCAGTAAGCGGCGGCCGGCGCACATTGCCCTGCCTCGCATGGTGGCAATGTACCTGAGCCGTAAAATGACCGGGAAGAGCCTCCAAGAGATTGGAGAGTCCTTTGGCGGCCGAGATCACGGCACGGTTCTGCACGCCTGCAAGACGATCACATCAAAAATGCAGAGTGACGATCGCCTACAACAAATGGTTGGGCTGCTAACGCACAAGCTGGAAGAGCCCGCAGACCGCTAGAGCCTGCGCTCCGCGCTCATTTCTGTGCATCTACTTTTCCCCCCGGTGGGGTGTGCCCAAAAGACGCCTGGCCAAAAGCGCTCTTTCGCAAAAAAATTACGTGCATGCGGAAAAAGTTCTTCGGCAAATATTCGACTCTTGCCCCTTGTTGTTCCGGTGGAAATCACGGGTTGATGCACATTTACTGACCGCTACAGAGAGCGATTCGATCCCCCTGTGAATAGCCCCAAAAAGTCCGTTGGTTTGTCGTGGAGAACCTTTTCCTTTTGCAATAACCCTGTGCGAAGACCCCATCTATCCACCGCTTATTCTTTTTGTAATATGATGCCCTTTCGTGCTTTACTAGGATTCTCATGGGTTATCCACGTGCTTATGATTATGATGTATTTGATTCTATTTCCATATATCCCAATCTCCTGAGCACATACATTTCATGAAACTCGTACTTCAAAAGCAAAAATTCCTCGGTGCCCTTTCGGCTGTTCAAAACGTCGTCAGCACAAGAACGCCGATTGGCATTCTAAACAACCTGCTCCTTCGCGGGACGGGCTCAAATTTGCAGATTTCAGCCACAGACCTGGACATTGGCATACGCACCTCATGTGAAGCCGGCGTGGAAAAGCCCGGAGCGGTCACCCTTCCTGCTAGGCGGCTGTTCAGCATTATCCGTGAATTGCCATCTGAGGAGCTGACACTCGATGTGGACGCAAAGTTTGGAGCCACGATCCGATGCGGCGCGGCTTTTTTTCGCATCATGGGCATGCCTGAAGAGGAGTTTCCCGCCATTCCCGAGTTTCCATCTAAAGCGGGCGACAAAAACCCGATTTACAAAATCGAACAGAAGGGTCTCAAAGAACTGATCAAGCGGGTTTCCTATGCAATGTCGGCGGATGAAAAACGATATGTTCTAAATGGCCTTCTGGTTTGCCTGAAAGAGGGGAAGCTAACGCTGGTTGCCACAGACGGGCGGCGACTAGCTTTGGCAGACCAAGAACTTGAATTTCCAAAATCAGGCGAACGGGAATTTATTTTGCCGGCGAAAGCGGTGCTGGAGCTCCAACGGCTTTTAGGCGACAAGGAAGACGTTGCCTTTGCGATTCTGGAAAACCAGATCCTGTTCCAATTTGGGCCGACTCTCATCTCTGCCAAGATGGTTGAAGGGAACTACCCCAACTACCGGCAGGTCATACCGGCCGCGGCGAAGGAGCGCGTCACGCTCGAGCGGGAGCTGTTTCTCAACTCGGTTCGTCGAGTCGCGCTTCTATCGAGCGAGAAGTCGAACTCGGTCAAACTCACCTTTTCGAAAAACAATCTTGAGATTGCAGCCAACACTCCAGATGTCGGCGAGGCGCGGGAGTCGATCCCCGTTCAGTACAAGGGCAAGGATTTCGCCATGGCCTTCAATCCCGAGTTTCTGGCCGACCCGCTTAAGAATATCGACAGTGATACCGTTCATTTTGACTTCATCGACGAGCTCAGTCCCGGTGTGATCCGCTATAGCAAGCCGTTCCTTTACGTGATCATGCCGATGCGGACGGCTTGAGCCGCACGGCGTGCTTCGCCGACTTCGCCTCACAACGTTTCGTTGCCATTCGGCTATCGATCTAGAGAATCTCGGATCCCGGGTCCTGCTTGTTGGCGCAAATGGCCGCGGCAAAACCACTGTACTTGAGGCCATCAGTCTTCTTGGGCGACTACGCTCCTTTCGAACGCGCACCCTTCGCGATCTGACTCGCCACGGTTCCGAAGGCTGGAGAGTCGAGGGCGCCTGGTCGGATGAAGCAGGGCCGGTCCGGTTGGGTGTGGTTTGGCGGGGGCAGGGGCGCGAGCTTGAGATCGACGGGAGGGCAGGAGCGACCACGGAGGAATTTTGGGGAAGGGCCTTGGTGGTGGTGGCGCAAGGCGGAGACTTTTCCATCTTTGAGGGAGGCTCCGCGGAGCGGCGGGCCGGCTTCGATCTTTTGCTGGCGGAAGTCCAGCCCGTGCAGCTTGCCACCCTGCGGCGTCTTAAGGAGGTCGCTCGGCAAAGAGCAGCTCTGCTTAGAAATCCAAATCCATCCCGGCAGGAGTGGGGGGCTTGGACCCAACAGTTAAATGAATTGGGGAGGGTTCTCCGCCCGGCGAGGGAGGAGTTGGCTCGGAGATTTTTGCCTCACCTCGAATCTGCGCATCGGGAACTGACGGCGGGGACCGAAAAACTGAAAGTGACCTATCAGCCCGAAGAGGAAATTCCAGGGGAGGGGCCCCAAAGGGATGCCCTTTGGAAGCGTGAGCGGGAACGGGGTCTAAATCTTATTGGCCCACAGCGGGATGACTGGGATTTCAGCTTGGGGGGGAGGAGCCTTTCCCGATTTGGCTCGGAGGGGCAACGGCGGTCTGCCTGCCTGGCGGTCCGGC
>Ga0214921_10010784_pt1 | contig 11240 bp, 7 predicted proteins | sample LL1505_MetaG_FD_177992 | JGI IMG/M metagenome (GOLD analysis project Ga0214921, IMG submission 177992) | Freshwater microbial communities from Lake Lanier, Atlanta, Georgia, United States - LL-1505 | ecosystem: Environmental > Aquatic > Freshwater > Lake | place: USA: Georgia | collected 2015-05-28
TTGAGATTATCAGTAACAGCTGCGGCAAACCCGAGTCCATGGATGAGTCCGAAGAAGAAGGGTACGGTAAGCATCTGGCGATTAGAAGCCTTGCCCCAATAGGCTAAAACAGCCCCCACGCCGATGGTGAAGGCGATAACGGGTTCAATCCACCCACTGATAGTTGGAAGAAGTCCTAAGACCACCAAACTGAGTGTGATGCTATGTCCCAGGGTAAATATGAGTGATCGCTTCAATGCTTGAACAACTGAGGCCGCGCCGAGAAACATCGCTAACATGAACAGACAGTGGTCCCAGCCGTCCGGTATCACGTGATCAAAGCCTTCACGCATGAATGACATCAGGCGAGTTGAGGATTGATTTAATTTATCCCCAAAACCCGGAGGTGATTTTTCGCTGATGACTAAATGGGCGGTTTCACCAGGTTGAACACTCGTAACGACCTGATAGGCCATTTCTTTTCTCAGATTTACAAAAAGAATTCCTAGTTCGGACGGAAAACTGATTTCAACTTCTCGTGCGTCGGCAGGTAGATCAGCTGTGAAGACCGCCGTAAACAAAACGGGGTAGCGGTCCGCTTCACCTTGTTGTTTAGAGCGTTCTTTGACTTCAATGCCTGATGGGAAGGTAATTAACTTTTTATCAAAGATTTCTCCATCAGCTCGAATGAGTAATTTTTGAATAAACTCGGCTTTCTTTTCTTCGGATCTTTTTAATAAAAGTTCTCGATTGAACATGAGGTCGTCCAGTTCATCGACTCCGGCGGCCTGTGATGTTTTACCCAAATAATAGGCAGGAACGTCGAACTTAATGCTGAGGGTTAAGACATTCTTCTCATCAATAATCCCAATACAGGAGGCCTCTTTCCATTCGGGATGTGCTAACGCCATCGAGTAGACGAAGAGTGCTGCAACCAAAGTGAGAATTTTTTTAATCATTTATTTTTTAAGAGTTTTTGGGTCGTAAAAAACTTTATCCATAAAAAGTCCACGCGCGGGAGCGGTTGGAACCTCAGAGGTAATGGTTTTTTCTTCGCGATAGGCGAGAAGACGTTCGGGAGTCATCTTACCTTCACCGACACGAAGCAGTCCGCCGACCAAACGACGAACCATCTTATATAAGTATCCGTTAGCTTCGGTGATGACGGTGATGCGTTTGCCTTTGGAAGTAATGCTGAGACGGCGCAAATCTTTGACGGGGTGTTCGTTTTCCATGCCCTGACTGTGGGTCGCGCCGAAGGCTCGGAAGTCATGCTTACCCATCAGAAGTTTGGCCGCACGACGCATGGCTTTGACATCAAGCTTATCCCAATCGCGTCCGAGAGAATATCGAGCTTTCCAGGGTAATGAATAACCTACGTTAATCTCATAACGATAGCGTTTACCTTTGGACGAATAACGGGCGTGAAATTTACTAGGAACACGTTGAATCTTCGTAATGAGTATTCCGGCTTGTTCACCTGTGTTGAGTGCGTCTTTAAGTTTGGAGGTCGAGTGACGCCAGAAAGCGTCGAAGTGGAAGGTTTGCCCAACGCTATGCACGCCGGCGTCGGTGCGTCCGCTTCCATGAATCACGACGGGCTTTTTAAAGATGCGTGAGAGGCGAGCACGAATTTCACCTTCAACGGTGTGTGCATTATTTTGAATCTGCCAGCCCATGTAGTCCGATCCATCATAGGCCACGGTAACTAGAAATCTTTCTTCGGTTAAATCTGTCTTACCTGTTTTCATAGATCGGTGCTCTGTCCAATTCCTTTACTGTTAAGATAGTCCTGAAGTAAAATTGCGGCAGCACGCGAGTCGCGTTCACCCGATTTACGTTGTTGAGTGCGCTCGTGGGCGTTCTTGGGTTTCTTGTGATGGTTGATACTGTCGGCGGCCTGACTGGTCAGACCCTCGTCGATTAATTCAATCGGAAGATGAAAACGTTTTTTGAGTTCTTCGGCAAAGTCATCGACCTCATAACACTTCTTCGTTTTTTCACCTTCGAGGGAAAGAGGATAGCCGAGGATTAAGTGGGTGACGCGTAGTCGGGTAATTTCGCGGTGAATGTGTTCGAATCGTGCCGCAAGTTCTTCGTCTACTGCAGCCGGAAGTGGAAATGCCATGCCCAGATCGTCCGCATAGCTTAGGCCAATGCGTTTGCTTCCATAGTCGATGCCTAGATAAACATTTCCCACGCCCAGACCCTGTAAAGTCTCATGGGGTTTTTCAATCTCCACTTTTATAATCTATGCAGGGGTTTGACATACGGCAGCAGATTCGATGAATAGATTAAATGAAATCGCCTGTTTCACTGTCTGCCCATGAGCGTGCGCTGTATGCTCGGCAGATGCGTTTGCCCGAGGTGGGCGAGGGTGGTCAGGTTAATATTAAAAATGCAAAAGTTCTTATCATTGGTGCGGGCGGTCTGGGCTCACCGGTTGCGTTGTACTTAGTTGCCGCAGGAGTGGGCACCATCGGCATCGCGGATCCTGATAAAGTCGACCTCAGTAATTTACACCGTCAGATTATTCACGGATTTGATACGCTCGGATTACCCAAAACTATTTCTGCCGCCGAATCCCTTAAGGAGATAAATCCTGGTGCTGAAATTATTTTATACCCCGAAGGACTCACGGCCGATAACGCTCTTGAACTCGTGAGTCGTTATGACGTCGTGGTGGATGGAGCAGATAATTTTGCGACGAGATTTTTAGCCGCCGATGCCTGTGTGTTGGCTAAGAAACCTTTAGTTCACGGAAGTGTACTCAGAGGGGAAGGCCAGGTAGGTACATTTATACCTCAACAGGGCTGTTATAGATGTTTGTATCCGGTCATGCCGAGTCCTGATTCTGTCCCGACCTGTTCAGAGGCAGGAGTATTGGGCGCGACGTGTGGAGTGATTGGTTCGTGGATGGCTGCGGAGACTTTAGCCATACTGCTGAAGCAACGTCCACATTCACAGATGTTTGTGATCAATGTGGGTGAGGGCAAAAGCCAAAAAATTTCAATCGCACCGGATAGTCATTGTCCGACTTGTGGTAAGTCGCCCAAGATTTCTGAAATCAAAGCGGAAAATTACGAATCGACCCTTTGTGAAACATCCAATCTAAATATGAAAGAATCCCCCTTAGAAATTTCGGTGACTGAAGCTCATCAACAATTGAGTTCAGCACAACCACCCCTGTTGATTGATGTGCGTGAGCCCGACGAACATGCACATTGTTGTGTTGCCCAGGCCCGCTTAATTCCTTTGGCGGATATCCCTAATCAATTAGCAAGTATTCCTACGGATCGTCCCGTATTTATTATGTGTCACCACGGGGGCAGAAGTATGCGAGCCACACAGTTTTTACGTTCAAAAGGCTATCATTTAGCCTCGAATATAAAAGGTGGAATTGAACAATGGTCCCTCAAGGTAGACGCGCAAATCCCTCGCTACTAGGTCAGTCGAGGCTTGCGACACCCAGAATTTTCTCCTTTCTAATCACTTATATGAAACAGTTAACCCTTTCCATCGTAGCTTCTCTTTTCCTCGTCGGTTGTGGTCCATCCAAGATGCCTTCCGATTGGAGCGGCAGTAATTCTGCATCCAATGCTGGTATGGAAATGCGTGGATCTGGATTCGGTTCGATGGCTGAAGCTATCCGCAGTGGCAATATTCCCCCTGAAGCAATTTTAACCACCGTCTATTTCGGTTTCGATAAATACACCGTCGATTCCGGAGAGCGTGCGAAGCTCGATGCGATTTCGGGTCAGGCTCAAAACACGAAACTTATCATTGCGGGTTACACCGACCAATTTGGCACCGAAGAATATAACTTAGGTCTCTCCGATCGTCGTGCTCAATCCGTTCGCGAATATTTAGTCAAACTAGGCAGTACTCAAACGAACATTGAAGTTCTCGCACTCGGTGAACAAGAAGCGGACAAAACCGCAACCGGTCGTGATTCTGGTTCCCGAGATCGTAAAGCGATTGTCGTAGATGCTAATTATTCTGGTCCAGTTCGTTCCGGTGCTTCCAAGCCTGTAGCTCCCGCACCAAGTTCTGGTTCTGCACCAGCACCTGTGAGCGCACTTTAATTCGGTATCTGGCTAAACAGATAGATTAACGTCGCCCCGAGTAGGATCGCTGAACTCCACACAGCGGTTTTACGCGTTTTGTCTGATTGGTGAATGGCACCCCATTTTCCAAATACATAACAGGAAAGTGAAACGAGGGTTAAGCCGATATAGATATCGCGTATCCAATTTGCGTTAGTGCTGATTCCGTTGAGGACCCACAATAGATAGGCGGCGTAGGCAAAGAGCGGTAATGCTAAAAGTTTTTTCAGCGTTTCCATCCAGGCACCAGGCTTGGGGAGGAATCGAGTCAGCTTAGGAAAGATTGATAAAAATAAATAGGGTGAGGCCATGCCAATGCCCATGGCAATGAATAGCGAGATCGTCTCCCCATTACTCCGTTGGCCATCCAGAGCGAATCCGATGGCAGCACCCAATCCAGGCGCTGTGCAGGGTGTGGCTACGGCGGTGGCAAGAACGCCTGAGAGGAAAGCGCCCCAAGAGCCAGATGACTTGTGGGATTGAGCGAGTGTCCCTGCGAAACTGGAGCCGATTTCAAAGAGTCCGAGGAAGCTCCAACCCATGATGACCATCAATACCGTCGTCGCTAAAACAAAGCCGGCGGACTGCATTTGAAAACCCCAACCGACAGCACTGCCCGAATTTTTTAAAACCAGAATCAGAATGGACAAGCTGATGAAGCTGATAACAACGCCTACGGTATAAAGTAGACCGTGCAGAAGGATGGTTTTATTTTTTGCTCCGGCATCATTCACAAAACCAAGAATCTTAATTCCGATCATCGGAAATACGCAGGGCATGAGGTTCAGAATAAATCCTCCACCCATGGCTAACAGTATCCAGACCCAGAAGGGGTGAGATGCGTCGCTTGATTTATAAGGTTGATTAAACACTGCAGCTTCAATGCCACTCAGTACTTCTTTACTGGTTAAAGCTTCCGAAAGTATAATCGGCTCGCGTTGAATTTTTAGAACAACATTCAGAGGGATCCCTTCGCGGTTATATTTTTTGAGTTCAGCTGAAATAGCTGAATCTTTCTTCGTCCAATCGGCGCGAAGCAGTACGACATTATTCTTATTAAAACTCTGAATCACTTCATCATCGTTATAAACGCGTTTATTGACCTGACAGGTGGCGCACCAACGTGCGGTAAAATCGATATAGACAATTTTACCCTTATCGAGGGCTTTCGTTTGGGCCTCAATCGACCAAGGTTGCCAGATGAGAGTATCGTCCACGGACTTCGTGGGCTTACTGATCGCACTAGACTCCTCGGTATTTAATTTAATATTAACTTTGATAAATTTACCTTGAGCATTTTGGGCGACGAAACTGATTGGGCCTGCCGATAATGGTTCGGGTGCGTCATGGAGACTGAATTTAACATGGTTAGGAAGGTACTGAGCGATCGCCACGCGGGTGGCTGAAATAAAAGGACGTTCGGGAAAGAATCCTTTAAGGTTGTATCCTTTGGGGCCGAGATTCTGTGGTATATCTAAAATTAAATGTTCGTCTTCAACCCTAGCCGTTGTTGCTACGGACGGATTTAAATCGGGGTAAAGTTTAGAATCGATTTCTGTAACGTTATTTTTACCGCCTAGATTAAGAGTCAAACTCACCTGCTTTTCTTGTGGAAAGCATCCACTCTCATTGCACTCTAGCCACTCGGCGAGTCCTTCTAATTGAATCTGATTTTTCGCTGTCGATGAAACTTTAGTTTCGAACACGATAATAGTTTCGTCGGAATAAACAAAGTTGATCACGCCCTTTTGGTCGAAAATATGTGGACCAGGCCAGAAGGTATTTCCAAATCTTACATCGGTATTTTCTTTCCAGGTGATGGTAGGAGGGGTGCCAGCATCTCCCACATTCTTCCAGTAAATATGATAATTAGGTTCACACTTAAGTTTTAATCCCACACGTACGGTCTGACCCACTTCGACGGATGGACTTAAATTTACTAATTCAACTTCGGTGTGTGCTGCAGCCCAGGTTGAGGGCATCAGTCTTCCCAGTAGCAATAAACACAGGGCAAGAATTCGCATAACCCAAGACTGTCTTTATTTTTACTTTTGGCAAGGCACGGCTGAACTAAGCCTTCACTAATTGGCAGGGTAATAGGGCCGCATCTTTCATACCGTGGATAATCTTTTTATCGGCCGGGCAGAAAGTGGATAGGATACCGGTAAGTTCAACGGTCTCACCATTCACGAAATAATAAGGACAGAGGCGAACGCGACCCTCGGCGGTAGCGACCGCACCCTCATCCGTATAAACGGGGTGAGAGAGTCGTCTGGGCTTATGGTATTCCTGTAAAATATGGAAAGTTTCGTTTTCAGGATCCAAGGCATTCTCAATCGCCTCGAGCCATTGTTCACGCGATACGTCGCTGCCTAAAGTCACACTGCGTGCACCCCAAGCGGTTTCGTGGAAGCCGCTGGCTTTAATAATATAGTTACGATCGCGCTGGGAGGCTTCGGCGAGTTCTGTCCAATCGCGAATCGGACGTCCATTAATCTGTGGAGCGTGTAACACGGCGGTGGGTGGAAGTTCCGTGCGCTCCATGATCCAAGTCTTCGGCACAATTTTATAGAGTGCTTCGTAGTGATCTTCAGGAAGATTTTCTTTCCAGAACTCTGAAAGGATAGGGTGGTGAAGTAGTGCCAATCCGAGCTTCTCCTCTTGATACGCTTTCATCGGAGGAGTGAGCATGACTTTACCCGCTTCGATTCCATTAAATAATCCGTCGGCACCTTTGACGTTCGCTAGGTCGAACAATTCGAAGAAACGATAAATTAAATCAACTTTTTTGGGGGCTCCGTCGACAGGGATAAAAGACTCATCACTCATTTGCATGATTTGTGATGGGTCAACCACATGAACATCGTGACCCTGACCTCTCAGCTTTTCTCCGAGCCATTCAAACTCCGGTCGATACGTTGCTGATTCTTCGCTGACCACAATCGCAATTAAGGGAAACTTAACGTTAGGTGTGAGTCGCTGCAGCGTCTGATAAAAGTTCTTTGGCATATCCACGCCACCAATTAAATTCGGGAAATCTTCCGCGTATACTTCGTTGAGATAAGCAGTGAGACCAATACCACCGGGAACGCTATCCAGTTCCGACATTGTAAATCCTTGGTCGGTGATGAGTAAATCGGGTCGGAGAACTAGAGGGGTCTGACCTTTAATCGTACGGTGTCTGCCATGATCAATGAGTCCTTGAGGCTTAAAACGGTCTAAATAAGTCGAAACCCATTTAGCGTGGATATCGCGGTTTCTTAAAATCTTTTTATCGGTGAAGGAACGAACATACAGACGCTCCATCGCCTGATGATAACTGTAGCACGCCGCACCGATGGTTTTAATTTCTTTTAACTGTGCTTCGGAGATCGGCCAAGGCTCAGGCGAGAGTTTCCAAATCTTTTCCGCAAAAAGAGGTGGCTCTAATAACTTTTGACGAAGAACTTGTTGCGAAGGCATGGGCTTTAATCGTCGATTTTAATATCTTTATTACGAGTGCGAGGTCCACCCGCACGTAACCAGCCGTTAATAAAGGCATCGATATCACCATCCATCACGGCTTGAATGTTTCCGGTTTCAACTCCCGTACGCAAATCTTTCACCATCTGATAGGGTTGGAATACATAGGAGCGAATCTGGTTACCCCAACCGATATCACCTTTTTCGCCGTAGTAGCGTTCCATCTCGGTACGTTTATCATCCAGCATTTTTTCGTAAATACGGGCGCGCAAAATTTTCATAGCCAGGGCGCGATTTTTAACCTGAGAACGTTCGCGTTGGCAGGCGACGACTAAGCCCGTAGGAATGTGGGTTAGACGGACCGCTGATTCGGTTTTGTTCACGTGTTGGCCGCCTTTACCGCTCGAACGATACACATCGACGCGTAGATCGGCCTCATTGATTTCAACATCGATATCGTCATCGATTTCCGCAACGACGTCGACCGACGCAAACGAGGTGTGACGTCGAGCATTCGCATCAAACGGAGAAATACGGACGAGACGATGAACGCCGCGTTCAGCTTTTACATAACCATAGGCGTTAGGACCTTCGAGACGGAAGGTAGCTTGGCTAATTCCAGCGCCATCACCCTCGGCCACGTCTTCAATTTCAATTTTAAATCCACGACGTTCAGCCCAGCGTGTGTACATTCGGAAAAGGATATCGGCCCAGTCGTTGGACTCGGTACCACCAGCACCTGCCTTGATGGTAACAATCGCGTTGGATTTATCATGAACGCCGGAAAGGAATGAAGCGATTTCGAGGTCGGAAACTTCTGCGAGAAGATCGGTCGCCGTTTTGCGAAGTTCTTCTAACTCTGCATCTACCGTGCCATCGGGTGACTCAACTATGATTTCCGCTAATGTCTTGGCGTCTTCGAGTTTGCGTTTGAAGGCCACTTGCGGAGCAACGACAGTTTTATAATTATTACATTCAGAAATAACTTTTTGTGCAGATTTTTGACTGTCCCAAAAGTTAGAGGCCGTCATTTGATTTTCCAACTCAGCGATCTTAGCCTGTTTGCCTGGAACATCTAAAAATTTCCAAAGATACCCCGACCGACGCTCGATCTCTTCAAGCTGGGAACGAATTTCTGGTGGGATATACATACTTCGAGGGTTTAGTTGTGCAACTAACAGCAAAGGGTGCAAAGAAATTGTCATAGTATCCTCGGAAAAAGCACAAAATTTCTCTGCGCTATTTGATTTCTAGGTTTAAATATGAATCTGGTGAGTCGAACTTGCTCCGGTCTCAACAATGCTTATGTCTAACCTATGGCATATTTAGAAGGACTTAACTTTACTCAAATCGCTGGGCCGGCCCCGCTGAGGCGAGTTTTGCCTAATGGCCTCGAGGTTTTATATACCCACCGTCCTGGGATTGGTCTTTGTACCGTACAAGCGTGGGTGCGCACAGGGAGTGCACAGGAGGGCAGATGGGAAGGGTCAGGCATCTCACATTATCTGGAGCATATGGTATTCAAAGCCACAGCTCGCTTTGCGAATCGTGAACTCACCGAAGCCATTCACCGCGTGGGTGGTAATTCGAATGCATACACGACCTTTGATCGAACAGTTTATTATGTCGATGCGCCGGAGGAAGGATTTGAAACGGCGATGGAAGCTATTTCGGAAATGGTTTTTGATCCGTTAATAAGTGAAGAAGACGCTAAAGTTGAAAGAGATGTTATCCTGCGTGAAATCGCCATGCGTGATGATGAGCATGACAGTATTTTTGCAGAAAAGATTTTAGAAGAAGCCCTGCACGTGCATCCGATGCGACATCCCATCATCGGACATAAAGATTTGTTTATAAAAATTAAATCCGATGATTTACGGGCTTATCACAAGGGCAGGTATGCCCCTGAAAATGTTGTCTTGGCGATTGGCGGTTCGATGGAGCCGGACGAAGTTTTTAAATTGGTAGAACAGTGGTTTGGCAGATTTTCCAGAAATCCAGTAATTCAAGAAGTGCCCGTGGTTGAGCCGCCGATGGCTGCACCGCGTCGCGTGGAGCTCGCTCGCGATGTTTCAATCTGTAAAGGCGTAGCCACGTGGAAAATCCCTGGCTTCTTTGCCAAAGATCGCAGTGCTATCGATTTATTCTTAGGGGTACTCGGTAGTGGTAACAGCTCTATTTTATGGGATGAACTTCGCGAAAACAAAAAGTTAGTTCACGCGGTTGATGCTCATGCGATGGGACTAAAGGACATTGGTCTAGCGTGGCTGAGTTGGATTGGCGATGCGCATGCCGATCACACTGTGATTGAGAAATCTATTTTAGATAAAATTAATGAGCTCCAGGAAAAGGGAGTGAGTCAGGTACAATTTGAAAAAGTACGCCGACAAACGGTCGTCGCGATGGTCAACGGACTTAAGACGATTCATTCAGCCACCGCTCGTAGTGCTTATGCGGCTTGTATTGGTTATGATCACGCTTGGCCACTGCGCGGAGTCGAGGAGTTAGCACATTTAACACCCGACGATCTAACAAAGGTCGGTCGTACCTATTTGAAACCTGAATCTGTTACGTTCGCGGTGATGAATGCGAAAAAGTCTACGGCTATTGCAGACACTAAACCGAAAATCAAAACACCTGATTCATTTGAAGTGATTACACTTGAGAACGGTGTGCGGGTTGTCCTGCAAGAAGACCATTCGGTACCGAAGGCAGGATTTGGCGTCTATTTTTCGGCCGGCATTGCTTACGAAAATGATGAGAAGAGAGGGGCTACCGGAATCCTCTCAACCCTGTTAACCCGCGATACCGTCCAGCACACCCGACAAGAAGTTGCCCAAATCGTTGATCGTATTGGTGCGACCTTTGCCGATGTTGGCTCTCAATTGTCATGCGGGTTATGGGGCGAAGCATTGAGTTCTGATTTTGAACAAATCGCTGAACTAGTTAAGAATGGTGTGCTCACTCCTAAAATAGTGAGTGAGGCCTTTGAGTCAGAGAAAGCCAGTGCGATCGCCGCCTGCAAGGAGGCCGCAGATGATATTGTTGAGAAAGCCCGACTCCGCTTATTGAAACAGTTTTTTGGAAACCATCCGTTGAGTATTGATGCGAGTGGCACACCTGAAACCATCGAAAAATTAAAGCAATCAGACATCATCGAGTTGCACCAAAAGTTAGTCGTCTCCTCCAATTTAATCGTCGGCATCAGTGGCTCCTTTGATCGTCGCGTCGCTTTAGATTTCGTTAAGAAATATTTTGGCACCTTACCAAAAATTGAATTTAAACAACAGAGTCTTAAGCAACATACCATCAAGGCCAGCGGCCAAGATCAATTTACGGCCGTAGGTGAACAGGCAGTGGTTTGCTTAGCCTTCCCACATTGTGGCTTCGCTCCGACTATGGTTACCGCTGCGAATGTCATCGAAGAATTATTGAGTGGAATGGCGAGCGGACTATTTCAACGTGTACGTGAGGAAAAAGGCTTAGCCTATTTTGTGGGTGCAACTAGGATTGAGACCGCTGACCAAGGTATGTTCTATCTTTATGGTGGGACGACTCAAGAAGCGGCTCTGCAGGTGATCGACGAGATGAAAGGTGAGTTGGCTCGACTAACGAAGGGTGAATTCAAAGAGCATGAGATTGAAGATGCGAAAAGACGTCTACGTGTTTCAAGACGACAGGGCCGTCAATCTG
>Ga0214921_10010785_pt1 | contig 11240 bp, 9 predicted proteins | sample LL1505_MetaG_FD_177992 | JGI IMG/M metagenome (GOLD analysis project Ga0214921, IMG submission 177992) | Freshwater microbial communities from Lake Lanier, Atlanta, Georgia, United States - LL-1505 | ecosystem: Environmental > Aquatic > Freshwater > Lake | place: USA: Georgia | collected 2015-05-28
AAAGAGATACGATTATGGATATCTGAATATGAAACTTCGAGAGATTCTGCTTTATTATTTGAATCACAAGGGAAACATAATGAAGAAAAACCGGCAACAAATAATGAATTATTGGTGGATGCATCCGCAACATCAAAAAAAACAACTCAGGAATTAAAAATAAGTTTAGCTGAATTACATCAATGTGAAGTTATTGGACAGGATGCAATTATCACTATAGAGAATGATAATAAGAAGATTAAAGGAATAGATAAAAAAATAGAGGAAATAAATACAGATGCACAAATGGCACAAAAACTGTTGAATCGTTTTATGAAAAAAATTTACACAGATAAATTGATATGGTGTTTTCTGTGTATTATTGCATTATTGATAGTGATCATAGTGTTGGCTAAGTATCATATCATAAAGTTTTAATTTTATTTATTTTCATATGATCTTTGTTATAACCTTTTTTTACCATATATTCCATATTCAAATATTTTGAGAGTATTTTTACAATCTGCTAAACCACTATGCTGTCTACCTTCAAATTGTGTACCAATATGTTCCAGAAACTGTATTAAACCAAATTTTTTACCAATTTTAAATATTTTGGTGAATTCTTTTTTGATATCAACATATTTTGAATATATTTCTGCAGGTTTGATGTTGTATCTTTTAAATTCATTGACAGCAAAATTTTCCATGTCCATTTCTGTGAATGTCATAATGACAAAATTATGTTTTTCAACTTCATTATTAAAATCTGGAATATTGCATTTTAACCATTGTAAATGTCTTTGGAGAGCTTCTGCAAAATTTACACCATTATCTACTTGCTCTTGTGTTATACCTGTTAATTTTATGCAATAATCTGACAAAATTGGATTATCTTTGGGCAGACAATAGAGTTGAAACTCCGAAATATATGTTACTGACCCATCACATATTTTAACTAAAACACTTGGAAATTCTATGATTTCATGTGGTACATATTTTTTATTGTCACATGTGGCCTCAAAATATAGTGCACAAATATACATTGATAAAAGAATATCATATACTTATCATTTAGTTTTTGGACCTGCAGAAAGAAAATAGTTTACATTTTTTAATTGGTTTTACTAAATCAAAAGTTTGAACAGATGAAGTTTTAAAACTTGTTTGTGCGGCTAACAATTGTTGCACTAATGTAATAAATATTTGATCAACATTGTAATTGGTTTTTATACTTGATTGAATGAATGAACAAGTTGTGAAGTTTTTGGGATTAAATATTGATGCATCAACGTATGGCTCTGTTGGTTGAGTATGCTTAATATCATATTTATTGGCAACAATGATGGTTGGAATAGTGGGTGAATTTTTTGATTGTACCAGTGCTAACCATTTTTTAATATTTTTCATGGATGACAGGTTAGTAATATCAAACATAATAACACATGCATCAAGATCACTAATATATGGATTAACAAGATTGACAAATTTATCACCACCAGTAATATCCCATATTTTAAGTTTACAAAACCAGCCATCAACATAAATTATTTTTGTTCTGCAGTCAACACCAATTGTGGGAATATAGTCATAACATGATCGATTGTCAGCAAATTTTTCTAATAATGCTGTTTTACCAACTCCAGTGTCACCAAATAAAGCAATTTTATATTCGCGATGGTACATTCCTATACACCTTAACAAGATAAAATCATATCTAAATCAACTATTATCTTTTCACTTTTTTTAATAAAATTTGATTTATTTAAATATTCATGATAATTGTGATATAGAGCCAGACTATTAAGAAATGGCAAATACACATGTTGAATGTGATAAAATAGAATTAACAGTAAAACAAGAAGATGATTTTAGTGCATGGTATAGACAAATTGTATTTAACACAAAATTATTGGAACATTATGACATTGCAGGATGTTATATTATGCTGCCCACCTCGATGGAAATATGGGAGCATATACAACAAAGATTAAACAATATGATTAAGAAAATGAATGTACAAAATGTATATTTTCCTATGTTGATTACAGAACATAATTTAACAAAAGAAAGTGCACATATAGAAGGATTCAAACCTGAAGTGGTGTGGGTTTCAAAAAGTGGTAAAGAAGAAACTGAAAATAAGTTAGCAGTTAGACCAACTAGTGAATGTGCATTCTACCCAACATTTGCAAAATTAATTAGAAATTTTACAGATCTTCCTCTCAAATGGAATCAATGGTGTAATGTAATGAGGTGGGAATTTACATCAGCCACTCCATTTATCAGAAGCAGAGAATTTTTATGGCAAGAAGGACATTGTGCATTTGAATCAGATATGGATGCACATCAAAATACACAAGATGTCTTAAAAATGTATGAAAGAATTTATAATGAGATGTTGGCAGTTCCTGTTATTTTGGGTAAGAAGGTTGAAAGTGAGAAATTTGCAGGTGCAACATCAACATTTACTGTAGAGACATTTATACCAGCTGCAAAAAAAGCAATTCAGTGTGCAACTGCTCATAATCTGGGACAAAATTTTTCAAAAATATTTGATATTAAATTTCAAAAAATGGATGGAACAATAGATTTAGTATATCAAACATCATGGGGTTTTACTACCAGAAGCATTGGCACTATGATAATGACACATTCAGATAACAATGGTTTAGTTTTACCTCCCACAGTTGCCCCTATTCAAATAGTTATAGTTCCAATAAAGTATGTTAAACAACAAGAAATAACTGATTCTATCATTTTGATGGCATATAAATTAAAAGAATTATTAGAACCTCAATTTAGAGTCCATGTTGATGATTCAGATAGGAAACCGGGGTGGAAATTCTATCATTGGGAAGCAAAGGGTATCCCTGTTAGAATTGAGATAGGACCCAAAGATTTTTTAAGTAATCAAGTAACATTGTTTAAAAGATATTTATTAGCCAAAACTATTGTTCCAATCAGCGAAATAACTATTGATAACATGGTTCACATATTAGATGACATTACAAAAAATATGCTTATCCGGGCAACCACAAAATTGCACAAGACAATTAAATATGTTGATAATGTTGAAGAATTAAAAGCAGATAAAAATTTTTGCTGTGTGTATATGTGCAATAGTGTAGAATGTGAAATTTATTTGAGAAATATGTTAACAAGAAAGCCAATTTGTCAACCATTAGATCAGAAAATTGGACCTTGTATTGTTTGTTCAAAAGATGGTATAAATACTTATTTTGCAGACACTTTTTAAATTAGGGATTTTATTCGATGTAAGAATATATGCTCATCACATTGAACCATAAAATGAGCTATTAAAAATGAAATATTATGATAAAACAATAGGAACCATTATACTTTTCATATTGTGTTTTTTATTTATTTTATTGATTTATGTGATAGGATACTATTATCATAAAATCAATAAAATAAGAATCAATGTAATAATTATATGATGGACATTAAGCATTTATTATTACATCATATAGTTAGCATTGATTCTTATTTTATTGATTTTATGATAGTTCCTGTACATGCTTTTTAAAACTATGGATTATATTTTTACATTTTTTCTAAATCCAAATAATAAAAATTGATAATCCATCATTTAAAATCTATTATTCATATCAATAACTATCTCATATTTATGAATAAGCTGTGTTTTCTAAAAGGGTGTGCTATGATAGATTGTACACCTAAAAATATATTGGATCTAATTGAAAAAATGTGTTCTGTTCCAACAAAAGATTTAGAGGAACAAAAGAAAAGGGATTCAAATCATTACCATATGACAGTTATTGATCCAACAGAGATGACACCAGATGTCACCAAGATTGCAAAACAATATGAAAATCAGACTGTTGAATATTATGTATTGGGTTATGGTACAACTCATGGCTGTCATTATTTGGTGTGTACTAGTCCACAGGCTGATGGTATCAGAAAAAAATGTGGATTAGCAGAAAAAGATTTTCACATTACAATTGGATTTGATACACATGATGTGCATGATGTTAATAAAGGATTAAACACAGTTGTAAGATGGAATGATGAATGGATAACAATGTGTATTGCTAATCCATCATTATATCCCAAAAAAAGGTATGCACAATATCAAAAATGCTATGAACATGATGATACAAATCCAAGTGTAATTTATGCATATGCTAAAAGTTTGGGTGATATGAAAGAGTATGATTTAAGTCTACTAATGGCAGAATCACTATTGGCATATGATGATTTCAAGTGGAAAGGTATGTATATTATATTCAAAATTAAAAAATGTCAAAATATTATCAATGAAAAATTTGTCAATACACTTACAACAGATCTGCAGGCCTTGGCAAATGTTGATGAAAATAAAGACTTGCAACAGTTTATAAAAGAGGTTAATCATCAAATAATATTATCTAGTAAGATTGATGATGATATTAATATTTTATGTTATGACAGTGATAAGAAAAAAATAACAACAGGTGATATGCCCAGAAATTTTAGTTTTGTTGATGCAAAATTGTGTGGAAGTGGTAAAGTATCTCAAAAATATTTATTGAGTTTGAAAAGTATTGGTGTTACTGATATTGTAAATTTGACAGAACACAGTGAAATTCCAGAGTCAGATGTAAAGGATATGCAGAGAATAGCACAACAATATGGTATTAATGTTCACCACTATCCAATAATTGATAGAAAGGCCACAACACATGATAAAGTTGATGAAATATTAACTATAATTGAGAATGGAAAAATGACATTAGTTCATTGTATGGGTGGAATTGGTAGAACAAATATGATATTAGCAAGTTACATTATGAAATACAAATCAAAGCTAGGTATTATAGCACCTGCAGAAGCAGTGACAATGCTAGAAACAAAAAGAAAAGTTATGGTAACAACAGATCAAATGATGTTTTTAAAAAAATTTTATGGAACATTGTGTAGTGTTGATAAAACAGAAAAAAAGATGCAATCAGGATTAATGATGTTAGTTGGTTTGCCATGTTCTGGTAAATCTACATTATCACTTGCTTTTGTGAGGACATATGGTGACAGTATATTGCATATTAATCAGGATGAATTGGGAAAATCAGAGTGTGTAAAAACATTTTCACAAAGTGCTAAAAAAAATGTGTGTTTGGTGTTGGATAGATGTAATATGACCAAAGCAGAAAGAAAAGAATGGATTGATATGTATACAGGTGTAACAAATAAAAATATGATATGTGTCGCATTTAATTATCCAGTTGAGACATGTTTGGATAGGGTAAAGTTGAGACAGCATCATCCAACATTGTCTGGACCAGGTGGTATGAAAATTATTCAGGACATGGCACCTAAATTTGAAATGCCAAATATTAGTGAAGGATTCAAAGAAATAATAACTGTAACAAATGATGAAGATTTGGACAATCTTTATAGAAGATTTGGTTTGAAACAAGAAAGAAAACCATTTGATGATACAATAATTGTAAAATTTCCTAGAACCAAACATTTGGCCAATTTAGGGGCTGCTTCAAGAGATGATTTGATATTTGACAAGAAGGAATTAGATGATTTTTTGAAATGTTCTCTTTTGATTGAGGAAAAGGTTGATGGGGCCAATTTAGGTATTTTCAAGGATAATGCTGGTATGTATAGAGTGCAAAATAGATCCCATTTTGTTGATAGTAAATATCATGCCCAATTTAAACCATTGAATGCATGGTTAGAAAGACACCAATCAGATTTGGATCATATTGTATCTGAAAGGAATTACATATTGTATGGTGAATGGGTCTGCTTGAAACATTCTATCCATTACACAAATTTACCTGATTATTTTCTGCTGTATGATATTTATGATAGAGATACTAATTCATTTCTTGCCAGAAAAAAAGTAGAAGAGTTAATAAGTGAAACAAGTATTAGTATGGTTCCTATAATTTATGAAGGTGTTGCAACACTGGAAGAATTAAAAAAAATGGTATTCACACAGTCAAAATTTTATGATGGACATGTGGAAGGCATATATGTCAGAGCATTTGATGGCAATAAATTAAAGTATAGAGGTAAAATTGTAAGATCTAATTTTATTTGTGGAGATGATCATTGGACAAAAGGTGGTTATACTTCTAATATTGTAAAAATGCATTAATTATTTTATCTAAAAGTTTATAGTATAGATATGTCAACTGTTGATGAAAGTATTTATGAAAAATTAATGACTGGAGATATTGTTTTATTCAGTGGTGCAAACAGTATAATTTCTGATGCTGTTGAATTGGCTTTATCAAGTAAATGGTCACATGTGGGTATAGTAATAAAGAATCCAGATTTTTGTGTTGATATTGGTGAAAAAGATGGATTATACTTATTGAATTCCGATGGGATGTATGGAATTGATATTGAAACAGGCAAAACAAGATTGGGTGTTCAAATAGTTGATTTAAAACAAAAAATAAATGATTATTGTGGAACTGTTGTAGTTAGACAACTAATGTCACCATTTGACAGAACAGAATTTGAAAATTTAAGAAGGAATGAGATGTTTAAACAACCATACAGAAGCATTTTTGAAAAAACTTATGATTATTTGCCAACTGATTTATTGATTACATTTCTCAATGCACATGGTTATACATTTGCTAATGATTTGTTTGACTTAAGACATCTTGATCATGTATTTTGCAGTGCATTGGTCGCTTATTTATTTTCAAACATAGGAATTATGGATACACAAATAAAATGGAGCATATGTACACCTCAATATTTTGCCCAAAATATAGATTCACATTTTATGTTTGAGAAAAATGAATCAGATTATTATTTGGAACATGCTATAGAATTAAAACAATATCAAAATGATTTTACATTTGGCATTAGCAAATGTATAATATGTTAAAGTAATATATACATAAAATGTCTGGTGCTGGAAGTGGTTCAACAAAAGGGTCAAGTGCTGCCACAGAAGTACATACACTTTCTAATGATGGCGTAATCAATGATATGACTAATTCATGCATGTTTATATCGATTTATGACTGGATGATGTTAAGACAATTAAATGCATCAACTGAAGGAGCAGAAGAATCCAAGGGTGATGGCAATGAAGAATTTAGAAATTTAATTAGTAAAAGTCTCAAATTGTCAAAAATATTGCACATCATGAAAATTTACTGTGAAACGCATTTAAGAAGAATGAGAGGTTTTGATTTGGGAAAGTATTTGCATGAATTGTACCAATATACAACAGATGTAAATGATACAACAGATGAAAGAGGTCATATAGTTCTAGGGACTTATTTTTCAGCAATTGATTTGACTGATTCAACAAAGGGAGGTATGTTTGAAGCAATTGGTATGGCCAAAAACAAATTTTCAGAGGTCAATCGCGAAATTTTTAATTGTATGTTGAAACATAGTAGCTTAAAAATAAGTGTAAAACATTTACGCAGATTGATTGGACACGACATTTATACTTTTTATCGTGATATTGATGAACATGTTAGGGATATGATTGATAAATTTAAACATTATATCGGGACTTATGAAAATAGGTATGCCTCTTTTATTGAAGGTACCCCACTATTTGGAGAACTCATAATAGGATGCTATGAAAATAGTAAAGCAAAGACGATAAATGAATATATACGTGATACAATAAATAGTTATCACAACATAACTAGTGAAAAGGTACGTGCTCTAATCAGTATTCGTCTGGAGGAAGAACCCACATCCGGAAAACCGGATGGTATGGATGTGGACGACTACATTAAAATGTCCATAGATAAAAAAATAGATGCCATAATAGAAACTGCATCTGGAATGTTGTCACAGACACAATTAGTTATTGATATATTGGCACGATCATTTGAGTCAACAATGGGACATATACAGAGAGTATTCACTGATAGTGGAATGGAGGATCATACGCATGATAATGAAATGACAATCGATGAACTACGTGCGATAGTTAGATGTGTAAATGATATTGACAGAGATAATATTGTCGAAACATGTACGCGTTATCCATATCGAAATTTAAGAAATGATTTGATACCGACATCTCATTATGATAGAGCGCGTTTACGCAGTAAAATAATTTCACAATCGATACCAATTCCACTAAATGCTGATGGACAAAACACTGTAGAACATGAAATGTGGGATAGTGCATATCCTGGCCACAGACAATCACTATTTAATTTAGCAAACATGTTGAGTTGTAACATACATGTCAATAGTTCACCTGGTAGTGGCTCAGGACAACACGCATCATTTACACATTTTGAGTATGAAAATAATAAGGATGATGAACGCCCTGATCTTGCCAACATAGATATTAAAAATATGACAATAAAAATGACAGGAACTGAAAAAAAAGGTGATGGACATTTTCAATTCATATATGACGAAACTGCCATGTCAAAAAAAGTAGATAATGAATTACTAGTCGGATATAACAAAATACGGGATAGTATTGCATCTGCAGATGCAGATGCGAAATTAAGTGAATTGTTCGATGAATATGACAAGTGGGTGCAAACATTTTATCGTGATATGATTGCATCTGGGAACTCAGTGTTAACTGTGGTTTTGCCCGAACTTCCGCCTGTAACTCGAGTCAAACCATCAACTGCAACTCCAGTTAAACCATCAACTGCAACTCCGGCTAAGCCATCAACTGCAACTCCAGTTAAACCGTCAACTGCAACTCCGGCTAAGCCATCAACTGCAACTCCAGCTAAACCATCAACTGCAGCTCCGGCAGAATCAGAAATATCGATTACCGGTCTATCTGATTCAGTCGAACCATTATATTATTCAGGAGTAGAGCAACCACATGTAAAAATTGATGTTAGACGGGTGAGACAATATGAAACCAAAATCTCTCATAAACATGATGAAAAAATAAGAGAATTGGAATCTGAGATTGCCGTTGTGAAAGAAAAAATGACTGATTCAATAAAAAGTGTAGCGAGTATTTCGGCCCGGATAGAATCTCTCTATGAGAGCTTACTGTCAGATGAAACGTCTGATGATGAGGCTGAATTCTTGATTAAGCAAATAGAGAGTTTGAATATTGATCTAAAAAATGTACAAGACGGTATTGTTATTGATACTGAAACCATTGAAAGGCTTAAAACCGAATTATCAAAAAAATTATGAAATACCTGGAATTATGATCAAAAAAATTGATAATCACACTGTTTGTACCTCCCTAATATTTTTACATGCATTCAATTCCAAATCATGACTGATGGATGTTATTCACACACAAGTACGGAGTTGACTTCTTTGATTGATCTTGAAAAACGAATGCATGGTTATTATTTGGAGCTGGTCAACTGGGTGCGCAGATTGATTGAGTTGTCTGCCACGCTGTCTCGCCTTGCATATGATTGCGAGAATACTACTGCAACACAAGATGACAAGATCAAAATTGAGCAGTGTTTTGGCCAATCATCTGAAATTATTAGTGAAGTGATGACACTAGCTGCAAAAATTACAAATGTAAAGAACATTCTCATTGCCGGAAATGTTGTGGCTGAAACAGCTGCTGCCCATTGTAATGCTTTATCAGTGTTGGAGAAACTGATAGATGGACATGATGGTTGTTGTGCCGCTGAGTATCAGACCGATTATCAAAAGGACCTTGTTAGAACCCAGGATATTTCAGTTGGTCCCGGTGTATTTCTACCAATTAAGCCGGTGTGTGATCAAATTAAGCATCATCGAGATTTTGGACTACTTATGATTGAACAGCTTAACACCATCATTGACACCTGTGTTGCCAGCCGAAATCGCATTGCTAAGAGATTGCGTGTTGTGAATCTTGAGATTGCTACACAAATTGCAGCAGGACATAAGTAATATCAACAGATTTAGTTTATTTTTATCTATTGTTTTTTTATTATCAACACAATAAATAAAAATTGGCCACATTTACATTTATCCATTTTTATTGATGAGCTTTTTCGCTCATCAATAAAAATTGATACAGTACACACATTACTAAATACAATATATTTTTTCCATTATCATACCTAAAACACAAAGAATCTATGAGTTCTGACTCTAGTGAGTGGACCTTAGTAACTTCTGTTAAGCGACTGCCGGCAAAACCAGCAGTCGTCGTACCACTTTGCAAAATTACAAGAAGTCAAGCCATTGAGAAATTGCAACAAGTTTTGTACAAGTATACTCCACGCGCTGCATTTTTGTATGGTTCAACTGCGAATGGAAACAATCGGGCAGATAGTGATATTGATGTTCTCATTATTTGGAATGGTGGTGTTCCCGAAGATATTTTAGCAATCAAGAGTGATCTGATCATGATATTTGATAGGTCCGTTGATTTAGTCAGTATGGTGTATGCCCCGAGACCCAAACAAAAACCCCATTCATATGGTGCATCGCAATTGTTTGTTGATAATGTGTATACCGAGGGTATTCCAGTGTTTCCCAAAAATGTCAAGGATGATATTTATTCAAGTCATCTGATTGGAAAGTGTAGGTGATAAACAAACAGAAAATCTTAAATTAAAGAAATGCATAAATACATTCATTTATTGTTGTCAAAGTTTTTTTGACTTCTGCATCTGTACCAATCAATGGATTAAACTCTACGACATCCATTGATTTCATTTGCAATTTGGGCCACATTTTAATGACACTTAATACATCTTTCAGGTTCAACCCATCTTTGACAGGTGTGCCGGTTGCTGATGTGAAAATGGGATCAATGCCATCAATATCAAGACTAATATGCACTTCATTATCTTTTACATATTCTTTTATTTCTGTCATGATAACATCAATCCCACTTTCTTTCACATGTGTCATAGTATAATATTTTATTCCAAGATCTTCTAAGAATTTCCATTCGGGCGGATCCAAATCTCTTAATCCAATGTAAATAATTTGATCTGGTGTCAAATGTGTTTCAATCTTGACTAATTTTTGTTCACATAGGCCAAGCAAAAAAGCAACTGGCATACCATGTGTACTATGTGTACTTGATGATTCATATGTGTTAATATCTGCATGTGCATCAATCCATATGACATATAATTTTTTGCCTTTTTTGACATAATGATCATTTAGTGCACCCACAGAACCAACTGCAATGCTATGATCACCACCGATGACAATCAGTCTTCTCAATTCATCCTTTGTCATCTGACTATGTACAGAATCATATAGTAACTGATAGCCAGTACCATCATCAAAATATTCAGGATTGATTACATCATCATATGAACTCTTGACCACAG
>Ga0214921_10010786_pt1 | contig 11236 bp, 12 predicted proteins | sample LL1505_MetaG_FD_177992 | JGI IMG/M metagenome (GOLD analysis project Ga0214921, IMG submission 177992) | Freshwater microbial communities from Lake Lanier, Atlanta, Georgia, United States - LL-1505 | ecosystem: Environmental > Aquatic > Freshwater > Lake | place: USA: Georgia | collected...
CGCAGCAGTTGGTCACTTCACCAGGCTGCAGAAAGTTGCACCGCTTGAAGTGCAACAGGACTGGGATGTACTCACCGAATTAATGATTGCTGCATCAAAGGTGAAAGCTGAAGATGCGGAAAGCGTGCAACACGTTGCAGACTTGGCATATGCCTCTGAAGCCAGCTCGAAGTCGGCTTCAGACTGGGTGAAGGCAACGTGTGGCGTTGATATTTCGCTTGGCGTTCAAGTAACGCCGTAATTCAACTAGCGAATTTCTCCACGTTTCACAATTACTTTGTCAACAAGTCCGTACTCTTTTGCCTGATCTGGAGTGAACCATCGATCGCGCTCAGAGTCTTGTTGAATCTGCTCGATCTTTTGACCAGAGTGGAATGCGATGAGTTCGGCCATGCGCTTTTTGGTGTACTGCAATTGCTCAGCCTGAATAGCAATATCTGATGCTTGGCCGCGAAGACCAGCAAGTGGCTGGTGCATCATGATGCGCGCGTTTGGCAACGTGTATCGCTTGCCTGCTGTTCCTGCGGTAAGCAAGAACTGACCCATCGAGGCAGCAAGACCCAAGCACACTGTTGCAACGTCGCAACTAATGAATTGCATGGTGTCGTAAATTGCCATTCCGGCAGTTACCGAACCACCAGGACTGTTGATGTACAGCCACACATCGGCTTTTGGATCTTCGCCTTCAAGGAACAACAGCTGTGCGCAAATTTGATTGGCAACATCGTCATTCACGTCGCTACCCAACATGATGACTCGGCTCTTCAACAAACGAAGGAAGATGTTGCTTTGTGCATCGGGGCCGCCATCTTGTGCAAATGGGGCGTTTGGCAAGTGAAGTGGGCTGTTACTCATGGCGATCAGACTACTACCCCACTATTGCGCAGTAGGGAGTGGCATGAAGTGACGCCGAACACCACTAAACACCACAACAACCCGTTCATCATTGGCGATTTCGCCACGAATAGCGAGTAGACCAGCCAGCCCAGCCGTACCTGTAGGGCTCACATCAATTGATGTCACCTTGTGTGCAAGTGCATATGCATCGACAACATGCTGCTCGGTGGCAACAATTGGAGAACCACCGCTATCTGCCATTGCATTACATACACCAACCCAGTCGTATGTTTCATCATCCAAAATTCCATCAGCGAGCGATGACTGCACGTTCTCCCACGCCCACATACATTCAGACCAACGCGGACCCGCGTTCTTTCCGCCGCCACTTGCGACCGCGTGTTGCCATGCGCGAGCTAGTGGTGCACAACCAGCAGTTTGCACTGCATGCAGTTTTGGTCGAAGACCACCCGCGTACAGCCCAGCACTTCCACATGCAGCAAAAGCGCCTCCGCCAACTTGCATAAACACCCGGTCGAGCGGTGGTCCGCTGACACGCTCCATGCTGTCGGCCATTTCCCAACCAATGGTGCGACCACCATCAAGACACCATGCATTCTCCGTTCCTTGAACGCCAAATGGAATTGCACCTCGCGCAACTGATTCACGGAAGCGATGCACGCACGGATCTCCTGGCAGATCATTTGGTAATCGCGGGCAGCGCACAATGGTGGCACCAACAGATAGCAAGAGGTCGGTCAGTTCTGCTGCAGCGTTTTCAGGAACAAACACTTCAATTGGCCACTGCATTGCTTTCGCCAGTGTGGAAGCAGCAAATGCTGCGTTGCCACATGACGCGATAGCAAGAGGTGGACGAGCCTCAGGTGTCGACCACGGCGCAGTCCGTGTTTCCTCTGCAGCAAGTAAGTGCAACATTTCAGTAAAGAGATGGCGTGACTTATGCGAACCAGCAACGCCGTGTGTTTCGTCTTTCACCCACACTCCACCGCCTGCACTGAACCCAAGCGCATCGGACAGCGCATCGTGACGCGCAAACGGAGTAAATCGGAATCCCGTTCCGGCAACGCTCTGCACTGCGGCATCGGCTTCGCGGATCAGTGAAACTCGCGCATCATCAGACATGCCAAGTGCAGCCGCAAACGCATCCCAAGCCAAATACTTTCGGAATGCAACGTATGGGTTGTCATCACCAGTGCTGCGCAGAGGCGCAATGGGTTGTTCTATCTGCAATACATGATGAGTGTCATGCTCGTTCGAGTTTGGGCAACGCCACGACAACGGCGTGCCTATTGCAACGTGCTCTCCACACACAGCACACTTCCACCCAACTTGCGGTTGAGCGAGCGTGGACATTGCTCGTTATTTCGTAGCTGCGACGCGTGCGTTGAACTCGGTAATCATGGCGTCCCACGTTGGAACGTGACTGCGCAAGTTCTGCCAAAAAGACTGCGAGCGGCGTGCTTCAAAAACTGAAAGTGGCGTCCCCTGCTGCTCTACCCAGGTGTAATAGCCAAGGTTGAAAATGCGGTTGCGATCGCGCTCGGTGCAATCAATCATCGAGTCGGTCTGCACAGTTCCCAAATGTTCTGCAAACACCTCGGCCGCATCGACTTGCGTGAAGTTGTCGTTGAAGCGCTTTTTCATGGTCTTCACGCGCTCGCTCGGGTAGAGATCTGCGCCGTCGGTGGCAATGGTGATGAGTACATCGTCCTCACCTAGACCAAGCAGTTTTGCTGTCTTGATGGCGGCAATGGTGTTGCAAATAGCCGAGAAACCAAAGTGTGGCAAGGCGTCAACTATTTCTTGTGGAATGTGCTTGCGTTGCACCAGGTAGTCACGCCCAGCAGAAGTATTGAACAACACATCGAGTTCATCGGTTACGCGATCGGAAACTGCAGCGATGACGTCGGTGTTCATCACGTTATGGATGAGCGGAATGTGCTTGTCGCCGATGCCTTGAATATTGTGTTCGCCGAAACCGTTCTCAAGCATGGTTGGGCACTCAAGCGCTTCAACGGCAACGATCTTGGTTCCGTACTTTTCTTTCAGATGATCGCCCGCACCAATAGTTCCCGCAGAACCGGTCGCGCTAGTGAATGCAGCAAGTCGCAAATTTGGACGGTTCAAGCCTTTAGCAACTTGTTCGTACACAGCTGAGAGCGCAGTGCCTGTTACTTCGTAGTGGCCAAGGTAGTTTCCAAATTCGCAAAACTGATTGAAGATGAAGTTCTTCGGATCTTTTTGCATTTCATTGCACGCATCGTAAATTTCCTTCACGTTGCTTTCGGTACCAGGCGTGCGAATGATGTCGCTTGGGTCGCTTGTCCAACGATCGAGCCAGTCGAAGCGCTCTTGCGACATTCCTGCTGGCAACACGGCAACACCGCGAGCGCCCATGATCTTGCTGATCGCAACGCCACCGCGCGCATAGTTGCCAGTTGATGGCCACACTGCTCGCTGAGTAGACGGATTGAACTGGCCGGTAATGACGCGCGGCGCCAAACATGAGTACGCAGCCAATACTTTGTGCGCGGTGATCATTGGGAAACGATCTCCAAACATCACCACGATCGGACTGTCGACACCAGTCAACGATTTTGGCAACACCACATGATCAGGAACACTTACACGATTTCCCGCCATGTCGTTAAACCAATGCACGCGGAACAAGTTGCGTGAATCTGGAGAATTCTTGTCGGCACCCGCTGCAATATCAGTCGGGATGAGTGTTGGATTCGCCAATTGGGCGAAAGTAGGCAATACCACATTGTTGGCGGCACATTTGCGAATGCTTTCGTCCAATGCCCCTTCATCCACGATGGTGTCGGCTAGGCCAAGTTGGCTGGCGAGGGCATCTGAGTCTTGGGAGGAAGTCAATGTTGAAGTCACGCTTTACATTGTGTCAAGAAACGACCCCCTTGCCACTACCCTTATCGCGATTAGCCGACGTAGCCCAATGGCAGAGGCACAGCACTTAGGATGCTGTCAGTGAGAGTTCGAGTCTCTCCGTCGGCACTGTGAATTCTCAACCAGCGCGCATTTCTGAGGTACAGACCCCAGCGCTCGTGATTGACGGCGCCATTGCGCGTCAAAACATTGCCACCATGGCGGCTGCAACACCTGGCGCACGGTTGCGACCACATATGAAGGCAACGAAATGCACATCGCTTGCCCGCGAGCAAGTTCGCGCCGGACACACCACATTCACCTGCGCGACACCACGCGAAGTTGTGGGCATGGTGAAGGCGGGTGTTGGAGATGATCTACTACTTGCAAACGAAAGTGTTGATGCCATTCGATTACAAGAAATGGCAACACTGCAAGACAAAGCGCTGATCACCGTGGCAATTGATTCTGATGAAACGTTGCACGCTGCTCATGCTGCAGGAATTCAACATGTGCTCATTGATGTCAATGTTGGACTGCCCCGCTGCGGCATTGCACCAGAACTTGCTGGATCACTGGCTGACAAAGCTCGAGCACTTGGCATAACCGTTCGAGGAGTAATGGGTTACGAAGGCCACCTCATGATGGTTGCTGAACACAGTGAACGACTTACCAAAGTTGAAGCATGCATGGCGTTTTTGCGCTCAGCAGCAAACGATGTTGGTGGCGAAATCATTTCTGCTGGAGGAACCGGCACATTCAACCTGCATGACAACACTGGTGTCACCGAAATTCAAGCTGGCTCGTATTCGCTCATGGACACGCAGTACGCACAACTTGGTTTGCCGTTTGCACAAGCAGCATTTGTCGTTGGCACCGTTATTTCGTCGAACTCTAAATGGGCTGTCATTGATGTTGGCCTGAAGTCGCTTGGTATGGATCACGGCAATCCATCCATCGATGGACACTCCGTATGGTTCTGCTCCGACGAACACACCACGTTCTCACCAAATGAAGGCGCCCCTCCAAAAGTAGGAACTCGCATTCGTGTTACTCCTGCACATATTGATCCAACTGTTGCTCAACACGAAGCGGCATGGGTAATGAGTGGCGACGACATTGTCGATCGCTGGGCAATCGACTTACGCGGTTGGTAGGTCGCGCTTCAGCATTTCCGATAGCGCACGAAATGCTTTGCCGCGATGCGAGAGTTCGTGTTTTTCACTCGCTGACATTTGTGCAAACGTTCTGCCGTCACCATCACGCGCAATAAACACTGGGTCGTAGCCAAAACCACGCTCACCGATTTCTACCTCGGCGATACTTCCCTCACACACACCTTCAGCAATGATTTCTCGCCCATCGGGAAATCGCAACAATGCAACTGTCCTGAACCTGCATGTTCGTGCTTTGCCACTCAGTTCGCGCAACATTTTCGCTCGATTATCAGCATCGGTTGCTTGTTCGCCCGCAAAGCGCGCAGTGCGAACTCCAGGCGCGCCGTTCAACGCGTCCACTTCCAACCCAGTGTCATCTGCCAAAGCAGGCAAACCAGTTGCAGCGCAAACTGCAACGGCTTTTAGACGCGCATTGCCAACCAGTGTGTCTGCATCTTCAACTACATCGGCAAGATCGGCTGGGCGCGGCTGTAAGTCAATAACACCGCCCATGAGATCAAATATTTCGGCAACTTTGTGCGGGTTTGCCGATGCGCAGACTGCGCGCAACACAACTACCTACCGAGTGGGCGCGGCGTCGGTGGCGTGGCAATCACTTCGCGTTGCTTAGCGAAAATTTGTTCGAGCCCACCTGCAGCAAGCCCCAGCAATGAATCCAATTCACTGCGTGAAAATGCTTTTCCTTCGGCTGTGCCTTGCACTTCTACATAGGTTGGCTCGCCACCGTTGATTGGTTGCAACATGACCACGTTCATGTCCACTTCTGCTTTTGAATCTTCTTCGTACGGAAGATCAAGCACCGGAGTGCCGTTGTGAATTCCCACGCTGATTGCTGCACACATTGAATGCAGCGGGTTTACTGTGAGGCCGCCGTTTTGTTGAATGCGTGTAATCGCGTCGTGTAACGCAACAAAGGCTCCACAAATACTGGCAGTACGTGTTCCTCCATCGGCCTGCAACACATCGCAGTCAATCAGAATCTGGCGCTCACCTAGTTGCTTCATGTCAATGGAAGAACGCAACGCGCGGCCAATGAGACGCTGAATTTCTACGGTGCGTCCAGACTGCTTGCCCTTTGCAGCTTCGCGACCAACACGCTCTGGTGACGAACCAGGAAGCATTGAATACTCCGCCGTCACCCAACCCTTGCCACTGCCCTTCATCCAACGAGGCACGTCTTCATCGAGCGACGCCGTGCACAACACTCGCGTTTTGCCGAAGGACACGAGCACAGAACCCGCCGACATTTCAGTGAAGTCGCGTTCAAAAGAAATCGGACGCAACTCGTTATGTTGCCTGCCATCGAAACGTGTCATAACTGTGTTCTCCCTGTTGTTGTTAATTCTTGTTGTTTGACCATTGCTCTGCGCTGTCTAATTCTGGACCAAGCAATCGGCGACCGAGTTGGGCAAACCAGGCAATGTCGCCAGACGACAAAAAGCGATGTCGCCCAACACCACTTGTTGCCGCCATTCCAGATTCAGTCAATGCATCGCGCACTGCGAATGCTGTTTCATCTCCGCTGCTTACCAGCACTACTTTCGGCCCCATCACTTCACTAATCACGCGTGACAAATACGGATAGTGAGTACATCCAAGCAACAACGCATCTACTCCCGCATCTCGCACAGGCGCAAGCAAACGCTCTGCCAATACCGTCACTTCGTCTCCTGTGGTTTGATCGCGCTCCACAAATTCGACGAACCCTGGGCATGCCGCCGAAGTTAACGCCACATTTGCCTTCGTATCGCGGATTGCATGCACATACGCGCCGGAAGAAATTGTCCCTACCGTGCCGATGACACCAACTTTTCCGTTCTGCGTTGCACGCACTAACGCTCTGGCGCCAGGCTCCACCACTCCAAGCACAGGCACCGGAAGTTCTGCGGCCAAATCATGCAATGCCACCGAAGCCGCCGTGTTGCAGGCAATTACTACCAACTTTGCGTTGTAGTCATTCACCAAACTCCACGCCAATTCACGCGCATATTCGCGCACTTGCTCGGCCGGCTTGTTGCCATACGGATACCTACCCGTATCACCGATGTACACGACATCTTCATGAGGAAGCAGATCGATCACTGCACGAGCAACAGTGAGTCCGCCAAACCCCGAGTCGAACATGCCGATCGGGCCAACTGCGCTACTCGGCTTGTTTGGCATCGGCTTCCACAATACGCCAGCGCAATAGTCTGACTTGGTGCTTCTCGCCACCGTACTTGCGTTAACCGCTGCGGTGCTTCACGCGTCTTGGAACCTTGCCGTCAAATCAAGCGGTGATCGACGAATGTCACTGTGGGGACAATTCATGTTTGCCGGCCTCATCTCTTCAATCATTCTTTGCGCGTGGTTTGCCATGTTTGATCACCCACAAATTGCCTGGGGTTGGGCGCTCATTAGCGGTGCTACCCACGTTCCCTACCTTTTGCTCCTGTCGCGCGCATACGACCGTGGCGACTTTTCTATGGCATACCCAATCGTGCGAGGAAGTGGAGCCCTTGTCAGCGCCTTTGCCGGAATCGCAATTCTTGGTGACCGCTATTCGCCCACATCCATGATCGGAATTGCTGTTGCGGTATGTGGATTATTCCTGCTCGGAAAAAGTAGTTCGTGGTACGTGATTGGTGCAGCGCTTTCCGTTGCAGCAACGATTGTTGTTTACTCGGTTGTCGATGGTCATGGTTCACGACAATCAAATGGAATCGCTTACGCCCTTGCACTGAACATGTTCGCAGCCGTGATTACCACTGCATACATTTTCGTTACGCGCAAACCCGACATGATCAGCACCATTCGCTGGAATTGGAAGAAAATGAGCCTTGCTGCAGTTGCGAGCACCACTGCATATGCGCTGGTCATGATTGCCTATCAGCATGCACCAATTGGATATGTTGCTGCATTGCGTGAATCGAGCGTGGTCATTGCAGCTTTAGCGGGATGGAAATTCTTAGACGAAGGGGACCACAAACGGCGACTGTCTGCTGCAGGAGTTGTCCTTGTTGGACTTGTAATTCTTGTCGTTGGACGAACGAATTAGAAGTAGATGATTTTCTCGGCTGCAGCTTCTGCAGCATCGAGATCGTCGGTGTAAGCACCTGTTGACAAGTACTTCCAACCACCATCACACACGATGAACACAATGGTTCCTTCGTCAATTTCGCTAGCAACTTTTAGTGCACCAGCAAGTGACGCACCCGATGAGATTCCGGCGAAAATTCCGCACTCGCGCACTAAGCGACGCGTCATTTCCAAACTCTCGCGCGGACGTACAACACGTTTGCGATCGAGCAGGTCTGCACCGTGCCAGTTTTCGAAAATTGGTGGAATGTAACCTTCGTCCAGATTGCGCAGTCCTTCAACGCGCTCACCTAGCGGCGGTTCGACAGCAATCAATTTAATGTTTGCGTTCTGTTCCTTCAGGAAACGACCAACACCCATGAGCGTTCCACTAGTTCCAAGTCCTGCAACAAAGTGCGTGATTTCTGGAACATCGCGCCAAATTTCAGGGCCAGTGGTTTCGTAATGCGCACGAGGGTTTGCATCATTTTGATACTGATGCATGAAGCACCACTCTGGATGCTCTGCAGACAAAGCCTCTGCGCGACGCACTGCACCATTTGATCCTTCGCCGCCGGGCGTCAAAATAATTTCTGCGCCAAACACTTCAAGCATCTGACGACGTTCAATAGACACGCTTTCCGGCATCAAGATGGTGATTGGGTTGCCCTTCACCGCAGCAATTGCAGCGAGCGCAATTCCGGTATTGCCAGAAGATGGCTCCATGATGCGCTGACCAGGCTTCAAATTGCCGTCGGCAATCGCTTGTTCAATCATGGACTTCGCAATGCGATCTTTCACCGAACCAAATGGGTTCTGGCCTTCAAGCTTGGCAATCAACCTCACGCGTGGGTTTGGTGACAGCACGCTGACATCAACTACTGGCGTGTTGCCAATGAGGTCGAGGACGCTCTCATTGATCATCAGGCGCGAACCGTGGATTGTTGACTGCATTAGTCATAATTCTAGCCCTGGGTAAAGGCCAATGGTCAGTTGTGCTGCTGAATTGCCGTTTCCGTGATTACGCCGTCAATAATGCGGAAATTCCGTGGCTCAGGGACACCGCGCTTCAGCGTGACGATCATGTAGTGCCAACCAGGGTCTGGAGCTTGAGCAACATCAGTCGCACTTGGGTACGCCTCGGTATGAGTATGGCTATGCACCACTCCCACTACTTCTCGACCAGCGCCTTCGGCGTTTCGCTCGATGACCAAGTGTTGCTTTGGATTTATGGTGTACACCTTCGCCGAATGCGCAATGTTTTCGCACGCGTGAAACTCGAGCACTTCATTGGTTGCGCTGTTACCTACCAACAGTCCGCAGGCCTCTTCTGGATAACACGAGATGGCGTGTTCCCCTATGGCTTGTAATACCCGTGGTGACACTAAGAGCGTGGTTTGAGTACTCATCTGATTTTCAGGCTACCCGTATGCTGAAACGAACGATATGAACGCACAAAACAAGCAGAACGAGCGGGAGCACCTAGACCGGGTGGTTGCCAGTAATCGTAAGGCCAGGCACGACTACACCATTGTGGATGTAGTTGAGGCCGGCATTGTGCTGCTCGGAAGCGAAGTGAAAAGCGTTCGATCAGGTCAGGTGCAACTTGCCGATGCGTATGCGCATGTGGTGAACGGCGAGATGTGGTTGGACGGAATCCATATTTCCTCTTATGCATTTGCTCACGGAGTTGGTGCGCACGAACCCATGCGTCGCCGCAAGCTGCTCCTCCATCGCGAACAAATTCGCCGCATGCAAGATCGCATCAACAAAGAACGCCTCACCATTGTTCCCCTAGAGGTGCGCTTTAGTAAAGGTCGCGTGAAAGTTGATATTGCGCTTGCCAAGGGCAGGCAAAAGGCCGACCGTCGTCAAGCGATTGCCAAAAAAGAATCTGAACTTGAAATGCGTCGCGAAGCCGGGCGCCAAAAGAAACAAGCACAATAACTTCCTGCTATGAGGTTTCTAAAAGTATTCATGTCAGTAAACCCAAAAACCAGCAGGCATAAAACCTCAGTCCTAGTTTTCGTTCTCGCATTAGTTGTATCAACTGTCGAAATTGTCGCTGCCCCAAATTCAGTAGAGGCAAAGCCGTCAATCAGCACTGCCAAAGATGATGATTGGAAAACCGGCCCACTGCCACAAGGAGTTAACAAGAAAGAAATTGATGCTCTTGTAAAAACTGCAATGGGACCGCGCGACAACAAGATACGAGTGCGCAGCGTCCTGATCACTATTAACGACAAGATTGTCTACGAGCGATATCACCCGCTCGATAACAAGGAGTCAATTCTTGATACGTTTTCAGTTTCGAAGAGTTATGTTGCAACGATCATTGGCATGCTCATTGATGACGGCAGACTTTCACTTGACCAGCCTGCGCCGGTTGCTGCATGGTCAAACCCCAACGATCCGCGAAGCGCCATCACCATACGCAATCTCTTACACATGTCGTCTGGCCTGACTTGGAAAGAGGACTACTCGGCTGGTGACTCCTCAACAATTGCAATGCTTTTCGCACCGGTCGCATCTGACTACGCCATTGCATTACCACTTGAATCCAAACCAGGAACACAGTTTGAGTACAACTCAGGAAACAGTGCGATACTCATGCGGATTATCACCGACACGCTTGGCGGCACGCCGCAGGCCGAGGCATACATCAAGAAAAGACTTCTTGACCCTATTGGCATCAAGAAAGTTGTTTACCAGCGAGACTCGTCAGGCCGAATTGTTGGATTCATGGGCATAAACATGACAGCACGAGATCAAGCCCGATTCGGTTTGCTCTACCTTCGCAATGGCATGTGGGGAAAGAAAAAAGTGATTTCACCAGATTGGGTGAAGTTTTCCAGCACACCGTCACCAACCTTTTCAGGTTATGCAGGTCACTGGTGGACACATAATCTGCTCGGCACCAACGCGTCTCCAGGCGACTTCACTGCGCTCGGCTACTACGGACAATACGTAATTGTTTCACGTAGCAAGCGAATGGTGATGGTGATCAACACCGCATTTGAAGGAACTCCAGCGGAGCAATCTGCCAAAGCCCGCAATCTTGCGCAAACTTTGTATGCGTTATTCCCAGTGAGGTGAACGTCTTTGGACACCCCTGCCCTACACTGACTGCGCAAGCAAAGTTAACGGGGCTGACAGGTTTCGACGTCAGTGTCGCTGGCCGAGCGTGCGACCCGAGTTGCTCAGACTCGTAAAACGGGGCAAAAAAACAACTGCCAACAAGCAGTTCGCTCTCGCCG
>Ga0214921_10010788_pt1 | contig 11236 bp, 4 predicted proteins | sample LL1505_MetaG_FD_177992 | JGI IMG/M metagenome (GOLD analysis project Ga0214921, IMG submission 177992) | Freshwater microbial communities from Lake Lanier, Atlanta, Georgia, United States - LL-1505 | ecosystem: Environmental > Aquatic > Freshwater > Lake | place: USA: Georgia | collected 2015-05-28
CCCGACCCGAAATTCTCCACTTGCGCAGCAGTGAATCCAAAGTAACTCGCGCTGGCTGATGTTCCATCCAATTTGGAAGGGCCATTATAATTAATATTTACGGGCCGCGTCCCACCTGTGGTCAATGGAGACAAGGTTACTACGGAAGTGCTTACAGGGATTGCCCCCCCGCCAGTCGTATCCAAGAATCCAACCACACGGGTGAGCTCGATATCATTCGCCCTAACCGTAATGTCACCATCTTGGGTTTCAATCCCTTGATAGAATCTGCGCCCCGTAAACTCTGGAGCATTTACATTAACCTCAGCTATAGTTAACGGAGTCACACCAAAACCATCTGTGCTTCGTAGTGAAGAATTAATCTCGAAGGAAGCGCCGGAAGCTAAGCCAGAATCTCGTATCACGCCCGAAAAATAGTGCACCTTATTTCCAGCCCCCGTTAAAGAAACCTGACCTCCTGCATCAATCGCCAAGGACGGAAAACTGATTCCACTCGTTCCCCCAATATCCTGTACTTGCCTTGTTCCTGCCAGAGCAAGGGCGGCTAAGTCCAAATTATTTGCATCCACGCTGTTGTAGAGAGTGATAACGCCGGCACCATAAGCGGGATCAGTAAACTTCCGTGTTCCAATGGCCAAGGCGTCAGAGGAAAACTGTGCAAACAGCGGACCCAATATGCTGAAGGCCTGCGGAGTATTTGCACCAATACTCACTGGGCGCTGGTTGGTGAAAGGTCCGATTCCAACCACCGAAGCCGTAACCTGCTCACTCCCTGTGCCATTTCGAATCAGCACTCCCGAAGGGATCGGGGGAGCGCCTAGATTATCCGCAAAGAATCCAACATGATCGATATCCAGATTAAAGGGGTCGGCGCCATTCACTGCCGCGGCCAGAGTGGGTACAGATGTATATCCGCCGCCAGCGCTTGTGATGGTATAAGAAATAATTTCACCCGCCGCATTTAAGTTTGCACTCGCCGTAGCTTGAGTGGCAGGAGAGCCAATCGTGATGGTGGGATTGGTATATCCAGTGCCTGAGGAAACCATTTGGAAACCTGTGATGACACCAGCAGAACTGATAATAGGAGTGGCGACTGCGCCAGTTCCCGTTGGATCGGTAATCACGACGGTTGGAGTAGCAAAATACCCGGCATTCTTGACCACAGTCGGAGTTAAGGCGGTAATGCCACCACCACTCGCGTAAGTTGCAGTTGCCGATGTCTCAACTCCTTTTGGAGAAGTGATCGAGATCGTAGGTACACTTGTATAACCACTCCCCTGAGTTGTAACCGTAATGCTTTTGATCTGCTTAAAGGTCAGACTCTTCGGGTCCGTATCGATTGTCGCCTGGGCCTTCGCCCCCGTTCCACCACCGCCTGAAATAGTAATCTCAGGAGCGACTGAGTAGCCGTCGCCTTTGTTGATCAATTGGACGCCCGTTACCGTACCATTCGCAATACTCGCTTTACCCTGTCCTGTAACGATCCCCCCCCCTGAGATAACAATCGTAGGCGCTGAGATATAGGTTCTACCATCAACAGTTGGTTGAATAAATGTGACCTGCCCATAGCTGATTATGGGTACGCCCGCGATAGTCTCAGTTGCATTAAGAGCAAGGAATCCTTCGACTGCTCCCACATCTACCCGAACTGGATTTTCAATTCCAGCCGCCGTATTCAAGGCACTGATTTCAAGATCATTGCTGACACGCGGCGTGGGCGGTTCAGATAAGTTTGGATTTAAAGGTTGCCCCAGGAGAGTTTCCAGCTGCCCAGGGGCGGGAGCAAAAACCGCAAGTATACCGCTTGCTCCTACCGTTCCGGTGATTGGACCAAACGTCTCGACACTTAAACTTCCGACGGAATTGACTAAACCTCCGCTCGCTAAACCCAATTGGACAGGAAATCCATAACTTGCTGCATAGGATGTCGCCAAGGCTGAGCTCGCATTGTCCTGAAAGTTCAGTCCCAAGACGCGAATCGTTCCAGTTGAGGCTAAATTTTGATCCCCCCCAAGGGCTAGATTCGCGTCCCCCGTCTGTATCAAGCCGCGTGTGCTGTTGAAGTTACCCCTTAGGGCATTACCGCTAACAGCCGGAATATCAGGATTCGCGATGATGGCACCACTGGCCGTCACGATAACCGAGCCACTGATCGCATTTCCTCCGCTGGAACCTTCAGAATCACCCGTGACCACTGGTGCATTAATTGATAATTGTCTCAAGCCAGTGCTAATAGCACTTTGCGCTAAACGTGTGGAGGTTATATCTGTTTCTTGAGCAATGTCCGCATTCACGATGCTGATGGACCCAGACCCCAAATCCCGATCCACCACATCTGTTCGGACGCCCACCTCTCCAAATTGTCCCAACGGACCACCAACACCTACCACCGCCACCGGTTTTCCGGTGTAGCCCGAGCCAGCATTCGCCAATTCATAGGCTGTAACTTTCCCATAATTGATCGAAAGGGGATCTAAATCAACATAGGACCGGGCTTGGGCGACGGCTACTCCGCCACCCGTTAATGTTATTGTGGGCTCACTCGTGTACCCCGAACCAGGGTTGACCAGAACGAAAGAACCCAACTTGCCATCCGCATTCACGATCGCATTCGCAAGGGTATCAGGTATCGATTCCGGTCTTACCCCACCCCCACTTATCTTCACAAGTACCGTACTCCCCGGGGTATAATCTTGTCCAGCGTCAACGGGTTGGATTCCTACCAAAGACAAACTTGTTCCGTTTCCTTGCATAATCGGGCGTGCGACGGCTCCACTTCCCTTCCCGTCGGTTGAAATAACCTCAATCGTAGGGGTACTATGGAACACTGGGCCACCCGCGGTGACATTATAGGGAGTCAGTTGACCATTTGCATTCACGACGGCCGTGGCAACTGCGCCAACTCCACCCCCCCCGGAAATAGTAACAGTTGGGGCTGTCTTATAGCCCTCTCCAGCCTGGACAGCGGCAATCACCCCAATCTGTCCATAATCATTGACGACCGCACGCGCAGCCCCCTGCTGAATCCCTCCAGAGGATAAGCTAACTTCAGGAGCAGACCGATAACCACTACCCCCTAACAAGAGACTTGTACTCGGGCTGGAAGGGTCCGAAAGAGGACTAACCCCAGTCACCTTGCCTGTTGTTACATCAACAACCACATTTGCCCCAGCCTGCTGTCCGGAAGACCCTGCCAAAAATGCGTTGGATGGAGTATACCCATCAACGACGATGACTGTCGGTGGTTTAAGGTAACCTGAGCCGGCGGACGTTGCATTAATCGTAATCGTTCCGTCAAGATTCACAACCGCAGTTGCGGTAGCTTGTGTCCCGCTAACAAGATCGGGAGCACTGACGATGACTTGGGGGTTTGTAAAACGCCCGTAGCCTTGATTTTGGATCGAATATGCACCTACTCCCATTCCATTCCCGCTTGTGTCCGGGACAAGCACGCCCCGCGCAACTACCGAATCAGTCGAGTCATTAATGGTCAACCCCAGTTGCGTTGTAGTACCTGCCGCAAATCGTGCACTGAAAGAGTTCCCCAAGGAAATTTGAGTATCCAGAACAGTCCTCCCCAAACGACCGGACAGATTTTCGATTTGGGAACCGATCGCCAGGATGTTCAACAAAATTGGGGCATATAAATTATTATCCCTAGTACCAGTGAGGGTAACGCCCCCGATCGAGGTTGCATTCAAGCTACCAACGTTGACATCCCCTCCATAGTCCAGATTGATCTTACCAGCACCTGAGACAAAGCTTACCGATATATCCTGAACATGAGGGTACGGTGCACCGAGACCTCCACCCGTGCCATCAGGATTCGTTGGGTAAAAATTAATTGGAGAAGCGCCACCGTAATAGGGATTCTCAAAATATCTTGGTGTATAGTTTACGTCCTTTTGGATTCCCCCAGTTGGTGTTGTTCTCGCATAATTCGCAGTAATGTATGTGTTTAATGCAGCGAGATTGATATCTCCTGCTTGTACGCCACCAATTTGTACTGCGCCCCCTTCCATATTGAATGTTTCAGCCCTACTGATTTTCATTCCCGCACCGCCACTACCATCCTGAGTGAGGTAGATAGGCGCTGGGCCCGAGTCTAAACTTTTGGGGTTGATAGAAACGATTCCGCTTAACCCAGATATCTGATAGACAGCGAGGAACATATCGTTTTCCCGAACTCCAAAATCCGGAACTCCCGCGCCCGTGATAGGGGAATTGTTGAGGACGGGCCGAAACGTGTTCAGGGCGGCACCAAATTGTGGCCCCATAAGCGGAATGAAAAAATTAAATGAATCATAACCTGACAGAGATGCCTCCAAAACTAAATCACTCGCATAGATATTCAAATCCCCTCCTCCCGTAAAGATGCCGCCACCAGCGCCCAAGGCAGTAGACAAACCGAGTGCTGTTGTTACAGAACGCGTGAATCCAAGTTGTTGAACCGTCAAATCCCCATTTGCGCTCAAACTGACCTTTCCGCTAGCTGTGCCAACACCTTTGCTAACCGGATCCTGAACCGCCATGATTCCAAAGGAAATGCCAGGCCAAACCGAGGCTGTTACTGCACCATAAATTGCCGGAACTGTCGGAGAAGCGGTAATCCCAGCTGTCCCCACCGTGATTCCACCTCCAGTATTGATATACGAAAAATCAATCGCTCCCGAATCAACGTAAAGACCCCCTACTCCACCAGGGGTAGCTGCCACAGGGGTAAATCCCCCGGCCCCGATCAAGGTGTTGAGCTGACTTTCATAGACGTCATAGTTAAGATTATTCCCACGCAAATTCGCCCCGGTATCGGCTATTTTCTGGTCGGCAACTGTCCCATCGGTCTGCACATAAAGTTGCCGCAAGGCGGAAGTGGAACTGACTTGGAAACTGTCGCCCTCGGTAATCACCCCTAGCCGATACCCATTGATTCCTATGGGATTACCGGTCGCAGCATGTGCAAGGAAAGCATCTCCAATTCTGCCTGCTGCATCCAAGACAACAATTCCGCTGGTATCAACCGAGACTCCTGCTGCACTTTGAGTAATATTCCCCCCAGAAGCGAATCGTAGATTATACACCCCGGTGGGTCCTGCCTGAATCAAACCGATTTTCATATCCCCCGCAGAACGGCTGCCCAGAGTCAGATAGCCGGCTTTGGCAGTCGTTACGTCCTGCGGATCCAAAAGGGTAATCGTATTCACCATCGCTTGGGTGATTTTCAAAACTCCGGTTCCACTTCCTCCGACATCCACGGTGGTGGCCGGGCTTGTCGCGGTAAGAGTTGAGGAGGGCTGGATCGTAACATCCCCAGAAAATCGTTGCCCACCCCAAATCGCAGTGGAGATACTTGTCAACAGGGTGGCATCGATGGATGCAGTGGCGTTAATCGCCAAACCGGAGGCACTCTGCAGCAGAATATCCCCCCCGTTGCTTTGGAGAGTTACGCCTGAGCCTAAATTAACGAAGCCTACCCCACTATTGTCCGCATCTGCCAAAAGGGAAATACCCAGTGCTCCCGCCGTGCTAGAGATCGTCACATCGTTCGAAATCACAATGTTGTTGGCGGCCGAAAGAGTCAGCACCACGTCAGGGGAGGCTGGAGGCGTGTCTTTGGTTTTCGTGATATTGCTAGAAACGGTAATGATACCTGGTTGTAAACCCGTTCCACTTGAACCCGTGGTGATCGTAACGCTGGTTCCACTATTTAGAGCCCGGTTGATGTCCTCATTGTAGACGGATGCGTCGTTGGCCGTCGGAACAAAAATATCGGGGTTTCCCCCGCTGAATCCACCACCTCCGCTGGGTCCCTGATTCACAATATTCACATTATACGGATCCAACAGCCATTCGCCGGACATTCCCTTTGGGCTGGAGGCATCCACTTGACCAAACGACTGGAGGTTGTTTTTGGAGGAGGTCTCCACGAAACCCCCGTTTCCACCCTCCACCCCGCCCATGGTGTTGATCGAACCAAAAAATCCAGTGTAGTCATCCGACCAAAGAACCACTTGGCCGCCGTCCCCTGCGGCAGTGGCCCGGGCGGAGATCTCCGCCTCCGGCAACATGACCACCGACTGGGCACTCCGCACCTCGGGATTCAATCCCTGATAATCACCCCCCACTAAAACCGTTCCACCTTTTACCCCGCCATCCGCATTGATCTCGCCAGAGCGCAAACCCACCTTGGCTCCCTGGGCCTCGACACGTCCACCCTTGGCCTTGGCTCCGTATCCTGTCGCCTCAATGCGCCCTGCCAGCATCGTGGTATCTTTGGCCTCAATCTTCACCTTGCCCCCGCCATCTTTGCCCGAGGCCGAGATCAGGGATCCCTTCTCTGCCGACACATTTTTACCCCGGATCGCAATCGACCCGCCTTGCTCCCCTCCCTGAATGCTTTTCTGCAGAGCCGTGAGAACCCCCTGGTTCACCACATCCCCCTCGCCGCCAGTCAGCGTCACACTGCCATCGGCGTTCTCCTGGAAGCCGGTGGCTCGGATCAAGCCTGTGTTGTTGATGGCGAGGGAACCAAGATTACCCGTGGCTTCCAACAGGGCGTTCGCGGCGTCAATGACCCCCTCGTTCACAATGTCCGCCGTCCCGTTCTTGTCTTTCTTCGCCTTGGAATCCTCAGGCACGTCCAAAAGTCGAACCTTGAAATGATTGGGGCCAGTGGACTGGAGGCTAACCTGGGTGCCACTGACCAACCCGACCGTGCCATCCCTCGCCATGATCTGTCCTTCGTTCTGCACGTGCTCGGCAATGAGAAAGACATCGCCCGCGGTCGCTTCGATCTTGCCTTGATTCAGGATCGGAGCCGCCGAGTCTCCGAGGAAACGGAGATCCCCGCCCTTCATGAACATTTCAGGATCCATGTCCCGGGTGCTACCAAAAAATCCGCCCGTGCATACCGAACCTCCTGGCCCGACAAAGATGCCGGAGGGATTGGCCAAAATAATCTGCCCATTCGATTGCAGGCTCCCGTAAATGGAGCTCGGATTCGCCATGATCACACGATTGAGGGCAATCGAGCTGGCGCTGGGCTGAACAAACTTGGTCACCTCCCCCGCACCGATGGAAAAACTGTTCCAGTTAATCGCGGCCCGATCCGTCCCCTGATGAATGGTCAGGGAATTCCCCACCCGCTCAAATGTGGCGGCCCCACCCACCACCTGCTCCCCCACGGGATTGGCCCGAACCGTTCCAGTCCATAACATCGCCACGGCTCCAAAAATACGAAGGCCAACGGACATCCAATTTTTCACTCGCCGCCCAAGTCGCCTCACCAAAGTACCCCCCCGATAAAAAACCGAATGTGTAACAGGCCTCGTCAGACGGCAGACGTTGCGAATCGTGACCGCCTCAGGATCTATTTGATATCGTTCCGCCCCCCCCGTCCAAGCCTTGATGTGCCATGAAAGAACCCCACAAGCCAATCTACCCATAGTGTAGTCTTGCTCGTTGCGGTCCGATATGCGGTATATCTCCACCACTCAACCACTATATCTTGATGCATGGCCGTCAACCGATTTTCTTTGTGTTCAGCGGATAGAACCAAAAAAAGGTGAATAAACTTTACCAAGCCTGAGGTGAGTTGACCCAAATCACTGTCGGTCAGGATTGGCCCTGAACTAGATTGGATGAAGCTGAAAAATCAGATGTCTTACTGACCAATGGGCGCCGCATCGATTGCACGATCTGCGTCCCCTTTATTGTTCCGGAGCCGATAAACCTTTGCCTTCGTAGAAGGCTCCTTGTCGGGAAGACCCAAAACGGCACAGAACACCGACTTCACAGCATCACCCGCTTTCTCCATGCTCTTAGACCCCTCTTGGTCGATCATGACGTCGGCAGAACCAGAACCGACGGGGCTCGAGGGCTTAGCCAGAACCGCCACTTCCCTCTTGGAATTGGCAAGCCGACTCACCGGACTTCCCACCCCTCCCGCATTTTCAATATAATACACCTGACCACAAATCGAAGGCTCGTAAATCACCTGCCGATCCGAGGCAAAGGTCGCCAGAAGGGAAGCGTCGGGGGAGAGAACCGCCTTGCGACCAAAAACATCAACCGTAATGGGCTTTCGCATGGCCGGCCCCGCCCGAACCAAGACGCTCTTTCTCCCCATGTCGTCCTTCCCAAAACTCAACCGATACTCCTGCCCGGCGACATCCACGGCCCGTCCCGCCGTTCCAGGCGCAATTTCCTCCAAAAATACCCCAGCATCGTTCCATACCTCCAGACGACCCGTTTTTGCATTAAAAACAATCTTTCCCACACCCCCCTGACTCAAATCCGGAAGGATCGAGTCAGACTGCCGAAGTGCCGAATCCTTTTCGGGATCGGTGACGGCGGCCTGCAGGGATCCCAACGGCAAGATCAGGAAAGCCATAACGAAATACATCTTCATTTCCCCTCCATTTGCAGAAGAGAAAGATGTCCGTCCATCAATATCTCGCGGCTGGGTGATATATTTTTGAATAAGCACCCGATTCCTAATGGGCAGGCTCCTTAAGTTTCTGGCTCCGATACTTTTCCACATCTGCGTTCGCCTGAATCATCTCCTCCGGGGTGACCGAACCCGCGGGTAACAGCAGGCATCCGTTCCCCAAGACCGTGTCGATCCTTGGGGCATACACCACTCGGCCGTTGACGATCACGACCATGATCAACCCCCGTCCCGTGCTGGTCGCCACCTCCAGCTTGGTTTTCCCGAAGTCATCAAACTCCAAAAGGATGGTTCCGTCCGTCCGGGTGGAGACCTTGCGGATGTCTTTTTCCGAAAGTTCCGGGAGGCTCTGGATCGCGACTTTCTCCGGTGGGTTAAAAAGGCTGACCGGAACCGAAATGTCCCCCTTGGCCCCTTCCGGTGCCTGAAGATGAACCCGAATCAGAACAGGCGGTTTTTCTGCCGCTCCCATCCAAAGAACCATCCCTGCCAAAGCTGCTAAAATGGAAAAACGCCTCATCCTTGTGAAGCCTACCGAAAAAGAAAAAAAGACACGACCTTGATTTGTAACCTTTGCGACTTTTAGGCAAACTAGAGCAACGAAATGATTCCAAGATTGTGCTTATGGCTAAGCCTCCTAGGGGCCTTACCTTTGTGGGCCGAGGTCGATGCTTCCAAATCCACCATGCCGGATAAATTTCAATCTGCGCCAGGATTGATCAAAGGCGGCCTTTTCATGGAGGGATCCAAAAAGCGGTTTGAAGGTGCCAATGAACTGAATTTGGAAGCCTATAAAACCAAATTGGAAGTAACTCCTGGAGCCCTCCACCTGAAACACATCAAGGATCCCCAACCCAATGACCAAATCGTTGTCAAATTCACGCTGACCAATGGATCAGAAAAAGGTTCGACCCTTTATTTTCCCACAGCCCAAAGGTGTGAGGCCATCATCCGCGACCCCGATGGCAAAGTCATTTACACTTGGTCGGAAGATTTCGATTTCGCCCCGGACGCGGGTTACAGCTACGTGAATGCCGGGGAGCGACTCAACTACCAGCTCACCATCCCTTTTCAGGTCCTCCGGGGAAAAGTTTCCGCCGGCCAGGCCTCCATTACCGCCAGTCTCGTCAACTACCCGCAGCTAAAGGCCGAGATGCCACTGGAGATTCAGCCCTAACGGGCAACGCCGGTCTCACCATCTCCTTAATCTCCGGCAATCCGGGTTGCTGTTTCAAAATCCTGTTCACCTCCTCAGGACTATATTTTTCGCTGTGCTCCTTTCCAAGGTCCCGATCGGTCGAGGTAGCCTCCCGATTCACCTGTTGACGCACCCTCGTCAAACGCCCCTCATACATGATTGCAGACCCATCGGAAGCCAATGCCGTACGGCTGGTTCGCGAAGACCATCCGGTCGCTTCCCGTCGGGATAACTGCCGCTCCTCGCGCACCTGAATTTCCTCCTGGGCGGAAAGGGGATCGAAGCGATGGGATGGATCCTTTTCGTCCATGCCGGAGCTTTTGTTGAATCGGGAGGTGTTTTTTTTGCCATAATCCGATTCCGTCATGGACCACATCGGCACGGCCGCGAGGCTTGAGACCTGCCGATCCTCGTACACACGCTCCGAGCGAAACTCCTTGGAGCCTCCATACCCCTTATTCGGGATCTGCCGAAAATCCATCATCTTTCCCGAGAGGGAGCTTAAGCGGTTGTCTGGCTTCCTCGGCCAAGCCACATCCGCACCTCCGCCCTCTGCGGCATGAAGCGGACTCGAGCTGCTTTGCTGCGCCTGGGCCATTAACTGCATCCCCGCACAGGCAACAACCACAAAAAAAATCCTCACCTACTCATCACACCCCACCTGCGTAACGTTTGCCTCTGAAAATTTCCTAGATCCAAAATTCCTTGTCCACAACCCGTGAATCAACCCCTTCCACCTCTCGGCTTTCACCTTCCAACTAAAAGATGGGTCCACCTGGATTTGAACCAGGAACCAAGGGATTATGAGTCCCCTGCTCTAACCGTTGAGCTATGGACCCGACATACCCATCTTCCATCGCTTTCAAGGAAACTCAACCCCGCCTTTTTTTAAGGCCGAATCTATCATGCCAAAGCTTGGGTAATTCTTGGAGGGGACTAATCTCCACGCATGTCCGCCGGACCTGAAAACAAGCTCCCTCCACATCCTTTTATCGCCATCCTCGGGGCGGGAGCTTTGGGAACCTATTATGGAGCGAAACTTGCCCGACTGGGTCTCCCGGTCTCATTCCTGGCCCGTCGCGATTTAAGGCATCTTCTACAACACGGCCTCAAAATCCGCTGCACCGATGGAAATTTTGAACTAAAATCCGTTCAAGCTTTCGACCGACCTGAAGAAATCGGGCCGGTCGATTTGGTGATAATCGCCATCAAAACCACCGCCAATGAATCTCTAAAAAAACTCCTACCTCCTCTCCTCGGCTCCCAGACCATGATCTGCACCCTGCAAAACGGTCTAGGCAACGAGGAGTTCCTCGCCTCCATCGCCGGACGGGAACGAATTCTCTGCGGGGTCTGCCATGTCTGCGTTTCTCGCCCAGAACCGGGAGTAGCCCTGAACATGTCCGGTGGTAATATCCGCTTCTCCGATCTCACGGGCGGCAACACCCCTCGGGCCCACTCTCTGGCGTCCCTTTTTGAAAAAGCCGGAATTCGCTGCTCCGTCGCGCCCTCCGTCGGTTCTGCCCGTTGGTACAAGCTTGTCTGGAATGTTCCTTTCAACGGACTCTCCATCTCGGCGGGCGGAATCGATA
>Ga0214921_10010789_pt1 | contig 11235 bp, 15 predicted proteins | sample LL1505_MetaG_FD_177992 | JGI IMG/M metagenome (GOLD analysis project Ga0214921, IMG submission 177992) | Freshwater microbial communities from Lake Lanier, Atlanta, Georgia, United States - LL-1505 | ecosystem: Environmental > Aquatic > Freshwater > Lake | place: USA: Georgia | collected...
TATTTAATTCCTCCAATGATGATATTTGTGCATTTTCAGTTGTTATAAAAAATATATATTTATAATTTGGAATAATTATTGAATTTATATTTTTAAGTTCTTCTGTTTTTATTTGTATTAATTTTATTAATAGAGGTGCACTTATTAATCCAATTGTATCTTTTTTTTTAGAAATATAATCAAGAACTTTCTCTGGTTTATCTATATTTTTTATAAATATTTTTTCGATACTAATTGTTTTAATTAAATTTGATATTAAATAATTATAATAATTATTCATAATTATATTCTTATTTGATGATGTTGGATTATAAATAAAAAAATATAATATTTTTATATAATCAAATTTTAATTGATTATAAATTAAATTTGATGTGATATATGGTGGAGTATTAATAGTAAGTTCTTTAGTGCTTTTATTATAAAATGGAAGAAACCATGTAATTAGGTTTTCTTTTATTGGAAATAAATGATTTGTAAATATAAAAAAAATAGTTATTATAATTATAATAATTATTATCATATATTTTACATAATGCATATTATATAAAATATTTTCTTCTTATAATTAATTACCTATGAAAGGTTTTTTTAGTATTCATAAACCAGTGCAAACATCTATCATAATTTATATTATTTTTATAATAATCTATTTAGTTTTTTTTAATAAAAAATATAATAAAAATAAATATATATTACCATTAATTGTTATTACATTAAGCATACTTATTTTTTATATATCTAAATTATTTCAACTTTATTTCTCATAAAAATATTTATAAATTTTTGTATTTTTCATAAATTTTTATTCTCTCTTTTATTTAATTATGAGTAGAATTAAAGTTGATCCAAGAACTTTTAGTATAATAAATCAAGATAAAGAAATTATGCCAATTGCGGGAAGTATGTCTACATCTGAAAATACAAATAGTACAGATACTAGTACTGATTCTGAATCTGATGCAGGAAATGGTTTTGCCTCTGAATCTGGATCTGACCCAGTTATTGATCAAGTAAAAGTAATAAAATTACAATCATCAGAGCCATTGGAACAACAAGGTGGTCGCAATAAAATTGAACCATCAACTTACTTAAAATCTAATCAACAAGAAATTGATAGAAATAGAGGGTTATCATCTTATTTAAAACCATCGATAAAAAATAAATTTGAAGATCAAATATCTTCAAAAATAAAGAAAAAGGAAGAAGAATATAGTAATGATGATAATGATGATAATGCTGATAATGATAATTTAACTGATTCATCGGAACAAGTTAAATCAGTTATTTCAGTTGAAACTTCTGAACAAAATAAACCTGATATTTCCACTGAAACTTCTAGCCAAAATAAATCAGAAGTTTCAGCAGAAGTAGTTAAACCAGTCGAAATATTTAAACATTCTGAATCAGAAGTAATTGATTTATCTGGTGATAAACTATATGAAGTTTTAGCAATGGTTTTAGAAGATCAAAAAGGAGATAATATAAGTGAAAATCTATTTAAATTAAATAAAACAATGGAAAAACACTCAGAAATAATGGAAAAAATATTAAACCAGCTTATTTCTATGCAAAATAAATCACTTGAACAATCATCAGTATCAGCATCTATTGTAATTCCAAAAAAATTACAAGAGAATGAAGGAATGGCTGGAGGTAAAACATTGGAAAGAATGAAAGATAGAAAATAAATCTATCCATCACTTTCATAATCAGATTCATTCTCTCTATTAACAATTACAATATCGTTTTCATCTAATTCAGCTCGTTTTTGTTTTCTTTTTTCTCTTTTTTTTCTATTTTTTTCTGTATTTTTACTATTTTTTTTAGGTCCATCTGGCTGCCCATCTGGTGATCCATCTGGTGATCCATCTGGCGGTCCATCTATTTTTGTTTGTAAATTATCCTGTAATTTTTTTTTTTGTTGAGACGATTGTCTTGAAGCCCCATTAAAAAATAATCTCTGTTTTAGTCTTTCTTTTAAATATTCTTTTTTTTCTTCTGGAGTCATTAAATCTAACTCTTCTTGCTTTTTTGCTGTATTTTCAAATAAAGCACTAATCATCTGTTTTTGTTTTTGCGGATTCATTTATATATATTTTTATAAAGATTTTTTTAAATCCTTTTCCTCATTATAAAGAGCGAGAGTTCTGGCAGATGGGTCATTTGTTTCAGGACTCCACTTTGGCATCCAAAATTGATTAATAAATCCTTCGGCATTTTTATAGAACGAATCAAATATTTTTCGATAATAATATTCTTCTTTTGTACGAGGTGTACAATGCTTAATATCATTTTCAGCATTTTCCATTTCAATATCAGTTACATAATATTTTACCATCTTTTTAATCTTATCTAACCAATTTTTTCTCTGACTACTTACACCATCGCTAAATGCTTCTTTCTTTCTCCACAATATCTCATCTGGTAATAAGTCTAATTTTGAAAAAGCATTTCTTATTAAATATTTCTCAATATTATTATGTGGACATACCTTCTTATATGGTAAGCTAACAATTAATTTCATAAATTCTTTATCCAAAAATGGAACTCGTAATTCTAATCCATGAGCAGCAGTTGTTCTATCAGCTCTTAAAACATCATACATATATAAATTATTCATTAATCTCATTGATTCCACATGCCCCATTATTTCCGATGGTTGGCGATGAAAATATAAATATCCTTGGCAAAGTTCATCAGCACCTTCGCCACTAAAAATTACTGTATCATCGGTATTTTCTTTAATATATTTACTAATAAAATACATTCCAACACTTGCGCGAATAGTTGTAGTATCATATGTTTCTAATTGCATAATTATTTCAGGAAATCTTTCTTCAATATTTTTCCATTTTAATAATACTTCGTGATGATTACTTCCTATATGTTTCGCAACTTTTCTAGCTGCATCCAAATCTGGAGAACCCCGAAATCCAATACTATATGTATTTAACTTTTTATTCCCCATTTCTTTTTGTAATATTGAGGCAACTAAACTACTATCTAAACCACCACTCAATAAACATCCAATTGGTCGCTCACTTAGCATTCTTTTACGCACTGCATTAACAAATGTTTCAACAATTGCATTATTAATTTCTTTTTCTCGCATTAATGATAAAAATGGATTTGGACTTATATCCCGCCATTCTTCAATATTAAAAAATTTATGAGGCCCGCCTTTTTTATATTCCCAATAACTACCAGGTGGATATTGGATCATATCCATTAATTCACATAAACCTTTTGCTTCACTGCAAAATCCAATTTTATTTTCTTCTAAACTCCAAAATAATGGACGAACACCAATTGGATCTCGCCCTACACAAATATTATCACCATCAATGATTATAAATGCAAAAACTCCATCTAACATATCAACCATCTGTTCTAATCCAAATTTTTTATATAAAGGATATAATATTGCACAATCACTGCTATCTTCTTCTATACCTAATTTGTGTCTCTTATTTAATTCATTCCAATTATAAATTTCACCATTGCAAATTACATAAGATTTTGAACCATCATTATTTTTGTATTCAAATGGTTGATTTCCTTTTTCACTTAATCCATTAATTGCTAAACGATGAAATCCAATAAACATATCATTTATAATTATAAATGATGAACTATCTGGACCTCTATGCTTAATTCGATTGAAATTAGAATAAATAATTTTTTCTAATTCAGAAGAAATTGGTTCTCCATTTTTATAAAAAAAAATTCCACACATTTATTTAATATTAACTAAATATCTTTAAACCGATTTTACCGAACAATATTTTTTTATTTGAGATGCATAAATAATTGTTATTAATAACCATCCAATTAAAGTAGTAAAACCAACTTCAAATAATGAATATATAAAATTATATCTTTTCCAACATTCTGGAGCAGGAGTATTTGAATTATTATTTTCAGATCGAGAAGGCACAGGAGTTGTATTAGTAATAATATTTGATATAAATATACTAATATAATCAAATATATCTGAAATAACCGGGATAAATTTAATGATAAATTTAATTCCTATAAATAATAATAATACAACGGGAAATATTCCAATCATTATTCCAGATAATCCTTTTTTATTTAATATAATATATAAAATTAACATTGATATTATAATAATATTACTAATTGCCAATTTATAATTATTTAAACTAATCTCTTTACCATAATTTTTAAATATTTTATGTATACCATTAATAATTATTGGAATTATTTTTGCCAATACAAACGGAATAAAAATAAAAATAATTGAATAAATAATATTTTCATAATTTGGTTTACCACAAATAGTTTTTGTGGCAGTATTAATAAATAATGGTACTAATAACATAAATATAAACGTAGCAAAAAGTGAAAAACTTAAAATTGGACCTAATCCAGTTTGATTATTACTTAATACTGTTTCTTTCTTTTCAGGGAATAAATCACATTTATATTTTATAAATGAATCATCTTGTATATTATTAATAAACTTAAAAAAATAATCTTTCATTAATATCCTAAAATTAGTATTGGAGTTAGTAATAGAATTTTTTACATTATTAATTTTATTATTTTTTGGTGTATCAATTATTATTGAATCTAATATTGAATTTAAATAATATTTATAATAAAAAATAGTAATAAATCCATATAAAATTGCATTTACAAGTGTAAGAATAAATGAATTTCCTATTAATTGTAGAGTATTATTCCCACCAATTAATCTTCTTTTTATATAATATATTTCTTTATTATCAATTATTTCATTATATTCTAATATTTTACCATTTATTGTTTGTAAATAATAATTTTCAATATTTTCGTCTAAACATAATGATATAAGGTGATATACACTAATATTATTTTTATTAATGAAAATTTTATTATTATTGTAAATAATCTTCATTAATTTATATTATATTTTTGTTTATCGACTAAAATTTACAAAAAAGAATACAAAAAATAATATTGTAAATATAATTATAATAAAAAATGAAAATGTTGTACCACTTAATAATGTATTTGTCAAACAATAAACATCAACAATATTTGATGGATCTATATTTTGTATTCTTCTTGCAAAATCATTTAATTTTGTTTTTATTAAATTTTTATTTTGTTCTTTCAGTAATATAGCAATTTCAGCTTTAACTTTATTAGTTTCTTCCTCAAAATTTCCAGATGTTTTACATATATTAATAAAAAAAGTCATTTCAAGAAGCATATTAACTGTATTATGAAAAATAGCTCGTAATACATATGCAGATGCAGATGCACTAACGCCTGGTATTATTTGTTGTAATTCATTTGCATTTTTTCTATTATTCGCTGTTATTTCAACACCGTGTGCATAATGATTTTCCGCTTTTTCAACAACTTTAATATATTTTATAATTTCATCAAAACCCGATTCTTGAATTGATCTTCGAAAATCATCACTTTCTAATAATTTTGATAATAAATCCCAATTTTCTAATGCTTGAGAGCCAAATAATTTAAGCATACCAATTCCTTTAAATATAGTTTCCATATAATTAATAAATGCAACTTGAGATGGGCCAATCCATGGTGTATATCCTATAATTACGCGGCGTAAATTTGGAATAATTTCAGCAAGTCTAACAAATGGCTTACTAATTGGCCATGGAATAAATTTTGCAAGTATTCTAAGAAAATTTGATGAATTTGAAACAAAATAACATATACATATCATACAACTAGTAATAAAACTAAGAACATTTGTTATTCCAAATGCAGTGCAAGAATCCTCAGATTTCGCATAATAATAAATTCTATATGTGCAAAAAAATGTAATTAAAAATGAAAATATAAATAATCCAGCATATTCAAATATAAATTGTATAAATGGTATTAAATATGATTTACAAAAATATAATATACTATATATGAAGTTATTTGGATCAGTCATACTATAAAAAAAATCAGTTATTGTATATAAACCTTTAATTAAAATATTTGGTATAATAAAACTTATAAATGGAATATAACCCAATAAAAGAAAAAAATAATATATAATAAATATAATAACAAAAATAAATATTTTAAGACCTCTTGTCAGTGTACCACCTTTATTTTTAATAACTACTTCGATATTATCATTTTTTTTAATTTTATAATCATATAATGTTTTTTTATCTTCTAAAATATGAATTCCGTATTTTAAGTTAATATCACATTTTTCTAATTTTTTATTTTTTTTAATTAATTCTTGTTTTATACTAAAAATTGATTGAAATAATGAAAAATCTTTTATAGATACATACATAAATGTATATTGTTAGGTTAGAAAAAAATACTTAAAAAAAATTCTAATATAAACTATATGTATTTAAAATATTTAGAAGATAATTTAAATCATAAATTTACAAAAGAAATGGAGGAATATAAAAAATATATTAAAATATTTTATAATGAAAAAGCAAAATGTCCAAAAGATTTAAAAACTCCAATAAATAAAAAACAAGATGAAAAAACAATTGAATTATGGTGTACTAATTGGAAAATTATTATTATAAAACCAAATATATTAAATTTAAGTTTATTATATGAATCACTCACAAATGATTATAAAAAAAATGGAGTAATATTTAAAAATAAATTAAAAGAAAATATGAGTTCGTCTATTTATAAACCAGAAAATGATGATGAAATTGAAAAAATTTTAAAAAACTTAAAAGAAAATGAGAATAAAATAGATGAAATAAAAGAAATATTTAACAAAGAGAAAAATATGATTGATGAAATAATAAAAAATAGACAAGAAATTATTAAAAAAATAGCTGAAATTAAAATTAAAAAAGAAAATATATATAAAAATTGCATCGATATATCAAATGTTATATACACTAAACTAAAAGAAATCTCAAAAAATGAAAGAAATATAACTGAACAGAGATATACGCAAATTTCAAAAAGTGTTGGATTATCGTTAAATGATACTAAAAATTGGATTACATATTTTAGTTTAATTATAGAATATTTAAAAGAAAATAATGAATTAAATAGTTTAAATAAAGGAATTAATGATTTGAAAAATAAATTTGAATTAATAAACAATCATTTTATTATTAATCCACCAAAAATTATGTCGTCAAATGAAAAAAAATCTAAATAAGAAATAGATGATTAAAGAATATTTTGACTTATTTTGGTTTATTATTGCATTAGGAATTGGAATGTTTTTTGCATATATTTCAACTCCTCTTCCAGAAATTGTATATAAATATCCAACACCTGAAAATTCAAAAAATACAATATATATAGATAATGCACATAATTGTTATAAATATAAATCAAATATAATAAAATGTCCAAAAGATATAAATAAAATTACAAATATTCCAATACAAAAAATTGATTCAGAAGATAAAGAAAAAGAAAGTGCAATTACTAGATTCCAAAAAATGATTGGAATGCAACAACCAGATAATATTGTAATTACTCCACAAAATTAAATTTTTTCTCATTTATTAACAATGAAAACAGAAATTTTTAAACAAAGACCATTTATTATTATTATTTCAATTATTTGGGGATTTGGATTAGCTTGTATATTTAGAGAAGCATGTGTTAGAAGAGATATTATAGAAATTAGATCTCCACATCCAAATAAGATAATGAATAAAATATTTAAAGGCGGAGATGGTAATTGTTATACTTATATACCTCAATCTGCAATTTGTAATAAAAATCCAATATATTAACTTAATCAAGTATTTAAAGAAAATTGTATATTTTAATATATATAATGAAGGAAGAAAAAGATTTTGTTATGATTCAAAATTATCGTCATGCTCCTTTTTATAAATATAATGAAGAAATTGATAATTCAGGTGAATGGGTAATATATCATTCGAAGGGGTATTTAAGGAAGAAACGTAAACTACGATATAAGCGCAATTTTGATAGAGAACTTGAAAAACAAAAAGAAAAGTTAAATGCTTAAATGCTTAAATGCGTAAATAGATATATTTTTAAATATTTAGTAATTTAAAAATATGGCTGATCCAAAAGCAACACCATTAAACGCATTGCCAAGAGGCCCGCAAGGAAATGAGAATGATACTGAATTTGTAAAGAAAATAATGAATCAGATGTCAAATGATAATGCCGAATCTGAACAAGTATATAATCAAACACAACAAAATTATCAACAACAGCAATTTGCAGTTGATCAAGGCAAACAACATAATTTAAATCAACAACAACTTTCTCAACAAGTTCAATATGAGAATGGAGGAAATGAACAATATGAACAATACGAAGATGAGCCAGAATTAACAACTGGTCAAAAATTTAAGGCGGCTATTAAGCAGCCTATTTTATTTATTGTATTATATTTTATTTTATGTTTACCATTTGTAAGAGAACTTATGGCAAATCAAGTTTCAAGATTTACTCAAAGTGTAAATATTCAGATTTTTGGTTCAACATTTTTATTAGGAGTTGTAGGTGGATTAATTTTTTATTTAGCTAATAAATTTATATTTTAAATAATATGGAATATAAAAAAATGAAACAATATCAAATTATGATAGCAGCAATCTTATTTATTTTTTTAATATTTGTTCCAACATCATATGTAATAACCGCAATGTTTTTGTGGATAATTATTTTTATAATATCAAATCAATTCTGTAATAATTTTATTTTTTCATTATTTATTTCAACTTTATTTATTGCATTATATATAATTTTTAATAATAAAAAAAAGATTGAAGGATTTGATGGAGATAATTCACATGTAGTTGAAAATCCAAAAAAAGTAGTGAATGAACCAATTGAAGAACCAATTGAAGAACCAATTGAAGAACCAGTTGAAGAACCAGTTGTAGACCCAGTTGTAGACCCAGTTGTAGACCCAGTTGCAAAACCAGTCCAACAAAAAATATCAATGATGGATGATGTTAAAAATGACGAGAAAGATGTATTTGATTTAGATACAGGTGCTTTTGAAGATAGTGATGAAGATAGCGATAAAGATGAAAAAGAAGAAAATTTTGTGGTTGGTTCAAGTAGTGTAAGTTCAAAACAAGCATATAAGGCGCAAAAACAATTATATGATTTAACAATTGCAACTTCAAAATTAGGTCAACAAATGGATAAATTAAGCGGTCCATTGAAACAAGGCCAAAAAATAATTGAGACAATGAATAGTCTTGGATTAAATAAATTTATTTAGATAAAAATTTTTTATAATATAAATTATGAAAAATAAATCTTTTATAAATGGAAATAGTAATGGAAATGGAAATGGAAAAACAACATTTGGATTTGTTCTTCTTGCAATAATTCTTCTTATAATAATTGGATGTATGTTTGGATGGTTTTGTTGGAATACAAAAAAAAGAGAAAGTTTTATTGATGAAAGATTTTTTCACTATAACGATATAAATAATATAGTTCCAAATGATCCAATACATGTTAATAGAGATGTTGTTGAAACTACATTAATGAATGGAAAAGATATTGACAATTATTTTGGATCCGCGAAAAAAAAAACGATCAAATAATTGAGGATTTTAGTTTAGGAGAATTATTCTCTGGATTTAGTGGTAATAAAAGAAAGAAAGTAATAAATATTCAACAAGATGATATATCTAAGCCACCTTCTTATTCCGATTTAAGTTTCAATGAAAAAACAGATAGTGAAAAAGCAATTGACCAAAAGTTTAATAATGATCCCAAAGTTTCTAAACTAGAATTAGAAAAAAAAATAAGTGAATTATCATCTATAAAAAATAATGGAAAAATAATTGTATCTGCGCCGGTTCCTTCTTCTGCGCCGGTTCCTTCTTCTGCACCGGTTCCTTCTTCTGAACCAGCCCCTTCTTTAATGAAATGCAAATTTTTGAATAGTTCACAGTGTCATCCTGAGTACCCTAATTTTTCTGGGGCATCAATACAATTACCAGAAGGATCTAATATGAAATGTGATAGTGTTGGGAAAATTAGACAATCAAAAGCAGTATGTACTATAAGTGGGGGTAAAATAAATGGAGCATATATTATTGATAGCGGTGATGGGTATAAATTAAATCCAAAAATTGAAATATTAGGAGGAGGTGGGGAAGGTGCTATTTTAAAAGCGACTATTGTAAATGGAAAAATAAAAGAAATAAAAGTTATAAATGGTGGTGATGGATTTCATGAAACACCAATTATAAAAATTGAAAATCCAAATGCAAGTAATGGATGTTTTTTATGCTGTAAATAATTTTCTTCTAAAAATTAATGAAAGATTCTATTTTATTAATTTGTGTAATTATTCTTCTTATAATTATTTATTTTTTAAATAATAAAAATTTAAGTTTAGAAAAATTTACTAATTCACCACCTCTTTTATATAACGCGAATAATGAGAAACAATTATATAGTCTTCAAAATATTTATCCAAAATATGGATCAAATAAATATGAAGTTGGGAATTATTCAGATGTTATTTTGCCAGGTGAAGTAATTGGGTGCGGTTCAAGAAGAGAACCATGTTATGGTGGAAGTCAGCAAGTAATTGGAAATATTTTACCTCCATTAGATATTTCAAATGAAAATATTGCTCCAAGAAATGGAAATATTGGACCGTATCCTCCATTCCAACAAGTTGGTTATTTATATAAAATATTTGCAAGTTATGAAGATAATTCATATCGTCCTTTATATTTGGAAAGAATACGTGAAAATACAAAATTTCCAATTTATAATTATTTTACAGTAGATACGGAAGGTGAAAAATTTAATGTTATTATTCCATCTAAATATAGAGAATTGGGAACAAATGATCAAGTACAAATAGATGGCGAAGATTGTTTTTTTAGAGTTACAATAAATCAAACTAATTTTCCATCTTATCCAAGAATTTCTAAATTATAAAATTATATTTTTCCTTTTATACTCCAATTAGGCCCAATCATATTGCGTAAAAAATATGGATCAGTTTTATCAGCCAATTCTGAATTATATATATAACCAGTTGTTCCTTTAACATCAAAATTCTGTGTAAAATCCGCATAGTCGTCATAATTACGTGGCATTATTCCAGAGCTTCCCTGATTTGCTGCAACTCTTACATCTTCGTTTATTGTTTGTGTCAATGATGGTATTTGTATTGTAGGTGGTTTAGTATACATTCTATTAAAATAATCATCTGCATTAAGTGGTGTCAATCTTTTTGAAGGCGGTGGTGTTTTATCTTTTTTATAAATAATTGGAATACCG
>Ga0214921_10010792_pt1 | contig 11234 bp, 8 predicted proteins | sample LL1505_MetaG_FD_177992 | JGI IMG/M metagenome (GOLD analysis project Ga0214921, IMG submission 177992) | Freshwater microbial communities from Lake Lanier, Atlanta, Georgia, United States - LL-1505 | ecosystem: Environmental > Aquatic > Freshwater > Lake | place: USA: Georgia | collected 2015-05-28
AGCCATCTCCGTTAAATATTACTTTAGCGTCACTGTGCTCCGAAATGTATTTTCCGAGTAGATAGTTTCCTATGCTTGCTCTTACAGTAGTAGTATCATAACTTTCAATGGTACAAATGACATTAGGAATTGCTTCAATAAAATCTTGTTCAGTAAGCAAAATTTCAGTATGATTTGTTCCCAAATAATCTGCGACAATGCGGGCATATTTGAGGTCCTCTGAACCAGACAACCCAATGCTGAATGTTTCCAATGGCATGTCAGATTTTTGTTTATGACATTCATTTACAAGGGCAGTAATTAGGCTACTATCTAAACCGCCTGACAGCAAACAAGCAATGGGGCGCTCAGTAACTAACACTCTTTTCTTTACTGCTTCATACAAGTAATGTTGTATATTTTTTAATGTCCACCCAAGGTCATATTGGGCTTCATTAATAACGCTAGAAAATCCAGTTGAGTGATATGTGCAGTACTCTTTTTTCAGTTCCCATTTTGGTGAAACTTTGAACTCCATAATAAGTTTAGAATAAGTTCCTGGCCTAAATTGTTCAACTGCATAATTTGGCAAATCTTTGTAAAACTCGGACAACATCTTCAACTCTGATGCATAACCGTGTATAGCTTTTTCTGCTTCGTCGCACGATTGTTTTGGTTTTAATACATACAATGGTCTAACTCCATAAGGATCTCTAGCAACATAAATTTTTCCAGTTGGGTCGTTAATATTGCGATCGCACAATACAAATGCAAACACCCCGTCCAACATTTGTAGCGTTTGCTTCATTCCATATCTTTTATAGAGATGAATAATAACTTCACAATCTGATTGAGTTACGGGAGTTATTCCCATGATTTCATATAATTCCTTGTAATTATATATTTCACCATTGCAAATTAACGCAACATCTCCAATTATAATTGGTTGATTGGAAAAATCATTTAGACCATTAATAGCTAAGCGATGAAATCCTAATAAGCACAATAAAGAAAAACTTTCCAATTTAGAAAATTCTGGGCCGCGATTTTGGCCTTTCATAAATTGTTCTTGAATAAACCCATTTTTAAAACGAGAATCGTTATTTAATAATGTAAATATTCCACACATACAGTTTCCTTATTAATTAATGCCGGCAATCTTTATATTGATTTTGTTCATTTAGAAAAGTATGACAAAATAAATTATATTCCAGTATATTAATAATGACAACACAAGGTTTTAGAGAGTGTGCTTCACAAATAACAAACTCCACAAATACGCGCATTTATGATAGAAATATTCCATCTCATACACTTCAACCTTATTTAAGCGTTCGGCCGGTAATGACAAAATATTCTATCATGCCAATTGTTGACCCAAGAGCTCCAATTAAAACGCCTCTAGTTCAGCAACCAATTTACAATTCTGAAGAAGTTTTTAATCCCGGAAATACTCGGTCTCCTTGGTCTGGGTTTGCTACAAATATAAACACAGAATCAGAGTTAAGAAACCAGATATACGCACTTCAATCGTGCAGTCAAGCTGTTTATGTTCCGAGTTCTAATAGCGATTTATACAAGTTTGGGTTTAAACCAACTAATACTGTGCAACAACCTTTTCCAGGATTATTTCAAAACGAACATTTTAACTCATTTAATCCAAATCCTGAAAATGTTGGTCAAGGGTTATTCCAAAATTGCACTCGTCAAGAGATCCGTGGTTTAGGAAATGATCACACCCCAGCGTCGTGCAATAAGGGCCCAAAGCAAAATAAACAATAAACAATAAACAACAAACAATAAACAATAAACAATAAACAACAAACAATAAACAATAAACAATACACAACAAACAATACACAACAAACAACAAACAATAAAATATAACATGATGTTTCAAGTTATATTTTATTATACCAATTAGGCTTCCCTCGCTTTTTCCATGTTGCAATTTTTTGCTTGTCTGGGGTTTGATAATATTTACGATAAGCCTCAATGGCATCGGCACACTTGCATTCAATGGGCATAGCTTGGGCAAATTCAGTTAATCCTTTCTGGGGAAATTTATCTGCAGTTGGAGCGTATTCTCTCAAGTATTTGGCAACAATATAAGACTTGTGCATTTTATCTGGAGTGTGATCATAACGATATTTCCACTCATTGTGCATAGCATCAATCAAATCAAGCGTCCACATATAATTTCCAAGGGAAGTTCGCATCCAAATTGTTACTGGATGATTTTTGTGAGCTATTTTATAAAGTTTAATTTTATTTCCAATGTCATTGTTTGGGTCAATAATTTGAACAGCAGTGCACAACATTTGGACAGCTTCTAGAAGAATCTTGGAAACATGTTTATCAAACATAAACTCTGCGCATTCGGCAAAGTTTAGAGAGAGAATGAATAGGTTCATAATATTTTGCAGTTGAATTTAAAAAACTTTAAGTTCAATTAAATTAAATCAATTTTTTATAAGTAATTTAAAACCTCTTTAATTCTTATATACCTTGGATCGTTGAATATTTTTCCTGTAAGGTCCTGCAATTCTTCCATATTTTTAACAGGATATTTATTAGCATACTCAAACATTAAATAAGTTAATTCAATTGTTGGCTCTCCATATTGCAATTCTACCATAGGAAAAACCTCTTGCAATTCCTTAGATTGAGCCCATCCCAAAAATATAGCGAGCCACGAACGCTCATCATCTTCTATATATTCAATGTTCAATTGAACTTCTCTCCAACTCTCTAAATCAGTCAAAAAATCCTCCCAACTTTGGAATATTAAAGTTGATATGTATAAAATAGAGGTCCATCTATCATTGTCTTCATTATTTTTTTGTTGAACTGGCTTGTAATTTGGCAATTTTCGTTTTTGCCATGTATAAAACATGGAATCAATAAATTCTGGAGCTTTGTCATAATAGTCGTCAAATGCTTTTAAAATGTTATTAAATGCTCGGTCCACTATTTTGTAAGTAGAATCTCTTTTAACTGATAAATAATTTACAGTAAATATTTGATATGTAATAATAATGCCCAATGCAATCATAAATGTTGAAATTGTTGGGATTTTGTTCGTCAATCTATCTATAAACGATCCAGGTTTGCTATAACTAGCAGTTATAACAACGCCCGCAATTGCAACAACAACTGAAACTATTGTAATCAATGTAATTTGATATGTAGTAAAACCATAAAAACTCATCTAATATTAAAACATATAAAATTATAAATAAAAATATAAAATATATATTTTAGAAATATAGTGTTTTTTATCTAAATTTTAAAGATATAGTTAAGATATAAAATGGACGACCAATTAATTACAGAAATAACACTTGAGTGTTTAATGAATAAGCAACAATACGCTAAACATATAGGTCAAAACGCTCCTGCAAAAAAAGACTCTATTCGTAAAGACAAGAGATTTTATAAAAAACGCATATTTGATCTAACAAAAAAACTGTTAAACAATGAAAAACCAGAAACAATGTATCCAGATGTTGGAAGTGCATTTGATTCTTATGCTAGAGTTTGTATTGAATATTTCAAGGTTTTAGATAAATCTGACATTATTCAGGAAGACTATGAAGGAATTTCAGAAGATTCGCTGAATAAGCTTCCTGCGGACCCATCTTATAACGCTGTAGAAGAAAGCATGTTAATGATGCGTTCTATTAAAATAAACGTACCAAATGCATTGGAAAAACTCGTGAAAAGAACAACGCCTAAACTGGAAAAAAAACCTATAATTCCACTACAAAAGGACATAAATCTTAAAGACCCTAATCTTAAAAATAAAGGTATTTGCAAAAAGAATAATATCAATAATAAATATGAGGAAACCTCTGAAAAAAACAATACAGAAAAAACACTACAAACAAGAAACATTAAAAAAACAACAGAAATCTAAAACTCATTTAACGACTAGAAGAAATACCATATTTAGAGAAAAAATGATAAAGAAGTTTAAATCAGTTAAATTGCGGTGCAGTCCAAAAACTTCTGGAAAAAATTACACATGCTTAGAAGACGAAACCCTATATAAGTTAAAAGAATTGTGGAATGCGCGCCACCCTGAATCAAAAATTGATACGAATGACTCAAAAGAAATATGGAGCGCGTTGAATTCTAAATTAAAAGGCGTTTGCAATAAAGAATCTTGTTGGTTAAAACAAAAATTTGTAAATGGAAAACTTAATAAAGAGTTGGAAGAATCTTATGCTCCCGTTTCTCCAAAAGAATGGAGCAAAAACCCAAACGAATGGTTGTCTAGCGTTGATATATTAGAAGTTATGAAACAATACGAAGAAAAATACAAGTGCTTTGATTTTATTGGACCATCGCCGATTGATTTTGATACACATAAATTGTATGGTGAATGTGTTTGGGAAGAGCTGTGTCATTTCAATTTGGAAGAAGAAATTAAAAATGGTAGATTTAAAATTGGAATTATATTCAATTTAGACCCTCACTATAAAGGAGGTTCTCACTGGGTCTCAATGTTTATTAATATTAAAAAGGGAGAGATTTTTTTCTTTGACAGCGCAGGCGACAAAGCTCCGCGACAAGTAATGAAATTAGTGAACCGCATTATTAAACAAGGAAAGCAATTAAAAGTTCCGATTAAGTTTAAATTTGACCAAAATTATCCAGTTGAACATCAATATGGCGAAACCGAATGTGGAATTTACTCGTTGTATTTTATTGCACACATGTTAGAAGATAGACACGATAGCAAATATTTTAAAACTCATGTTTTAGATGATGAGTACATGCAACAATTCAGAAAAGTTTATTTCAATGGAGATTTATAAAATCTCTCAAATTTGATTTTAACAATCAAAGTATATAAATAATATTCGCGGATATTATTTATATGACATCAAGACAAGTAAACATTCACTTTATTACAACAGAAAATGTAGAAATGATTTGGGATATTTTATTGGATGATATAAAACCTCGGCTTAAATCTCAAGAACAATTCACTCATGCCAGAGGTTTCTTTATAAACCAAGCGCGCTTATTTTTTGAAGCAGAGAAAAATGCTCCTCAAAATTTAATGGAAATGAATAAAAAATTTATTACTCTAATTATGAACAGTTTTAATTCTCAAAAACAACCCACCTTTCAATCTCCTCAGACTAAACAACTTTTTAAAGCTGAAGATATACAAGCCGAGAGACTAAATGCGTTTGAAAAGGAATTTGCTGAAAAGAAAACCGATTTTATGAACTCAATGTCAGTTCCTATTCCAGAAGTTCCCAAGTTTAGTGACAATTCAAGAGATGAACCAATTGGCAGCGCAATGGGAGAATTAATTGCAAGAACTCTGGCTCAGCGAAATTTTGAAATTGAATCCTTTAATAAAAATTCAAATAAAGAAGATGTTGAAAAATGGTTAAAACCTACAGAAACCTCTGTAAAAGTGGAAAAAGTTCAACAAAATCAACAAAGTGCAACACAACTAGAAGAAAAACAAAAACAATACCAATATAATCAATCTATACCAAAATTTATTCAGATTGGTGAAGAATTACCAATTGCTCCTACTAGTAAAAAACAAATATCATGGGGAGAGAATCAAGAATATGAAATTAATGAAATTAATGAAATAAGTTTAGAAATAAATGAGATATCATCTAGAGTTTCAGAGGAAAATCAAAATCAAAAAATTTCCTCCAACATTTTATCTCGGCTAAAACAAATAAAAGAAGAAAACCCGGACACCGTTGAGCTTAAAAAAGAAATAAAAAATATGGGAGAGAAGATTATTAACTTAGAAGATAAAATGGATCAAATTTTAGAATTATTAAAAAATAAAATTGAACCTGCGTCAAACAATAATATGGAGAATACATATAAAGAAAAATGGCTCTAATAAAGCTAATTAAGATTGTTGCACTTATTGCCCCAATTTCAGCATTCATGCGGGGCCAAGGAAAAAATATTGCAAAAACTAGACTATCCACTCTATATTTAGAGGATGAACAATGGGACTCTGGAGAAGTCAGTTGGGAACCTCTGTTAACAACTCAGTACACGGCAGCAATAAGGTTTAATGATTGTGAACCATTAATTGCAGAAACTGAACCCACAGATAAATATTTGGTTTTACCCAAAAATGCTGATTCTACTCCAACTCCTTTGTATGAAAAAATGCAAAGTGACCAAACCAGGTTGGCGTCTATGTCCGCTGTCGCAAAAATGTCTTATAAAGAACTCTTTAATATAGACTTGTTTATCTCAGAGCTTAATTGCAATATACATAAACACACTTTGTTTACGCCATCAGAAATGTTCTTATTAACGGTTTTGTCCGGAGTAGCATTTATTTATAATAAAACTAAAGAAACCGAGATTAACAGACTTCAACGATTGTACAAGTTTTCATCTAGGTCAGAATATTTTGAAAAATACAAAGAAATTAGAAAATTTACAATGATAGCGTTTATTGTTATAACTTGTTTATTCACGCGAAACATTCAAATTGCCGAATAAGTTTATATTGTATTGTATAAAATACAAAATAAACAAGGTATATTCTAAGCCTAAACCATTTTTATCTTAACACCCTTTGATGTTTGTTCTACATCAGCAATTAAAATGGGATCTATTTGAGGATTTTCCAAAGCTCTGTAATAACTATCCCAATCATACAACTTTCCATTGTTGCTGTCTAGCTTACGATAAATGTATTTTTTTCCGCGGAATTCATATGGTTTTCCTCGCCATTCAATAGTCTTTTTATTTATTTTAGTTGTAGAATCTGGTTCTTGTTTCTTATAATTTGGAATATATGAGAAAGCCTTAGAAGACGGTTCTCCAAATTGCAAGCAATTTAATTGTTCTTTTGACCCCCTCTTTGTGTAAACTGCACAATCAATAGATGCCTCTTTTATTGCCGTCATTAGTTTAAAACTTACTTCATCTTTAATCGTGGAAATTTCAAACAATGCTTCATCACTTGTTAATGTAATGTTGTCTTCTTTCCAATCCTTCTCATCCTTTCCTTCAACTGGAATTTTATATTTTCGTTTACTTTTGTCCTTCCTTTTTAATTCAATGGCTGCGTCATTTTTTGGGTCAAGCTGTTCTTTTGAAAAGGTCATTAAATATAAATACACCTCAACGGTTTGTAATGCTTCTGGTAATTCTTTATGACTGCAAATGCGGCGAGCTCTTCCCACAACTTGATCAATGCGAGCGGGATTCCAATATGGTTCCATAATGTGAACATATCTTGTGCTTCGCAAGTTGATGCCCTCTGAGCCAGACGCTGTAATCATTAATACCTTAATAATTTCGCCCATGTGATTATTATGAGCCATATCTTTTAGCTTGGAGGTTATTGGCGATTTAACATCCCAATTACTATTATAAATATTACGAATTAGTTCTTTTTCTTCAGCGGATTCTGTTCCAGTATATAACGCAAATGTTGGTTTTCCCATGTTTTCTTCACTAATATCCAAATCCCAAACTCCACTAGAATCTTTTTTGACCTTGAATTGCGTGAAACCATTGGCTTCTAAAACCATCTTAAAAATACCAATTCCTTCTAGCGTTCTAAATTGACTATAAACTAAATGTAAACCAATATGAGCTGGGTCTTGAATATTCTCTAAGATGTTAAGGTATTTTGGACTATATTCTTCTAATCCCTTAGGTGACAAAACAGTGCTTTCGTTTGCTTTTAAAAAGTCAATTGCAGCTTGAATTCGTTTTTCATAAGTTGAATCTGCCAATTTTTCAATTACTTCATCTCCTTCAAGTTCGCCGTCCCATGCTTCACCTTCCAAATCATTTGTACCCTTTTTAGAAGTCTCTTTTAAAGCCTCTTCGTATATATTTTCCAATTGTTGAGTGTCTTCTTCTCTCTCCTCTCTTGGCAAGGGCCGGCCTGGAGGTTTTGGCATAACAAAATTACAATATAACCGAGAAAAAATGCGATAAGTTGATGACGGGTCTTTGTAAATTCCATTTTCATCAACAACGCCTTTTTTCTGTTTTGTACTAGTTTCTTGTTTTCTCTCTAAAGCGCGAGCTGCTTCATAAACAGTGAACTGATATGCACTCATAGGAATTTTTATCACATGAAAATCTACCAACTTTTCATACTTTGGCATAAGAGATTCTTGTGCACTTCTGAAATAAGATGTTAATCCAATAATGCGGCGTTTAAATAAATCCATGTTTTTTGTGTTGCCATTCTCTGCATTAATAAACATCTCAACAAAATCATCAAACTTATCAGGGAGTGCTTTATTGAGCTTAATTTGGATTCCTGCTGTATTTACACCAATTTTGTTACTTTCCAAAATGCTTATTATCCGCTTTTCAAAATCTATGTCACTGATTATTCCTCGCTCTTGTAAATGCGTCTTGTCTCCGGATTCTTTAATTGTTATTGGTTTATTTGTTACGCCATGGTAACCGGTTTCTTCCTTGTACTTATTCTCAAATCCAAAAGGGTTTCTTGTTATTGTAATTACTTTATCTTTAGAATAATCCAGATAGTCTAAAACTTTTTCTCTCGTGAATATCTCTTGGAGTTTATCTTTAGTAACAGATTGTCCTGAACGAATGTCCAAAGGAATCTCCCAAGTCTTGATGTAACCCCGTAAAATATTGAAAAGTATTCCAATTTCATTTGGGTAATTAATAATTGGAGTTCCTGTTAGCAAAACTACTCTTGCATTTTTAGCGCTTAACAAAAGCTCGTATAAAATAAGAGCCATGGAATAAGGAACTCTCTCTTTCTTTCCATGCTTATCAACTGGAACCTCCTTTTCCTTTGTGATCTTGTTTACAATTCTACTAATAAAGTTATGAGCCTCATCAATAACAATGGTGGCATCATCAAAAATATTTGTTTCAAAATTATTTGTCATATCTTTCAATTTATCTCTGCGCAACCCATTGTAATTAATAAATTTGTATTTATATTGTATCATTTCATCAATTTGGTCGTCTAAACTTTTGATTTCTTGAGGCTCTAAAGTATCATAATTGCTGGGCTTTGTTGTGTTTACCAGCCACGCGCCTTTTCTTTTATTAATGTATTCTACGGACAAATTCAAAACGCTTGAAAGAGTTTCAATGGCTTCAGGGTGATCTCTTGTTGATACCCATTGCCAAAATTGGTTTTTCTTATAAATAGAATCTCCACACTTTTTCAACTCTTCCATGTAGTTTCTTCGCAATGATGCAGGAGTCATAACAATAATTTTCTTTTTGCTCTTAAACCCCTCAACAATTGCGATGGATGTACATGTATTGTGTGTAACTGTAAAATCACCCATAATGTATCTACAATTTCCGTCCAACATGAACCCATAATAATCATCTTCGTTTACGTATTTAACGGTTATTCCTGTTACTAGTGCGTCTTTTATTTGTCTTCTTGGTGACGCTCTTTTTCGCGGAATCTGGGTTGCGATTTCTTCCATCCCATTACCATTTATGCAAATTCTCCAAGCAGTTCCATATATTTTTTCCCCTTTATAAGTCCAAGATGTTTCTTTTATATGTTTATAACAAGAAAACCCTAAACTCCTTGCTAAGAAAATAACATCATCCATTAAAGTTTCATTTGTATTAGTAAACTCAAAAGCATTTTTATTTTTATCATAACTTCCATCACTATCAATTAAACCACCCAGTAATTTAAGTCTATTTTCTCGCGAGTTGCATTTATATATCTCTGGGATGTGCTTATTTTTTATCATATTTAATTCTTTTAATGTATTTAAAAAAACGTTATTATAATATCTACCATTTCCTGAAATGCCATAATCATACTGGCTTTTATAATTTAACGACAAATTGTACTTTTTTAAATTGTGAGCAAAATAATGCAATACAGTTGAATCTTGACAAGTAATTGAAGAACCGCGACTTGACCCATCTCCTAACCAATACCCAATCATATAAGGATCTATTTGCAGTTCTTTTTCTGGAAAATCAATAGGAACTTTATAGCCTTTTAAAAACCTCTTTTTCTTTTCAGATAATTTTAAATAATCTTTAATAGATATTTCATAAACATTGTCACTTGTGTTGGATTGGGTTTTAATATTTTCAAAAAAAAGTTCAGCTTCTATTTTCATTTTTTCTTCATTATCCTTTAATTTATTAATAGTAAATGTTTTTGATTGAAATTTATTATTTTCAATCCATTGAACATTGTAATTGGTATTATGTTTGTGATTGTTTCTGGAAAACTTTGGAAAGCCAGAGGCTTTTAGACAGAGTATATGTTCTTGGTTCACAGTGTACTTTTCCCCCTTTATAGGAATAACATCATACATTTTATCTTGACCCCGAGCCAAAGAAAGAACGGTTCTTGGTTTTGAATCGTCTCCCATCAATAAATCACCAATTTTTATATTTTCTATCAATTTTATTTTTCCGTCTGACATCATAATAGGAGTGCCTTTGCGATGACATTTGCCCGCACCCAATCCGTGGAATAACAACAGCCCGCGATAAGGAGTGTACAAATTCAAGTAGTCGCGAACGAGATTTTGATGAGTTAAAAGAGAAAATTCTCCAGTACTATCTTGACCAATAGCATCACACGAAATTTGCTTACTGTCGTCCATAACAGTGTCACGATAAGTTCCAAACAAAGAATTTATAAAGTTAACAAACTTCTCCCTATTATTCATAAAATAACTTGAAACTTTGATATTTACATGGGGTTTCTTTGGAGGAAGCCTAGAGATTGTCTCAATCTTATCAATGTCAACCCATTCTTCTGGAGGGATTAGTGAAACTCCTTTTACAGGTCGTTTTGTTCTTCGTTTTTTAGGTTCTTCTACAACAGGTGCTGCTAGTTCCTCTTCTCCTTCTTGTCCTTCTTTTTCAACTTCATCTTCTTCCAATTTAAATAATAATTTCTTGGGTAATTTTTTAACCTTTTTCTTTTCCAAAAGAGGTTCTGATGCTTCAATTTCAGAAACAGCTTCTTTTACATTTGGTTTTACTAAAACTGCCGTCATTTTATTTTCTTTCATTCTTTGCAACAAATCTCTTCTACTAAAACCAGTCTCTTTGTCTCGTTCATCAACCAATTTAATTTTGCTTACTTCAATCTTCTCAGGAGTGTTTGCCACAGGAATAGCAACAGACACCTTTTGTTTCTCTTCTATAATTGGTTTAACTCTTAATTTTTCTTTTAATAACTCTAAAGGATTCATGGTGCTTATATACTAAATATATATTAATAATATAAAAGTTTA
>Ga0214921_10010793_pt1 | contig 11229 bp, 10 predicted proteins | sample LL1505_MetaG_FD_177992 | JGI IMG/M metagenome (GOLD analysis project Ga0214921, IMG submission 177992) | Freshwater microbial communities from Lake Lanier, Atlanta, Georgia, United States - LL-1505 | ecosystem: Environmental > Aquatic > Freshwater > Lake | place: USA: Georgia | collected...
TAGATGTACGCCTCCACAAAACGGCGGTTGAGTAGGAGTTTCGGCGTGTCTCTGCATTCCACACAGGCCGTTTCAGTTTGGTCGCTGTATTCGATATCGAGCAGGCCGAATAGCTTTTCGAGCTGATAGGAAGCCGAGGGCAGGACATTGAAGATTCTTGCGCGGACTTCAGCGGCATCGGCATTGCGGGGTTTGTTATATAAAAGGTTCATTAGATGATGGCTAGGGGGTCGTCGAAGGCGATGGGGAGATCGAGCAGAGTGTCCCAACTGAGGTTGGGGGCGCGTCTGGAAAGGAACAGCGGTCCCGCGCACTGGGAGAGAATTCCGGCGCACAGGAGCGGATCCGAGCAGAAGACGGGCTTGAGCAGACGGATCTGGCTGCTCGAGTCGTCGGTGTTTAAATCCTCGTGGCGCACCCTGTAGCCGATCAAAAAATCGGCGGTCCAATCTGGGGCAATCGGCTGCCCGATCTGGGCAAAAAAGTCGGCCGGGTTTTCAAAAAGATCGCGCAATCTCAGCGACAGTTTTGACAGAGAGTCGGGCACATCGTGTCCGATGCGTGGGATCCCGTCTCTTTCCCAATTCCAGCTAACGCCACGATTCCTTTTCTTGGATGAGCGTTTGGAAGCCTCGGCTTGGGTGGGCGTTGTGGAATGCACCTTCCGAGCCAAAGCCCAGACGAAACACACGATCTTGGTTTGCCCGGCGACCGTATTTCCGCGGAGCGTAATGCTGGTACGCGGAGGGGCGCTCATGTTGTGGAGAAAATTCACAACGATTCTCCCTCCAATCCGAAGCGGTCCCACAGCTGTGTGAAGAAATCCTGCAGATCCGGTGGTTCGATTGACTTGTAGCCGTCTGGCAAAAAGCCGTTTAGGAGGTTTCGTGTGTACAGGCCTTTGGGAGTTTTCCTCAAAGTGCTGCACAAGTTGGAGACCTGGCGGCACCGTTCGAGCGTTTTTCCGTAAACCTGATGCGTCGTGTTCTTCGGGCGCAGAACATCTTTCAACTGCCCCGCAAGCGTCTCTGCGGCAGTCGCTGCAATCTTTTTCGCGACCCTCAACTTTAGGTAGATGATCAAGGCGACTGCGGTCCGCTTCTCCTCGCCTTTTTGTGAGGCAACCGCCTCAAGCACAAGCGACGAAAAATCCGCCTCAGAAAGTGGAAAGCCCGCGCGTGAAGCGACCAGCACCCGCTCAAGCGGATCCGTGATTTGGAGCAATTCCTTCCACGGGTCGTTCTCCTCAAGCCCCGCGATGTTCCACGCTTGCCGATGCAAGGACAGCAGGGCAGCCCGGTCCAGAGACCGCTCCGCAAGGCCCGGATGTCCGTGCGAGAGCGCAAGGAAGAGCGTGGTTTCCAAGTCGGGCGCGGTTGTTTTCCCGCCGAGTTGTTCCAATGTGATGCGGGCAGCTTGGATGCCCAAAGCAGTCCGGAAAAGAGTCGATAGACGACGGGGCGAGAACCGCGTTCCTACGCCACGGAGTTGGGCTTCGAGGGCGATAAAGTAACTGCACAGGTTTGGCGGGTTCTCGCAAAAGAACCGAAAGGTCGCTTCCGTTCTGCGCACGAGTTCACGAACATCGACGGGGAATTCGTGCCGACCGCGGAACTGGTCGAGCAGGATCACGCTTCGGTCTGCGTCAGTGAGATCGCTCCAATCCGGCACCTCGATCAAAAAGCCAAACCGATCGGCCAATGCAGGATCCAGCGACTCTGCGCCAAGGTAGACGTCCCCATTGTCGTCGTCCGTTGGCGGAGGATTCATGGCCGCCCAGCGGTAAGAGAGCTTTTCCAGTGGAATGCCCTGCACGCGTCGCTCGTGAATGATTGAGAACAGCTTGTTTTGGAGGTCGGGACGCGTGCGGTTTAATTCGTCAATGAACACGACCTCGGCGTCCCAGATCGCAGTGGGGGTGCTGATGTAACGCAGCGCCGTGTGCTGTTCGTTGGGGACGGGAATTCCGACGAGATCGTCGTAGTTAATGAGTGAGGCGTTGTAGAAGCGGTAGTTGAGTTGCAGCACCTGCGCGAGTCGCTCGAGCAGGAAGCTTTTCGCGGTGCCGTGTTTGCCGATGAGTAGCAACGGTTCCCGCGTGGCGAGTGCCGCGAGCAAAACGGGTTCCAGACGTTCCCACCCCAGCAGACCGAGCGGTTTGGTGAGGAAGGAGGGGCTCTGCTTTTTCTTCGGAGCAGTGCCCGCGATGGGGGCCGTCTTTTTGGTGGGTGTGACTTTCTTTTGGGTCGGCATGGCGTTTGGAGGCGTTGGAGTTGTCGAGCTGTTGGGTTGCAGAACAGGAAGGCGTGCTGTCTCGGTCGCTCTGAAGAAGAGGAGTGCGCCGCCTGACTTACGCTGCGAGCGCGAGGGAGCGCGGTTGCGTTCGTTGCGGTGCGTCCGAGGTGAGCAGCACGTCCCGAATGGCGCGTGCCGCATTGACATTGTGGGTGTGAAGGCTCAGGCGCACCCTGCGCTTGGTGTAGTCAGGCAGGTGCTCGGTGTAGTGGAGCCACCACGTGCCGTTGTTGTTCCAGAGGTGGTGGTTCGGGTTGCTGCCGATGCGGATCGCGATCTTTGAGTTTTTCATGGTGCGTGTGGGAATTGGCACACCAGAAACCCGAGCAACAAAAAACCGCCGATCCCAATCAGGAAGCGGCGGTAAAGGCGCGGAGAGATTTTTGTTCAGCGGATTACTCCCCGCTGCGCATCGAAAGGCACTCGCCCTTCAGCCACCGTAGGATTTCTCCGTCCCCGGTTGGCAGCACTGGTTACCCAATGCGTTCCTGATGTGGGCTTGAGTACAGCAGACCGGACTGGAGTAGGCAACTGCTGTGTGTGTCATAAAAAATCGGGGCTCGTCGGCAGACGAAATCTGCCAGATAAAAAGCTGTGAAAGCTGGGAAAGTCCCGTACGCACTTTGATAGCTTTCGCAGCTTTCCAAGCAGGGGGTGGAGCGTGAATGTTTTGCGGTTTTCGAGCGGCCTTGCTGACAAGCCAGAGTCGATTTTTATCGTAGCCTTAGAACTGCTTGGTTCTCAGCTTAAGCTTTTGATTATTATTATTTTGTGAATTTAAGCAGTTGAGCCGCCGCATCCACCATATCCTGGCGGAGTACGACACGACGAAATCGGACGTCTTCAGCCTCATTCAGACCTGCCTGGCCAAATACAAAATGACTCGCCTTGACCGACCCCGGTGAGGATTCGTGAATGAAGTGCTCCTTTAAGCTACGCAATGCATCGGGACAGGCTGGATTGCCGACACGGACTTCTTCGGCAAACGCGGTTACGGCGGCAATTGTCCCGCCGTCGTAATGGCGAAGCGTGTAGAGAATATCGAATGCGTCTTTGGGTTGCTGACTGTCACAGAAGGCGCGGAGTTTGAGCGCGAGGAAGGGGCCTACCTCGCAAACTCTCGCGGTCAGTTTCTGTTCAGCCTCGTACAGGTCGATGCCTGTCACTTCGATGGTTAGCGCGGTTGCCAATGCCCGATTTACACCTGGAATGATGCTCGCCACGACGCCCTCCACTTCAGCAGAACCGCTGGTGTGTGGGGTGCGTTCGACGAGGAAGTCCAAATACATTGGATACGCTCCGATGGTTTTCTCTAGCCGGTTGGGGTGTTTCACGCTGGCCTTGAATCCCTGTACTTCAAGTGCCCATCGGAGATTTCCGTATTGGCCGGAGTCGGCAGCCAAGGCGATGCCAAGATCGACATCAAGAGTAGCAGGAAGCGGCAGGCTGCTCTGCTGGGTGAGATCGCGACAAAGGTATTTTGGGACGAGGCCACCGACGAGTACGAGGTCGGGATGCCATGCACCCAGTGCGGACCACAGAGTTAGAAAGGCGCTCTCAGCGAGAGCAGCGTGGCGCGGGTCGTACTCGCTGTAGGTGTCGTATTTCATGGCCGGCAAAAGCCTTCCCATTCCCACAATGCAGACGCTGCGTCTGGCCCTCGCAGGCCCGTCCTTTGGAGGTCTAGATAAATTTGTGCATCGCTGACAAGTGTTAGCCCGCCACGATGCTGGGTTTCGGCGAAAAGCCCCTCATCGTCCGGGGTGTGGAGCCAAAGCTTTCCACCGTCACTCACTGGACGGAGGCCAAGTTCATCCAGCGCAACAGCTCCAAGGGGACGGTCAACATACGCGGAACAAACCGCAGGTTCTGTGTAAGGGTGCCGCGTCCAAGCAGCACTCCACTGCGTGAAAGCCAATCGCGCTTTCTGAGACTCCGCCCATTTTTGAAGCCGATCGGCGAGTTCTTGAGGCGAACCAAAGAAACCCGCGTAGAGGGTGGAGCGGACTCGTTTTGGAAATCGGTCGGAATCCGCCCAAGAATCAAGCAACCCCAGCCAATCACGAAAGCGAAACTCGCGGGCAGTGATTTTTTCCACAAACCCCTGACCGATCAGATGCTGGATAATGCGCGAGACTAGGCCAGAACTTGCCCCGGTGCGCCGCACGATCTCCGCTTGGGTCCAGGTGCGGTCGCGATCGGAGAGCAGGCTGCGGATGATGCGTGCGCTCTTGCCAACGAAAATATTGCGCGGTTCCAATTCGTAGCTGAACGAGCGGCCTTGCAGAGGACCGCGGTCGACAAGCAATCCGGGTGCGCGAAGCCAGACTCGGCCATTCAAGTCGATGGCAGCCACGTTATGTTCTTTGCAGGCCGCAAGGACACGTGGGGACAGCTCGGGCGTGACGAGCAAGAGGCGCGACGAAGAGGAGGAAACCTCAATTTTTTCGAGCCAAGGGACGCTGGGTTTTAGGGCGTAGATGAGACGGAACTCAAATCGGCTGCCATCGAATTCAAGTGCCAAGCGGTCTAATTCGCCGCTGGCCAGTGTCTGACTTTCCGCCCCAAAAGTCCAGTGAAGGACAGGATATTCTTGGATAAGTTCACGAAAGTGGGCCGCGAGTTCACTCTCGTGTCGGATAATCCCGCTTTTACTAGAATCCTGCATTTTCACTGAGCAGTAAGAATATGGTTCGGCAAAAGGAATGCAAGACCGTTACTGGATTCAACGATTTTTACTCGCTAGTGAAAATCAGAGTTATTGGGCAAAATTGAGCGTGGATTGGATTCTTGAGCACCTCCTTTGATTGTTTCCCATCGGGCGAAGTCGGTCAATTTCGGGAGTATTTTCTGGCCTGCACGGTCGATCGCTCGCGAGCTAAAGTTTGGGATATTCGGAATCCACTTGGTAGCAACGACTTTTTGGTGTGTTCAATAATTTTACACTCGCCTTTTTTCGGTCGATCGCCATATGGGTCTACAGAGTGGGTCGGGTTCACTCCTCCGGCGCAATTTTCCCACACGAAGTGTGTCTCGCCTAAAGAACCGTCTCCACGAACGATTTGCCTGGCTCATTGCCGAAGGTATGGATCGCAAAGCTGCATATTCAAAACTCTGCCCGCATGTCGCTGATCCGGCGACCTTGGGCTACAAGTTGTATCATCGACTGGACGTAAAGTCCCGCATCAGTGAAATCCAGTGCGAGGTCCACAGCCGGGCGTTGATGGGCATGGACGAGAAGCGAGACCTTCTTAGGCAGATGATTGAGGGTACGGCCCCGACCAAGGTGAACAAGCGCAAGGACGGCACCGTAGAGGCCGTCTTCGATATGTTGGGGGCGTTGGTTGCAGGAGCGAAGATGGCGGGCGAGTTTGACGGCCCCAAACCTCAGGATAGGGAACCGGAGATCAGCATGACCTTCGAGGTGTACCATCGGAATCACCCCAACCCGCCGCGGGAATGGTTGGAGAGGGAGATAGTTCCGCCTGAGGCAATTGAAGTGGGGTGAAAAGGGTCGCTCTGGTCTTTTTTGAACAGCTATTGCCGTTGTGTTGCAGTGCACTCAAGGAAGCACTTGAAAGCCTAGGTGCCCAGCGCACTCTCGCTGTCGAATATCGGCCGATACGAATTCTAACTCTCCCGCAAGTCGAGCAGCAGCAAGGTGCAATCCATCGTTTGTGCGCACAAATAGCGGCGGTGAATGAAGCAGGCATTGGCGTAAAACCTTTGCGTACTCAACTTCCAGTTCCACGCTGAATGGAATTTCACGAATGTCGCCGGTGGCCAAATCACCCAAAAAGTCGTTGTACAAACGATCCGCTTCCCCTTTGGGCAGGGCACCCTCTCCCTCTCTGCGTACAAATGCCGCCTGCAACTCGTGCCGGGCGATAAAAACTGTGACGGTATCACTGCCTTCGGCAGCAATGCCGCTGAAAACCGAGCTGTCGTTCTCCGTAAGAAAAAGTTTCAGCAGGGCAGATGTATCCCAATGCGCCATTGATGATTAATCCCCACGAAGATCGCTCATCATTTGCTGGATTGACGTGCCAGCCGTGCTGGTGGTTCCCCTAAGCCGACGTTGCTCCATACTGCGCAACCAAGCATCCCTTCGGGCAGCAGTGGTTGGTTGTTTGACCACGCTTGAGCCAACAACGGACTGAAGCCATTTTAAGAGCATTTGCTGCTCCGAAGTCGGCAAGGCGGTGACCGCGCTTTCAATCTCCATCAGTGTACTCATCCCGACAGGATAGCATTGTTTTCTCGGGGAAACAAGTCCGCCAAAAAGCGGCCTAAGCTCGAATTTTGACGGGATAGGTCGCGTAAAGTTCCCAGTCGGAGATGTCATTGGCGGTTGGTCTGAGAAGATCTTCTTAGGGCTGCTCATGAACTGGGACGAATCTAAAGCCTCCGGCTTTTCCCAGTCAGCCTCGCCCTCCCAAATTAGCTTTCGCGGTAAGTCGCTCACCGACTGAAGACTTCCCTCACATAAATGTTCACCTGTCCATCTGGGGATCGTCGGACCTCTCGGATTTCAAATCCTCGCCCGTCTTCGCGAGCAATTGCTGCGCCCTGTTGCGGAGGAATTGCCCCTGCTGGGTATTCCACAATCACCCGCGCGGAGGGCCTGCCATCGGCAGTGCTACTTTGTCGAAGTACCGCACGATTCGAGCCGGCTGCAGTGACCACAAACTTTCCATGGAGATAGAGTGGCTGATTGTCGTTGTGCCCCTGCAAGGTCGTCGCCTGCTCCGGGGTGACCGACTTACCAGAGGGCTGTTTGCCAGATCCAAACGTTTTCCAGGATCCCGTGGGCTGGACCACTGAGGGCGTCGGCGCAGCCGCCAAAAAAGGCTTTAACGGAACTGCAGCGGGGAGGCTAGAGGCGACCGAAGAGCTTGCTTCCGAATTGTTTTTTGGTGCAGCGGCGGGCACCACCATCGGTTTGGCGGCCGCCTTTCCACTAGCAACTCCCGACGCTGAAGAACCCCCGTTGCCCACTGCATTGCCAGAACTACCTCCAGGCGGCGCAGACTGCGCAAGAGGCGCCTGCGACTGTGATTTGGTTGCTAAAAACGCCATCTTAATCGCCTCGGGCGAATCTGCCACTGGGACGGTCTCAGCGACGGCAGCCGCTGGTGGAGAGGCCACAGCAAGCTGATTCATCGCCGTTGGCTGTGTTGCGCTAGCCCCATTTTGACGCGCAGGATGCGCCGATGTTTGGGAGTCATTCGGCGTTAAGGGCGGAGGCGTCAGCTTGGTTGAGGAAAGTTTGGAATCCGTTTTTGAGGGTGTTCCCCCCTTTGCTTTCGACGAAGCTTGCGTGCCCTCCGTTTTGGGCGAATCGCCAGATTGATCTTTTTGCACCAACTGCACCTTGGGTGCCGACACAGGTAGGACTTCCTCTCCAGAGGTTGTGCGTGCCGCTCCGTCTGCCGTGGCATCCTGCTGAGCCCGTTGCTCACGCAGCCCAACAGTTACAGGCACCGGCACTGCCCCAGAAGCATCCACGGGTTGCACTGAACTCACCTGCGCTCCAGTCAAGCCGTTCGCTGCTGGAAATTCATCGACACGCACGATCTCCACCTGCGAGGTCTCCGCACCACTTGAGTTGGCGTTCGCGTTGCTGCTCGCAAGATTCCGGTGCCGTGTCACCTCGCGAATCACTGAGCGCACCTCCTCCCCGCGTACCACAGGGAATCCGGCAGCGACGTTCAGAGTATCAGGCGGTTCCAACGAGAAAGAGCCAACGCCGTTCTTGAGCGCGTAATTGCCATAAAGGAGGGGGACCACAGTAAGCTGAAGGCGTCCATCGACGGCATGGTTGACTTGCACTATCGCTGATAAATCCAAAGTTCGCTGGAGGCGAACTTCAAGGCCGGGCTTAAGCAACGAAAGTAACTCCCCGACACGTTCTGCGGGTGCTGGACAAATAATTTCAGCCAAAATCTGCGGAAACGCAGAAGATTGTGTGAGTACCACCACCCCCGACGTGAACACGTCGCTTTTTTGTAATTCGTACGCTTTTAAAATGACGTACTTGCCCGTCAAATAAGGCACTAGACGTTTAGTCTCGGCGTAATTCCGTAAATAGTTGCGCAGCAACATTTCGTTCTCGTAAGCGAACTGCGCCCCGGTGAATTTGCTGTAGCGCTCGAAAGCCCGTTGCGCCTCCAAAAACTCCCCCGCAGGTGCTTTCGTAAGCGCAAACCGAACCGGAGGTGGCAACTTATTTAGCCGCTTGAGAAGCCTGTACGCACGCGGGTTCTCTGGGTGCTCAAAAACGTAAAAACTGCCCAGCCAACAGCCAAAAACGAGGCCAGCAAGCAGCAGTAAAAACACCGTCCACACAAACAGGTTATCCCGCCCGCCAGCCTTTGTGCTTTCTCCTTGTATGATGCCGATTGCCATGACGCACCTCCAACAATCCCCTTAGCCTGCACCCTCCATAACAACACCCACTTCACCTCCTAAAGCTCCCAAATTCGTAGCCCCGACGAGCCCCTCAGCAGTACCAGCGGCCACAGAGGGTTCAAAAGAGGTGCCGCAACCGCAACTTCGCACAGCATTCGGATTGTGCAACCGAAATCCTGTGCCGACCAAATCATCACAGTAATCCAGCTGCGCCCCTGCCAAATACGGGAGACTGGCTGAGTCGATAAAAACGCTCACTCCATCCCGCTGGACCGTCGTGTCCCCAGCGCGCCAAACATCCAGAATCATTGTGTATTGGAGTCCGGCACACCCCCCTTTTTCCACCACAACACGAAGGCCTTGGCCCATCGTGCCGGCCGCGCCAGAGTGGCCACTGGAATGGTCTTTAGAATATTCAGCCGCACAAGACTGCGATAATTTCGTAAGCTGAGAAGCATTTGCTTGAACGTCGGAAGCGACATCGGGCTCAACACTGGAGGGAAGCTCATCGAGTTTTCGCTCCTCAAGAAGCAACTGCAAATGCCGAGCCGCAGCGGGGGAGAGGGAGACCATACGCTAAAGTCTAGCACTCGCGGCTACTTAGTCAAACGAGTGTGTGGTGAAGAATTTCATTTCAAAAACACCATTTTCAGATCCAGAAAAGTTGATTCCCAGACACTCATGGAAACTCAAAATCTCCATCAAACAGCCAAAAAAGTATGTTAAATAACAGGGACTGAGGGTCCTAATGTCAGCAAGACTCAAGGCTGACGTCCATTTTTGTCTCTAAAAGCGATGCAACCCATTTGCGAACCCCAAAGGAGGCAAAGTACGTTTCAGTTCCAGTTTTTTGTGCTCTTTGCGTTCTTTAAGTTTTAAGATGAACCCGTGGCTGCAAGGTGGAGCTTTTGACGTGATATCCAAATGATAATTTTCCGCTGATCACATCCGCAAAAGTTGTTTTTTCGGAGGTGCTTTTCCTAAGTTTAATCTATCTCTTTGGCTTTTCTCGAGCCCCGAACTCTTTTAGCTTAAAAAATGCTCAATGGCCTTTGGCTGGGTTTAATTCTTACCTCGATCCTTTTGGGAGGCTTCACCGGCCGACTAGAGGCGGTCACTAACGGCGCTTTCTCTGCGGCCAAAGACGCTATTATCGTCGTGGCACTTCCCCTAGCCGGTTTAATGGGAATGTGGCTCGGTTTACTGCGACTAGCCGAACTATCTGGCTTGGTAGAGTCCCTTGCTCGCAAATTGCATCCCTTAATGAGGGTGCTATTTCCCGAAGTTCCCGCAGGGCATCCAGCGATGGGAGCGATGGTTTTAAATATGGCGGCCAACATGCTTGGTCTGGGAAACGCCGCCACTCCCCTGGGGCTTCGAGCCATGCGCTGTCTGGAAACTCTCAACCCACACCCCGGGGTAGCGACCAATGCAATGTGCACATTCTTGGCGATTAATACCAGCTCCATCCAGCTCGTCCCCGCCACCGCCATCGCCATATTGGCCGCGCAGGGCTCCAAGCAACCCACCGCCATTCTCGCTACCGCACTGCTCGCCAGCGCAGCCGCCGCTACTGTGGGAATCCTCGCCGTCAAATTCCTCCAACAACTCCCCGCATTTCGTATCCGACCTGAAGATTTTGCTGCTACCCCAGCCGCGTCGCCAAATTCAAGCATTGGCGCTACCGAGCCCGAACCCCATGCTGTACTGACATCTCCTCCAAAGCCGCTGACAAGCTCTTCCTTCGTGATACTCGCAGTGTACGGTGGACTTTTTTTACTCCTCACCGCTCTTTTACTTTTACCAACTTGGTTCAGTCCTGCTTTCGACGTCCTACACAGCTGGGGTCCGATTTTTTCCAGCTTCACCCCGCCCCCACTGCCTGAGGCGCTGCAAAACCAGGCAGATCTCCCAAAAGTGCTCGGCGTACTTTCTCTTTTGGCGGTTCCGTTCCTCATTGGATTCTTTGTACTGTATGCAGCGGTGCGCGGAGTGAAGGTCTACGAAGAATTCGTGAATGGCGCAAAAGAGGGCTGGCAAGTGGCGCTCCGAATCATTCCCTATTTGACCGCAATTTTAGTCGGGGTTCGAATGTTTAGAGAAGCAGGCGCAGTGGAACTCGTCGCGCAGGTGCTAGCGCCAGTACTCCAACCTCTGGGAGTGTCCGCCGACTTATTACCCTTGATCTTGGTTCGCCCTTTGAGCGGAGGGGCCACGACAGGTCTCTTCACAGAACTCGTCACGCGCTTCGGTCCAGACTCATTAATAGCACGCACTGCAGCTACAATTTTTGGGAGTACTGAGACGACTTTTTATGTCTTGGCAGTCTACTTCGGGGCGGTTGGGATCCGGAAAGGTCGCCACGCTTTGGCTACCGGCCTGATTGCGGATGCCACTGGCGCTATTGCCTCAATTGCCATCTGTCGCTGGATGTTTGCCTGACACGTCTTTCGACCGAGTCTGAGTTTAAATACCAGATTGCGAGGGGTAGCCTCGCGCAAATCGAACCAAGTGGACAGGCAG
>Ga0214921_10010794_pt1 | contig 11229 bp, 8 predicted proteins | sample LL1505_MetaG_FD_177992 | JGI IMG/M metagenome (GOLD analysis project Ga0214921, IMG submission 177992) | Freshwater microbial communities from Lake Lanier, Atlanta, Georgia, United States - LL-1505 | ecosystem: Environmental > Aquatic > Freshwater > Lake | place: USA: Georgia | collected 2015-05-28
TTTCATATTTATATGGAATATTTTTATTTTTTGATTTTATATCTTTATTGACTAATAAAGATTATCTATTCTTCCACATCATCCTCCTTATCATCTTCATCTTCGGACAAATTTAAACTATCTTCCAAATTTCCAGTTTCTGTGTCCTCTTTCTTCCCAATCACTTTTTTTGGCTTTGCTCTTGTCTTCTTTTTTGATGACTGAGTCAGCGTAGTTTTTGCACTCTTATTCGTAACACTATTCTTCATAATATCGCGAAATTTCTTCAAAATTTTCGCCTTATTTCCCAAATATTTCTTCTTATATCTCTTCAGAATGATCTTATATCCAGAATCATCTCTCTTCTCATTTAAAAACTCACGTGTCATAAATTCTTGTTCATCAATATTATTATCTTTAAAATCATCAAAAATTTCACTCTGGACGCCATCATTTGTAAAAATCTCGAAATTTATATTTTTCTCCAAATCATCTAAATTCACAAATCCACTCCCACTAGTTTCCTCTTTATCCAATAACTCCATTTTATTTTTTTCCTCATTCATTTTCTCTTCTGTTTTCATAATATCTTTCGTATTATCTTTCGAAAAATTAACTAATAGCTTAAGCTTATGAATAGTTGAAATATCTATATTATTCATATTTACAAAATATCCATTCTTATTCTTAGTATATTTTGTATTTCCTTCTTTTAATATATTCATAATTTGAAGTTTCTGATTATTGGACATTTTCTTCTCAATATAATCCCGGAGTAGCTCAAGCTCCATCATTTTTTTGTTCTCTATATTATCATCTTCATCTTCTTCTATTTCTTCTTGAGAATCTAATTTAACCACAAACTTGTCCATTTTTCCTATATTATCTTAAATTCTTTAAGTAAGTGGCTTTCATTTTTTTATAATTTTTAGGGCAATCTTTTCGTTAGATTGGTTCAAATGATAAACCACCGATATTTGCATATGAATATGCAAATATCTAAAAAAATCGCGAAATGAATTTTTATTTACTCTCAGAAAGTGGTAGGCAACATCCCTCTTTGAAAAAAAGATTTTGTTCACAAAGCTAAAAGGTCCCAATTGAGGTACCTTAACCAAAACCGGTAATTTTTGTATATATATTCAGTTCAAAAGAAATTGAAATCCTTGGATAAACCAAGTGTTCAGGGGCTCTCAAAATTGTCATATACATGAGACAAAGCAAATCATGTTGCCCTGGCTTTGACTCAAGTTGCCTCATAATCAGACAAAACTTCTGAAAAAAAATGGAAGAGTCAAGTGTTATTACCATTTTTGATCTGCCAAGTCTGAAATTTGATATGAGACTAAATGATACCTCCCAGTATTTTTAGTCATGGCGAAAGCCAAACCCTTTCCTCAAAGAGTTCAAGATCGCAAACTGATCAATCAATGGAATGTCGCTTCTCATCAATAATGTTTCAAGAATTGAATTTACCACCCCGTGTAACGTATCAAATTCAAACGTGTCATTGTCAATCATTTTTATAATTTTGCATCTCATCTTTCTATTCAGAAGAGTAAATTGTGAAAGTTCAAAGATTTTAGAGTATCATCGTTTGACTGACATTTGTCTAGTAATTTGTCCAGCTTAATGAAAAATTCACAAAATGATTCTGGTACAAACAAAAGCCAGCCTGAAGTTTTTTTTGAAAAGTAAGGCTGTTGTATGAACCTCTTTGCACAATCTTTCAAGAGATCCTTTCGTTTTTTATCCCAATCCAGTGATTTGCGCCAGTATTCATAGGGCTTATCAATTGATAATTGAAGCCCTTGACTGCAGATTGGATCAATCATGAACTTACCATGTCTAAAAACTTCCAGACACATTAAGCATATGAGATCTTTTTGTGCTGAGTCATTTGATGTCTGCCTTGGATCAGGAACAGTTCCCTCTTCTCTCGAGTAAGAATCGATTGGATTGAGGAGATTGTACAATTTCAACATGATCTCTTCAATTATCGAATATTTTATCTTCAGATTGATATTAGATATCCCAATCGTGATAGATGTTTCTTTAGAAAAAGAGAAAGACCATTCTTTGGAAGACATCCAGAAGCTTATCTTGCTCTTTCTAAAGCTGTTCAAAATAGCAAGAATGTCGATGATCTGCAATTTAGAGATTTGACTAAAAGCAGATAGAACACCCTTGAAAAACGTCTCCAAATAAATCACGTTAATATGATTCCGAGTATAGAGATCTTCAATAACTTTAATCAATTGAGCCTTCAATTGGCAAAACCAATAAGAAAGAGGTGTGTAAAAAAAATTCCTGGAAGGACTCAAAATTCGGGTTAGATAGCGAGGTAAATTCCGCACAATTACACCATTGTAACCCAGTAGCCTTCTAACTAGGATTGAGTACAAATACCCTCTTGATAAAAGTTGTGTTCTTAAACCAGAGCAAATCTGGTCCCCAATGAAGTCTGAATGAAGACTTTGTAAATTTTTGGTTCTGCAGTGTGGATCGAAAAAATTATTCGCTTTCAAATATGCTACTAAGAATCTCTTATGCATTTGAAGTTACGATAGTAAAACAATACTGATAAAATTTTAAACTTAAACCCATCAATTTTTTTTACAGCTTTGCACATTTTAGAGCGTTGTTCTACTCAAAAAATAATATTCAAGGTTTTCTAGTTGCAGAGCGTGTAAATTATGATTTTGTTAAAGCAACAACTTTAACAGATGAGTTTTGTTATTACTTTACACCGCCGAAGCAAGAGTTGAGACAAAATGACTTAAAGATAAATTATCTTTTGAACTCAAGATAAAAGTCTGCTTTGCAGACTTTTATATTAGTGCAGTTCCTGCTTTTCTCTTATAAAAAAAGTTTTTTAAGGCAGGAATAATAAAAGATATACTTTAAAAACCATCAGTTGTATTTGACGATGCAACGAGCAAATCTTGAAGTTTTATTTTTTTATATTTATTTATCTCATTCTAAATCTCCAACGGTGTAAAAGATAAAAGCATAAATAAAACGTCAGCAAAGCAGACTTTTTCCTTGAATTCAAAAGACAAAATCTTTTGAACTCTTACTATTATTCTATTTTTAAGCACTTTTCTAAAAAAATCGGCTATATAAATAGATTGACTTTACTTTTTACATAACTTCATCTAGTCTTCATCTTCCTCTTCTTCTTCCTCCTCTTCTTCATCCCCCTCTTCTTCTTCCAATGGATCCTCATTCTCCTCTAACTCACCCATATTTTCATTATTATTTTCTAGTTCATCTTCGTCTTCCTGTTCTTCATCGTCTTCTTCATCATCATCTAATTCTCCATCGTCTTCTAACTCCTCATTGATATCCTGATCATCATCTTCTTCATCATCTTCTTCTTCTTCGCTATCTTCTTCTTCACTATCTTCATCTTCATACACTTTATCAAGTGTTTCCTCTGTTTCTTCGACTGGCTCATCCTTATAAAATATAGAAGTATCCACTACTTTATTCGCCATATTCTGCGTATTTTTTTCCCCCTTTCGCGCAGTCATTTTCATCTTACTCGCTCCACCTGTGCTTAGCCTAGCATAAACGCTTATTTTTTTACTATTTAACTCAAAAGTCTTACCAATAATAAGTAGTTCTATCTCATCCCCAATCTTAATATCCTTAAATGCATCCTTATTGCTATGAATTTCTTTTGGCACAATAATCATCAAAGGTCCCAGCTCCGCTAGCAATCCTAACTTATTCATTTTTATAATCGGCGCTTTTACTACACTATTCACCGGAATATTGCATATTTTCACACCGATTTTCACATCGTAAATAATATTCCCATTGAATTGATTATTATTTAAATTTCCCATACTTCTCTCTAAAACAATCGTTGTCCCGGGAACAACATAACCCTCTCGAATACATCGCCCTTCGACATTATTCTTCACTATTTTTTCAATATATTTTACAAAATCAACATCTAAAAATCGCGGATTTAATGATACCCTCCTATTAATTTGCGTATGAAAATAAATATCATTCTTTGTAAGATAACTCATGATTTATATTATTAATATCTAATATTTTTAAATTCAATTTTTCCTTTTTACTTGAACTTCTTTTTCATATCTTCAATGGAATTTGAAAACCAACGTTTTCCTCCAATTCTTTCTAATTCATATCGACGTAATTCATACTCTAAAATAAAACATAATCCAAATTTCGATTTTTTAACATTATCACCCCATTTTATTTTCAGCTTAGTGGCGACTTCATCTAATTCTCCAATTGCATGATGAGTACATTCCTTTCCCTTCGGTTCAGCTCTTTTACTTTTTTCCATTTTAAGAGTAAAAGCGCCTGTATCTCTAGTGCTATCAAAAATTTTAAATACATATGGTCCTCCCTTAAATGTCATAAATCCATATATTTCATTAAAATTTTCTACTCTATTGCGTAATTCTTTCATTAATTTTATCTTTATATTCAACTTTATTCTATCTCGTATATCACTGGGACACTCCATTATTAATTTAGTGTCTGAATTGTAGCAAAAAAATTTCAAAACAATCTTACCATCATTTTTCATATCCATGAAAATATAATAAAATCCAATAACTTTATCATCCTCATCAATTTTTTTAACCTCTAGATCCCTATATTTATAAATTAGTAATGGCTTAAAATAGCGAAATAACATCACATAATACGGTGAAGACATTCTACCTTTTGTTTCATAATAATCCATAATTATTTTTTTTAATAAATTTGATTTATCCTTATCATTTAGTTTATCAATTAACATCGTCAGAATAATATACATTTTATCTCTTGAATTTGATTCAAATGTTTTTTCTATTTTTTCTGCTTTCAGTATTATAGAATCAAAATTATCAGCATTAATTTCTTTATTTTTCACAGATATATTATAATTATTTTCATTAAATGAATTATTGCTAATTATATATTCATTGGTTTTTACTTGGAATGGACGCATTCTATAGCGTAAGGGTGCTTCTAAATAATTAAATTCAATTGGCTGAAAAACATAATAATTTCCACGGTATATTAAATATCCACGGCGGTCATACATATCATATATTGGCTCATTAATATTATCAATCATATTAGAAATAGCTATATACATAAATCTCCTCTCCAAATTTATCATTTTAAGTTCAATAACTTTTATAATGTCGTCAAGTGTAAAAACATAACCATATTTAAATATACTCTTAATTATACTCTTACATTTTTGAATATCACTCTTCGCAAAACGCTCATTATATGTATCAATATTGATTTTGTATTTTACGCGAACATCTGGCTCCCAAACACAGCGATAATTACAATCTCGATAATCACATTCTCGACTTCCATTAACATCTCCTATACTAAGCTTTATTTTCCGCCCACTGCTACTAACCATTTCAATCTGTTTTCCATCAAAATCGAAAACATTACCATTTTTGTTTAATGCGCAATCCACTGCCGCCTGTTTTAAAATATATTCTACTTTCTTAATTTTGTGGTCTTTGACCTCAGCTAATCGATAAATCCTAGTATCTATTGTTTCCGTTTCTATATTCTTCTTCCCCGCGGAATCTGGTGGTTCAATTGCATACAAGAATATTTCTACATTTTGATCAATTTTTGGTAAATCAGCATGGCTACAAAAGCGGCTACTTCTACCAATAATTTGATCTAAACGTGATAAATTAAACCATGGCTCTAATATATGCACTTGGCGGATTCTCTTAAAATCCAGACCTTCTCCAGTCGTTTTTGTCCCAATAACAATTTTTACCTCCTCTCCATTCATATTATTGTCATTATTTATGATGTTTAATAGATTTCCAGTTTCAATGACACTTATTCTAGAATCACCTGTCACCAAAATATACCGCGCTTTTTTAAATTCATGGAATTCTGCATTTTTTGTATCATCATGAATTTCATTAAGAGCTCCTTCACCACAAATTGCACAAATTGGATTCCTCTTTTTAGAGTAGTCTAGCAAAGGGCGCTCTCCACTCCATGGATATCTTTCAAAACCATTTTGCTCCAACATTAAAGAAAGTGGAACAACACCACCCCAAACAAATTCACTATATATATAGCAAATTCCTTTTCCATATCGAATATTGCGCAATATTTCAGAGAATTTTACACTATATTTTCGTAAATATCGCTCGTCCAAAAATCCTGTCTCTGTTTTTTTTCCAATATCCATCTTTACATGGTTCATATAGCGAAATTGATATGTTTTGCGCTTAACTCGATCACCAAGTTTGCCATGTCCAGTATCTATTATAAATGTTCCATCACCATTATCTGTTTTTTGATAAGCAGCATCTATTTTGGGAACAGTATAATTTCCTGCTTTATTTGGTAAAATAATGTTACTTAATGATCGCAATACTGCATTTGCAAATTTTTCGTCAGTATCTTTTTGCTCTGTATTCTTTGAATTAAAGTCATTTTCTTCTATATCGTCATCATTAATATTTATATTATCTTCAATAATTTCCTCTTTTTTGGACATTATTTTTGCATAATATTGCTTCCACTGATAATCACTCATTTTACACATATTCAACTTAAGACTTTTCATTTTATTCTTTGCTGGAATTTCTAATCCATAGATATCATACTTTAATATTGGTGTTCTAACTGCTAATGGAGTTATTTTCATTGGAAATATTCCAGGGGTTTCTCCTCTCAAATAACTAATATATCCTTTGGAAATTGTCCTCAATCTTTCTTCACCACCAGGTACAAAATTATCCTCTGAATCAAATATTTCATTTTTCTTGATTGGATCTTTGCCATCATTTTCTAATAATAGGTTCAAAATATAAATAATTTCACCTGCATTATCATACATAGGAGTTGCACTCATTAAAACAAGCCGAATATTGACTCCATAACGAATAACAGCCTGTAAAATAGGAGGCACTTTACGTAGAACTTTGGCAATTTCACTGCTTCCGGTATCATTCTTTATATTATGAATTTCATCAATTATAAGAATTCTATTCGTAAATTTATTCTGAATTGCACGCTTTTGGGCATCTGTTAATGTATTTAATTTACCATTCCATCCGATATCAAGCATAATTTCATTCGCAAACTGCTCATATCCGTAAAATTTATAAATATTATTTACTGCACGACTAGTCTCTTTGCGCTTTTGTGGAAAAGTCATACCACTATATTGATCAAAATTTAAACTATATGTATTACCAGTACATTGGACAATATCATCCGGTTTATATTTTTTAATTTCTTTTTTAATATCATAGATTTGATCACGGAAACTAGGCATAATACGACGACTTAATAAAACTGTTATTTTTCTCTTTTCATCAGAATGTATCCTCTTCATAATATCTTTGAATCCTTCTGCAATTTGAACAGCACTACAAGTATTATGTGTCACAGTTGTATCTCCAAATAAAAAACGACAATTTCCATCTAATGTAAATCCATAATAATCTCCTTCTCCTACACATTCTACATAAAAAGACTGTAATTGGTCAGATAATACAAAATATATTTCCCAATAAGTATCTTTATAATTTTTATGGATACCATTAAATGGGAAAAGACGATTGAAATAATCAGCAAGTTTATCTATAACTGATTTTTTAGCATTTATTTTAACACCAAATTTATAAATAATATTTTCTAAGAATTCATCTTGTGTTTTTGGTTTAAAATCATTAATATCTTCTTCTGTTATCCATTTGTTAAAAAATATAAGATTTTTCGCTTTATATGTACGTAAATTTTTTTGTTGTTCTTTTGGTAATTCTAGATAGTCTTTGATAGAAATTTCTATAACATTATTAATATTATTGATATCTTTTAAACATAATATATGTTCCGAATTAACGGTATATATAGCTCCATTATCTGGAATAATTTTATACATTTGGTCGCTACCTCTCGCCAACGATAAAATTTTACGTGGCCTATTATCATCTCCCATAAGAAAATCTCCTAATTCTAATTCTTGAACTTTTTTATGATCACCATTAAACATAATAACTGGAGTATCATAAGCTAAACATTTACCAATACCTGTTCCATGATAAATTAAAATACCATTATAAGGAGTATCAATGCTAATATAATTTCGGAGAAATTCTTGCTGAGGTGCAAGCTGAAAAAGACGAGCATTACAAATTTCTTCTGTCATTTTTTGCTGCTTAGGTATTTTATTTTTATAGAATTCCTTTTTTATATATATTTTTTCATAAAAATCTTTATCATCAAAATCAGGGTAATAAAGGAAATTTTTTCCTGTCTGAACTTTCGTTTCTTCTTCAATATTATTTGCATTTTTTTTAGACATAAGAACTCTAATATTTAATAGATATTTATTTCTTTAAAAATTTACTAAAATAATTTTAGTAAAATATATTTTATATAAACTACTTTGGCATAAGCTTATATGTAAGATAAAATAATATAATAATAAATATAATAATTACTAATAACAGAATTGCCATCTTCCATTTTGGAAATATTGTGAATTTATCATTTTTAGTTTGCCAAGCAATGTCATCCAATTTTTTCTTTGTAATATGAGGTGAAGGATCTTCCAAATATATTTTTCGCCCATATTCTCGTTCATAATTATATAACATTTCATCCCGTGTTAAACTAGGCTTACTATTTTCCATATTTACCATATTATGAATATCCATTACCCAATATGCTAAACTCTTCCTACTATCTAAATGTCCATCAATTGGATAATTTTGGATATTTTTACTGTAATTTCTTCTACATAAAACACATGGAAGTAGGTGCTCTAATAGCCCAAAAAATGTCTTATATCTTTCTTTATCTTTTGCATCTGGGCTGAACGGATAAGTAAAACTAATACTATGCAATGAAAACCAGAATTTAGGTCCCCAAATATTTGGATCCATTCTATTTTAATATAATAAAATATTTTTAGAATCGCCACCATCTATTTCTAGAAGAAACAAATGATTCTTCAATATAAAATGGTTTTGCAGGTTCATAATCACTGTCTTTTAACACCCAAGTTATTTTTGGATTTACACTCTCTTCCTTTTTATGGTCATAGCTTATAACGCCCTCTTTATTCCAGTTTTTACCGAAATATGATAAAAAATATCTATCGTATTCATTTGGAATAGCTATTTCCATTGCTCCAAATTGTGTCTTTTTTAATGGGAATAATTCTTTTTCTAAATATATCTCATTTTTCCATATATCTTTATGCGTTTTTGAAGCACATTTATAAACTGGTTTTTCAAAATCTAATTCATAAATCATAAAAAAAATATCAACAAATGGATACTTATTTTCTTTATATTTAATTTTATATACAATTGTAGAGTAATCATCAAAAACTAAATCTTTTTCATTATTAATTATATCAATAAGTTTTTCTTTATCTTTTTCTAAAACGCATAAATCTAAATCATCGTCCCATTTTATAATTCCTTTGCATCGAATTGCACCTAAAAATGTACCACCAGATGCCCAATAAGTAATATTATTATTTTCAAATAGTTTTACTACTCGATGTAATAATTTATATAAATTAAAAGCATCATCTGAACTTAAAATATAATTTTCCATAATTTATTTTCTAAAAAAATATATATGAATATATTTAATTCTTTAATAATTATTCTTATAGGAATATTTTTCTCATTTTTAGTTTTTCCAAAATTGATTCAAGAACAGTTCTCAGAAATAATAAGATTACCCTTTCCAACATATGTTATTAATTTACAAGAAACACAAGAAGGGAAAGATAGGCTCCCAATTATTCAATCTATTTTTCAAGATGCAAAACGCTTTCCAGCAACTTACGGAAAAAATTTTGACTTTATGCCTTATTATGACTCTGTTTTAACAAAAACTTGGGATCATGGAAAATGGAAATTAGATGAATCCAATTTGATAGAGTTATCAGATGGAGAAAAAGGTATAATTATGTCACATTATAATCTTTGGAAAAAAATTGCTAAAGAAAAAGAGCCACATATTATTTTAGAAGATGATGCAATTGGAGTAAATGCAAATACTCAAATTGTATTAACTGAAATATTAGAATCTTTACCAAAAGATTATGATATTTATTTATTAGGATTTATAGATTTAGAACCCAAAAATATAACTTTTTTACATGAAAAAGTAAAATCATTTGTACTCCTTCATTCTTATATTATTACACCTAAAGGTGCACAGAAATTACTTGAAAATCTTCCAATAAATGCACCAGTTGATACTTGGTTATCAAATATCTCAGATAAAATAAATATTTATCGCCATAATTTTGGGAATATGGGCAAGAAAAATAGATTTTATGGGCGATTAATTACACAAAAACGTAAGGAAAAACAAATTGTGAATACAAATATTATCTAATAAATATTATAAATATTATAAAATGTTATCTATTAAAATTATACATGTTATTTGCTTATTATGTATTACTTTAATTTTCTTATATTTACAACCTGCTTCTAATTTTAAAGAGAGTTTTACTCCAATCAAATGTAAAATTTACTTCATAAATTTGGATGAAGATAGAGAGCGTTGGGATAATTTGCCTACTGAAATTCGCGAGAAAATTACTAGATTCCCAGCGGTTAATGGGAAAAAATTAGACAAAGACCAGTTAATCAAAGATGGTCTTATTGCTGAAGAAAATAATCTACGCATGGGGCAAATTGGATGTGCTATTTCGCACATTACGCTTTTAAAACGTATTCAGAAACAAGATGAGCCATATGGACTCATATTAGAAGATGATGCAATTATTCCATCCAATTTTTCAGTTGATAATCTTAAATTACCTGAGGATTTTGATATCTGTTTTCTTGGAGGATGCAACATAAAGGGGGAAAAAGTTGGTGAAAATTGGATTCGCCCTACTTCGAAGAACGGGGCGTTTAATTTATGCTGGCATGCTGTATTAGTAAATAAGAAAAATGTTCAAAAAGTGATAGATCTATTGACGCCATTAAGACGACCAATTGACAGTCAGATTCGTGCTGAGTATGATAAATTAAAAGTTTTTTACCATTATCCGAATTTAATTAGCCAGAATAAATCTCTGCGATCAATCCGAAGAGATATAGATGGACTACCTCAATCAAAATATTGGCAGAAACATCATTTAGATGTTACAATTGATTAGATTATTTTATTATTTTTTTTTTTGAATTTTTTTTGTATTTTCTGGTTTTGTATCATTTTTTTGTTTTGTTT
>Ga0214921_10010795_pt1 | contig 11228 bp, 4 predicted proteins | sample LL1505_MetaG_FD_177992 | JGI IMG/M metagenome (GOLD analysis project Ga0214921, IMG submission 177992) | Freshwater microbial communities from Lake Lanier, Atlanta, Georgia, United States - LL-1505 | ecosystem: Environmental > Aquatic > Freshwater > Lake | place: USA: Georgia | collected 2015-05-28
CTTGTCCTGTCGGGCATTTTGGCCGTCATCGCCGCCTTTTTCATGACCCTAGCGACCGCGCCGCGGCTGCCGGACATGAAACTTCGCGATCCGCGGGTCCTGTCAGCAGTGCATCGGGAAAATGTCCTTAGCCTAAAGACCAAGCCGGGTTGGACCCGTGTGCCCCATCCGCGCATGGCGACCAGAGGTGGGCAGGCTAAGCCCCTGACCGTGGGCTTCTATGTCAGTTGGGACGAGCAATCGCGCCACTCTCTGACCGCCCATCTGGCCCAGCTCGACGTTGTTGCCCCGCAATGGATTGCCTTGGAGGACGCCAAGGGGGCCATAAGACTTACCGAAGATCCTCAAGCCACAGCCATGATCGCGGCCGCTGAGCATCGGCCATCGGTTCTGCCGGTTCTGTTTAACGCCAAGAACATGGCCTTCAATGGCCAGATGGCTGACCGTTTCTTGGCCGATCCGGCCGCGCGCAAGCGAATGGTCGCGCAATTGGTCGATCTGGCCAAGCGGCGCGGCTATGGCGGCTATGTCTTTGACTTAGAAAACCTATCGACTGCGGGCCTTCGCGCCTATCCAAGCTTTGTCGCCCAAGCGGTCGCAGCCCTGCGCCCCCTTGGTCGTGAGGTATGGGTCACGGCCCCGATGGATGACCCCGAATGGCCTCTTGCCAAGCTGCAAAAGGCTTCTGACAGCCTTATGCTGATGGCCTATGACGAGCATTGGTTGACCGGTGATCCTGGGCCAGTCGCTGGGCAGGACTGGTATCAGTCCCATATGGCCGAGAGCTTTAGAGTTCTTGATCCCGCCAAGACCATGATGATCCTCGGAGCCTATGGCTATGACTGGACGCTCGCAACGGGCACCAGCAAGGCGCGTGCCGATGTGGTGACCTTTCATGAGGCGTCGGTCCTTGCCCAAGATGCGGGCGCCGACGTGCGTATGGATCATGCCTCGCTCAACCCCGGCTTTGCCTATGAAGACGACCAAAAACAGCAGCATTCGGTTTGGTTCTTGGATGCGCCGACCCTGTTCAACCAGATCAAGGTCGCGGACGCGTGGCATCCGCGCGCCTATGGGGTTTGGCGGCTAGGCTCAGAGGACCCCGGTATTTGGCCGCTCTTGGGCAAGCCCTATGGGACCGCATCCTCAGCGGGTCTGACCCAGATGGGGCCAGGTGAGGGTGTTGATTTTGACGGCACGGGCGAGGTGCTGCATGTGGCCTCGACGCCGTCGGCAGGCAAGCGATCCTTCACGGTTGATCCCAGCCATGGCCTGATCGTGGATCAGCATTATGAGGTGATGCCGTCGTCCTATGAGATTAAACGCTACGGGGCCCATCCGGGGCTTGTCGCCCTGACCTTTGACGATGGCCCCGATCCCCGCTGGACCCCGGACATTCTCGACATCCTGAAGGCAAAGAAGGCTCCTGCCACCTTCTTTATCGTCGGTGAGAATATGCAGACCTGGCCCGGTCTGGTGCAGCGCGAGCTGGATGAGGGCCATATGGTCGGCAGCCACACCTACACCCACCCCAATATTGGCGAGATCTCTTCCGTTCAGACGGTGCTCGAGCTCAATGTCACCCAGCGCCTGTTCGAGACCTTGACGGGGCGCTCTATGCGCCTGTTTCGCCCGCCCTATTTCGGCGATGCGGAGCCCTCAACGCCGCGCGAAGTGGCCCCGATCCTGGCGGCGCAAAAGCAGGGCTATCTGACAGTCGGCCTTCGGATCGACCCAGACGATTGGCAAAAGCCTGACGCCAAGCTCATTGAGGATCGGACCTTGGCGCGGCTCGCGGACGAAAATCCTGAGACGGGCGGGCAGGTTGTCCTGCTTCACGATTCTGGCGGCAATCGCGAGCACACGGTTGAGGCGCTTCCCAAGCTGATCGATGCTCTTCGCGCCCATGGCTATCGGCTGGTGACGGTTTCAGAGTTGGCGGGAATTTCACCAAGGCTAGCCCTGCCGCCGACCTCGCGCGGTGATCTCGACATCACCCTTGATCGCTTGGGGTTTGGATTTTTCCGCATCGTCAATGCCTTTTTGCGGGTGCTGTTCATTACCGCTATTGCCCTAGGTGTCGCGCGCTTGGCCTTCTTAGCCAGCCTGTCGCTTGTTCACCGGTTTACGGTCGAGGTGCGCACGCCGCCTGAGCTTGATCCGGCGACCGGGCCGATGGTCACGGTCCTGATTCCTTGTTTCAACGAGGAAAAGGTCATCGTGAATTCGGTGCGCCAAATTTTGGCGTCCAACTGGAGCCATATGGAGGTCATTGTCCTCGACGATGGATCCAAAGATCGCACGGCGGCTGTGGTCACGGAGGCCTTTCAGAACCATCCGCAAGTTCGCCTGATGAGTTTCGAAAATGGTGGCAAGGCGCTGGCCCTGAACCGGGGCCTGAAGGAGGCCAAGGGCGACATCATCGTCGCCCTCGATGCCGACACGCTCTTTGCGCCAGAGGCCTTGGGCCGTTTGGCGCGCTGGTTTGTCGATCCGCAGATCGGTGCCGTGGCGGGCAATGCCCTGGTTGGCAACAGGCTGAATCTGATTACCCGCTGGCAGGCGCTGGAATATGTCACGGCGCAAAATCTCGAGCGGCGCGCATTGGCGGCGCTAGGAGCCGTGACCGTGGTTCCCGGTGCGGTCGGGGCGTGGCGCAAGTCGGCACTTCTCGATCTAGGGGGCTATCCGCCCGATACCTTGGCTGAGGATCAGGACCTGACCATCGCCGTTCAGCGCGCCGGTTGGGACGTGGCCTTCGATCCAGACGCGCGCGCCTATACTGAAGCCCCCGACACGGTGGCGGGCCTTCTTAAGCAGCGGTTCCGCTGGTCGTTCGGCACCTTGCAGTGCCTGTGGAAACATCGTGACGGTCTCTTCAGTACCAAGACGCCTGTCCTCGGCTTCATTGCCCTGCCGCAAATCTGGCTGTTTCAGATCCTGTTGGCCGTGGTTGCCCCCTTGGTCGACCTTGCCGTGGTCTGGGGCGTGGTCAGTGGCGTCTTGGCCCATATTGCCCATCCGATCGAATGGTCACCCGATGAGACGACGAACATCTTGCTCTATTGGGGCGTCTTTGTGCTGATTGACCTGATGGCTGGGGTCATGGGCATGGCGATGGAGCGAGAAGCGCCTTGGGCTGACCTGCCTTGGCTGCCGCTTCAGAGGTTTGGCTATCGCCAACTGATGTATTCGGTGGTGGTCCGGGCCGTGATTACGGCCGTTCGTGGCCCTCAGGTTGGCTGGGGTAAGTTGGAGCGCCGCGGCACCGCCGCCGCGCCCCTATTTGCGCCCAAGTCTTCAGGAGGTTGAATATCCTCCGCGGCTCCCTTGATTTGGCCGGAAGGGGGCGTTCATCGCCTTATGCTGGGTGTCTGTTCTGGCGGTTGGCGCAATGGCGCAAAATCCGACTGCCCCTGTCACGACCGAATAAGAACAAATTCGGCGCAAACCGTGTTTTCCCTAGCCTGTTTGGTTGCGCCTGCGGTTAGCCATCTCTATAACCCGGTGCAAGATTGGTGCTGAACCTGTGTTCGGTGCTGTGTTTTCCGCGATCTTCTAGCCGCGACCGGACCTCATGAACATTCACGAGCATCAAGCCAAGGCCGTCCTCAAAGAGTTCGGCGTTCCTGTTCCACGCGGCTTTGCCGCCTTTACGGTCGATGAGGCTGTTAAGGGTGCTGAAGCCCTTGGAGGCCCTGTTTGGGTCGTCAAGGCTCAGATCCACGCCGGTGGCCGTGGCAAGGGCGGCGGCGTCAAGGTCGTCAAGTCGATCGAGGCCGTTCGCGAAGAGGCGACCCGCATGCTGGGCATGACGCTGGTCACCCATCAAACCGGTCCAGCCGGGCGTTTGGTTCGCCGCCTCTATGTCGAAGAGGGCGCGGCGATTGCTCGCGAACTTTATCTGTCCTTGCTCGTCGACCGGGTCACCTCACGCGTGTCCGTCGTCGCCTCGACCGAGGGCGGCATGGACATTGAAGAAGTGGCAGCCCACACGCCTGAAAAGATCATGGCGTTCTCGATTGACCCTGCGACCGGCGTGTTCCCGCACCATGCGCGGACCTTGGCATCGTCCTTGGGCCTGACCGGCGCAGCGGCCAAGCAGATCCAGACCCTCCTGCCTTCGCTCTACAAGGCCTTTGTCGAGCGCGACATGGAGATGCTGGAAATCAATCCTCTGATCGTCACCGCTGACGACCAGCTTCGCGTCCTCGACGCCAAGATCTCCTTCGACAGCAACGCCCTCTATCGTCAGCCGGAAATGCGCGAGCTTCGCGACATGACCGAAGAGGACGAAAAAGAGATCGAAGCCTCCAAGTACGACCTGTCCTACATCACGCTCGACGGCGAAATTGGCTGCATGGTCAATGGCGCGGGTCTGGCCATGGCGACCATGGACATCATCAAGCTCTATGGGGCTGAGCCTGCTAACTTCCTCGATGTTGGCGGCGGCGCTTCCAAGGAAAAGGTTACGGCAGCCTTCAAGATCATCACCTCCGATCCGGCGGTGAAGGGCATCTTGGTCAATATCTTCGGCGGCATCATGCGCTGTGACATCATCGCCGAGGGCGTGGTGGCTGCAGTCAAGGAAGTCGGCCTGAAGGTGCCTCTGGTGGTTCGTTTGGAGGGCACCAATGTCGCCCTCGGCAAGCAGATCATCAATGAGAGCGGCCTAAACGTCATCGCAGCGAACGACCTGTCGGACGCCGCAGAAAAAATCGTCAAGGCCGTGCGGGCCGGAAACTGAGCTGGATCCCATCGGGTCTGAAGATCGATTTCTAGAAAGCTGAAGCAGGGCGCATGTCCATCCTGATCGACAAGAACACCAAGGTTATCTGCCAGGGAATCACCGGTTCTCAGGGCACCTTCCACACCGAGCAGGCCATTGCCTATGGCACACAGATGGTTGCTGGGGTTACCCCCGGCAAGGGCGGCATGACCCATGTTGGCCTTCCCGTCTATGACACGGTGGCCGAAGCCCGCGAGCGTACCGGTGCGACCGCTACGGCCATCTATGTGCCGCCGCCGTTTGCCGCCGACTCGATCCTAGAGGCCATTGCCGCTGAGATCCCGCTGATCGTCTGCATCACCGAAGGCATTCCTGTGGCCGACATGGTCAAGGTGCGCCGTGCGCTCGACGGCTCCAAGTCGCGCCTGATCGGTCCAAATTGCCCCGGCGTTCTGACGCCTGATCAGTGCAAGATCGGCATCATGCCCGGAAATATCTTCTCGAATGGTTCGGTGGGTGTTGTTTCACGCTCCGGTACCCTTACCTATGAGGCAGTGTTCCAGACCACGAATGTGGGCTTGGGTCAGACCACGGCTGTCGGTATCGGCGGCGATCCGGTCAAGGGCACCGAGTTCATCGACATTCTGGAAATGTTCTTGGCCGACGAAGCCACCAAGTCGATCATCATGATCGGTGAAATTGGCGGCTCTGCCGAAGAGGATGCTGCGGACTTCATTAAGCATTCCAAGATTAAAAAGCCTATGGTCGGGTTCATCGCCGGCCGCACAGCCCCTCCGGGGCGTCGGATGGGTCACGCGGGCGCGATCATCTCCGGCGGCAAGGGTGGCGCTGAAGACAAGATCGCAGCGATGGAGGCCGCGGGTATCCGCGTGTCACCGTCTCCCGCAGCACTGGGCCAGACCTTGGTCGAGTTGCTTAAGAGCCTGTGATCTACACACGCAAGGGAGCGATCCGCATCGGCTGATGTCCTGCGGCGGATCGCCTAGGAACGAAGACTATGGCGGACGATACCGGGCGGCTGAATCAACTTCTTGAGCAGACCTCCTTCCTCTACGGCGGCAACAGTGCATTCGTAGAGGCGCTCTATGCGCGGTGGGCGAAGGACCCCGCCTCGGTAGAGCCCTCGTGGCAGGTCTTCTTCGCCGGTCTGCATGAGCCGACCGCTGATGCGGTTGACGCCGTGCGCAAGCCCGGTTGGGTCGGCGGTCAGACCCCTCAGGCCCGTCCTGATTGGCTATCGGCCCTTGATGGTCAGTGGCCTGCGGTCGAGGCCAAGATCGCTCAAAAAATTACCGACAAGGCTCCGGCGGCGACGCCCGAAGCGGTTCGCGCCGCCACGCTCGACAGCCTGCGCGCCATCATGATGATCCGCGCCTATCGGATGCGCGGCCATTTGGCGGCCAATCTTGATCCGCTGGGCTTGAACGAAAAGCCCGACACGTCAGAGCTCGATCCCGCCAGCTACGGTTTTTCTGAAGCGGACTATGATCGCCCGATCTTCCTCGATTACGTTCTGGGCCTAGAGACCAGCACGGTGCGCGAGATCGTCTCGATCCTGCGCCGCACCTACTGTGGCAACGTCGGCGTGCAATATATGCACATCTCCGATCCCGTCGAAAAGCAGTGGCTGCAGGAGCGGATCGAAGGCAAGGACAAGGAAATCACCTTCACGCCTCAGGGCAAGGTGGCGATACTCAAGAAGCTGATTGAGGCCGAGGGCTTTGAGCGCTTCCTGCACAAGCGTTTCCCCGGCACCAAGCGCTTTGGTCTGGATGGCGGTGAGGCCACGGTCCCTGCGCTGGAACAGATCATCAAGCGCGGCGGGGCTCTGGGCGTCGACGATATCGTCATTGGCATGCCTCACCGAGGCCGTCTGAACGTGCTGGCCGCTGTGATGGGCAAGCCCTATCGCGTCATCTTCCACGAGTTCCAAGGCGGATCGTCGGTTCCGTCCGATATCGGCGGCTCAGGCGATGTGAAATATCACATGGGGGCCTCGTCGGACCGCAGCTTCGACGACAACAATGTCCACCTGTCTCTGACAGCCAATCCGTCACACCTCGAGATCGTCAATCCCGTGGTGCTGGGCAAGGCCCGCGCTAAGCAGGCGGAAAAGCTTCGTCAAGATCCTGAAGGCGGTCGTGGTCACGTGCTGCCCCTGCTGCTGCACGGCGATGCGGCCTTTGCTGGTCAAGGCGTGGTGGCCGAATGTTTCGCCCTGATGGGTCTGAAGGGCTACCGCACCGGCGGCACAATTCACTTCATCGTTAATAATCAGATCGGCTTTACCACCAGCCCCCGCTTCTCGCGCTCGTCCCCCTATCCATCGGACGTGGCGCTGATGGTTGAGGCCCCGATCCTGCACGCCAATGGCGACGACCCCGAGGCTGTGGTCTTTGCTGCCAAGGTCGCCACCGAATATCGTCAGAAGTTCGGTAAGGACGTGGTCATCGATATGTTCTGTTATCGCCGGTTCGGCCATAATGAGGGCGACGATCCGACCATGACCCAGCCCCTGATGTACGCCAAGATCAAGGGCCACCCCTCGACCCGCGAAATCTATAGCCAGCGCTTGATCGAGCAGGGCGTTGTTACCGCCGCTGAGGTTGACGGCTGGTTGGCTGGGTTTGAGTCCTTCCTCGATGCCGAATTTGAGGCCGGTAAGGTCTATAAGGCCGACAAGGCTGACTGGCTGGACGGCGCTTGGAGCGGCCTTGCCCGCCCCGACGGCGACGACCGCAAGTTCGACACTGCCGTGCCGCTGCAAAAGCTCAAGGATATTGGCTCGCGCCTGACCACGGTTCCCAACCACATTGACGTGCACAAGACCGTTAAGCGCGTGGTCGAAGGTCGTCGCACAGCGATTGAGACCGGTGAGGGTCTGGACTGGTCGACCGGCGAACATCTGGCCTTCGCGACCCTGCTGGACGAGGGCTTCCCGGTCCGTCTGTCCGGCCAAGACAGTGTGCGCGGCACCTTCGTGCAGCGTCACTCGGACCTGATCGATCAGACCACCGAAGAGCACTATACGCCGCTGAACAATATCCGCCCCGGTCAGGCCCACTATGAGGTCATTGACTCGCTGCTGTCAGAAGAGGCGGTGCTCGGCTTTGAATATGGTTTCAGCCTTGCCGACCCCAATACCTTGGTGATGTGGGAAGCGCAGTTTGGCGACTTTGCTAACGGCGCGCAGGTGGTCGTCGACCAGTTCATCAGCTCCGGCGAACGCAAGTGGCTGCGGATGAGCGGTCTGGTGATGCTGCTACCCCACGGCTATGAGGGCCAGGGGCCAGAGCACTCTTCGGCCCGTCTTGAGCGCTATCTGCAAAGCTGCGCCGAAGACAATATGCAGGTGGTCAATGTCTCGACCCCTGCCAACTATTTCCACGCCCTACGTCGCCAGATGCACCGCCCGTTCCGCAAGCCGCTCGTGGTGATGACGCCCAAGTCCTTGCTGCGCCACAAGAAGGCGGTCTCCAAGCTGACGGACATGGCCGATGGCTCGTCCTTCCACCGCGTTCTTTGGGATGATGCCGAGGTCAATCCGGCCCTGACCTCGACCAAGCTGAAGTCGGACGATCAGATCCGCCGTGTGATCATGTGCTCGGGCAAGGTCTATTATGACCTGCTGGAAGATCGCGAAAAGCGCGGCATTGACGACGTCTATCTGCTGCGTTTGGAACAGTTCTATCCTTGGCCGGTCAAGTCGGTGACCAAGGAGCTGTCGCGCTTCAAGAATGCCGAGCTGGTCTGGTGTCAGGAAGAGCCCAAGAACATGGGGGCTTGGACCTTCGTGGATCCTTGGATCGAGCTGACCTTGGCCAAGATGAAGATCAAGGCCAAGCGCGCCCGTTATGTCGGACGTCCGGCCTCGGCCTCGACGGCTGCGGGCCTGATGAGCCGCCACGTGAAAGAACTTGAAACCTTCCTCGGTGAGGCCTTCGCCTAAGCGAGGCCCGCCCTTGGGACGCGACCGCGTCCTGCCGTTTTGACTGGAGTAGATAGACCGATGGCCGACATCATGACCCCCGCCCTTGGCGAGTCCGTTGCCGAAGCGACCGTGGCCCGCTGGACCAAAAAGGTTGGTGATGCCGTCAAGCGTGACGAGATGTTGATCGAGCTGGAAACCGATAAGGTCAGCCTTGAGGTTGTTTCCCCAGCCGACGGCGTCCTGACCGAAATCGTTGCCGCTGAGGGTGATACGGTCCTGCCTGGTGCCCTGCTCGGCCGAGTTACCGCTGGCGCGGCTGCGAGCCCTTCGGCTCCTGCACCTGCGCCCGTCGCAGCCCCTGTTCCTGCACCAACCCCTGTGGCCGCTGCGGCCCCCGTCGCGCCATCCGTCCGCCGGATCGCAGCAGAAACTGGGCTCGACACCAGCACCGTCGCGGGTTCTGGCAAGGATGGCCGGGTAACCAAGGGTGACGCTTTGGCCGCTCTCGAAGCCCGCGCCGCTGCCCCTGCGGTTGCCGTAGCTCCGTCTGCCCCGCGTCCGGTTCATGAGCGTGAAGATCGGGTCAAGATGACCCGCCTGCGCCAGACCATCGCCCGCCGCCTGAAGGAAGCCCAGAACACGGCGGCCATGCTGACGACCTTCAACGAGGTCGATATGAGCGCCGTCATGGCCCTGCGCAATCAATACAAGGACGTGTTTGAGAAGCGCCACGGCGTGAAGCTTGGCTTCATGTCCTTCTTCGTGAAGGCCTGCGTCGAGGCGCTCAAGGACGTGCCCGACGTCAATGCCGAGATCGACGGTACTGACCTGATCTACAAGAACCATTATGACATCGGCGTCGCAGTCGGCACCGATAAGGGGCTGGTGGTGCCGGTTGTGCGTGATGCCGAGACCCTGAGCCTAGCCGGTATCGAAAAGGCCATTGGCGCTCTCGGCAAGAAGGCCCGTGACGGCCAACTGTCGATCGACGACATGCAGGGCGGTACCTTCACCATCTCCAATGGCGGCGTCTATGGCTCGCTAATGTCGACCCCGATCCTCAATGCGCCCCAGTCAGGCATTTTGGGCATGCACAAGATTCAGGACCGTCCGATGGTGGTTGGCGGTCAGATTGTCGTGCGTCCGATGATGTATCTGGCCCTCAGCTATGACCACCGCGTGGTCGATGGTCAGGGCGCCGTGACCTTCCTGGTCAAGGTGAAGGACTATATTGAAGATCCTCAGCGCCTGCTGCTCGACCTCTAGTCGGCGGGCCGGAAGTTCTGGCCCTAACCGCCGTTCCTATTTGACCATTCAACGACCCAAAGCGGAATAAAGCTCATGGCCCAGTACGACGTCGTCATTATCGGGGGCGGCCCCGGCGGCTACAATGCGGCGATCCGCGCCGGTCAGCTTGGCCTGAAGGTCGCCTGCATCGAGGGGCGCGGCACCCTCGGCGGCACCTGTCTGAATGTCGGCTGCATCCCGTCCAAGGCGATGCTGCATGCGTCTGAGCTCTATGAACTGGCGAACAAGGATTTCGCCAAGATGGGCATAGACGGCAAGGTCACGGTCAATCTGCCGGTCATGCTGCAACAGAAGGCCGACTCGGTTCTGGCCCTGACCAAGGGCATCGAGTTCCTGCTCAAGAAAAACAAGGTCGACTATATCAAGGGCTGGGGCCGGATTGCTGGCCCGGGCAAGGTCGCGGTCAAGGCTGACGATGGTACCGAGACGGTTCTCGAAGCCGCCAACATCGTCATCGCCACGGGTTCGGAGCCCACGCCTCTGCCGGGCGTCGATGTCGATCAAAAGCGCATTGTCGATTCGACCGGTGCGCTGGTCATTCCTGAAATCCCCAAGTCGATGGTCGTCATTGGCGCAGGCATTATCGGCCTTGAACTCGGCTCGGTCTGGCGCCGTCTGGGCGCCGAGGTCACGGTGGTGGAATATCTCGACCGCATCACCCCGGGTATGGACTCTGAAACGGCCAAGACCTTCCAGCGCATCCTGACCAAGCAGGGCGTGACGTTCAAGCTGGGGACAAAGGTGACCGGGGCCAAAGCCTCCAAGACCGGCGTCGCCCTAACGCTAGAGCCTGCCGCTGGCGGTGCCGCCGAAACCCTCAATGCCGACTATGTGCTGGTTGCCATCGGTCGTCGTCCCTTTACCGAGGGTCTGGGCCTTGAGACGGTCGGGATCGTGCCCGATAAACGCGGCTTCATTGCCAATGACCATTTCAAGACCTCGGCACCGGGCGTCTGGGTCGTGGGGGATGCCACCTATGGCCCTATGCTGGCCCACAAGGCCGAGGATGACGGCGTTGCCTGCATCGAGCTGATCGCGGGCAAGGCCGGTCACGTGAACTATGATCTGGTCCCCAGCGTCGTCTACACCTTCCCGGAAGTGGCTTGGGTCGGAAAGAACGAGGAAGAGCTCAAGGCTGCAGGCATTGCCTACAAGTCTGGCAAGTTCCCCTTCACCGCCAATAGCCGCGCTAAGGTCAACCATGAGGGCGAGGGATTTGTGAAGGTGCTGGCTGACGCC
>Ga0214921_10010796_pt1 | contig 11228 bp, 11 predicted proteins | sample LL1505_MetaG_FD_177992 | JGI IMG/M metagenome (GOLD analysis project Ga0214921, IMG submission 177992) | Freshwater microbial communities from Lake Lanier, Atlanta, Georgia, United States - LL-1505 | ecosystem: Environmental > Aquatic > Freshwater > Lake | place: USA: Georgia | collected...
GAGCGCATTGATTGTGACACCAGACAACAGGATCAATGGAAGAAAGGAACTTGATGCAAAGAAAATAATCTTCCATTCCGAATGGTTGGACTATAAAGAAGCAGCACAGCGGGAAAATGCAGACAAACCAAGGTCAACATTTGTGATAAAAAAGGATACACCCATTTACCCCGATACCCTGGTTTGGATCCGTGATTTTTCCTATTCTTACAACGAGCCCCATTCTAAAAAATATTTTTCTCACCCAGCCTATGGTGCTTACCCTGTGGTTGGTGTAAGCTGGAAGCAGGCAACAGCTTTCAATGAATGGAGAACGCAGTACCTCAACTCGTTTCTTGAAAAATCAAAGCGCATGACTGAATCAGATTTCAGGCTTCCTACCGAAGCGGAGTGGGAATATGCTGCCCGGGGCGGCAGATCACAGGTGCCATTCCCATGGGGCGGCCCATACCTCCGCAACAAAAAAGGTTGTTTGTTGGCCAATTTTAAACCTGGACGTGGAAATTATCCAGAAGATGGTGGGATGTATACCGTAAGGGCCGATGCCTATTGGCCCAACGATTTTGGTCTTTACAACATGGCAGGAAATGTTGCTGAGTGGACTTCTTCCCTCTATTACGAAGGGGCGTACAACTTTCAGCACGACATGAACCCCGATATCAGGTGGGATGCAAAGGACAACGATCCGCCAAGAATGAAAAGGAAGGTAGTGCGTGGTGGAAGTTGGAAGGATATTGGTTTTTTCCTTCAGAATTCAACAAGGAATTATGAATACCAGGACACTACTAAATCTTATGTGGGATTCCGTTGTGTAATTGATCTTCCTCCCATGCAAACCAAGCGCTAAACTCCTTATTTCCAAACTTACTTCAATTAAAAATCAATTTATGTCATCATCCAACTCCTCTTCCACTTTCGAGAAATATGTAAACATTTTTGTAAGCGTAGGTGCCGCTGTAGTAATTTTTGGTGCCTGGGCAAAAATCCTTCATAAGTCATTTGCTGATATCATGCTTACCGTTGGTTTGTTGACAGAGGCAGTGATTTTCCTTGTGTACGCATGGTTGGAGATGAAAAAACCAGTTACTCCTGAAGTAGCTGTTGCAGCTGGTGGAGCCAGTGCAACGCCAGGGGCTGACCTGCTGAAGGAAACCATTGAAAAATATTTGGATACTGAACAACTCAACAAGTTGAATGGAAATTTTTCAAAATTCAACTCAACTGTTCAGGGTATGGCTTCTATGGGTGATGTCGCCGCGGCAACTTCTGAATTTGCCGGAAAAACAAAAGAAGCAACTGCTGCTCTTACCATCATGAAAGATGCTTATACCAACGCAGCAGGATCTGTTCAGCATTTCAATACTGCTGCAGAGGGTTCAAAGGCATTTCATGAGCAGGTACAATCATTGACCAAGAACCTTGGTTCATTGAACAAAATGTATGAGTTGGAATTGCAGGACTCAAGCAACCATATCAAGGCGATGAATGCTTTCTATGACAACCTGACCAAAGCCAGTCAAGCCATGCAAGGCAGTGTGGATGATGCCAAGAAAACACATGAGCAAATTGCCTTGCTTGCAAAAAATCTCGGCAGCCTGAACAGCGTTTATGGGAATATGCTTGCAGCCATGCAAGGCCGTGGTTAATTGCCAGTTCACCTGAATTCTAATCTTTAAACTCATTTATTTATATGTCACTACCTAAAGAACCGAGGCAGAAAATGATCAACATCATGTATTTGGTGTTGACTGCACTGCTGGCTTTGAATGTGTCTGCAGAAATCCTTAATGCATTTAAGGTGGTAGACAGCAGCCTGAGGGAGTCGAATAATGTTTTGGCCACTTCAACGAGTGGCATTTATGCCAGTCTTGGGGAAATGCTCAAGGATCCAAAATCAGCTGAAAAAGCTGGAATATGGAAGCCCAACGCTGATAAGGTAAAGGAAATCGCCGATGAAGCCTATGGGATTTTGGAAAAATACAAACAGGCATTGAAAGAAGAATCTGATCTGGAGCCCAACGGATCTTTCAGGGAAGACAATATTGATGCATCAACCAGGTATTTTGATACGAAAGGGAATGGTAAACCTTTGTATGAAGCCCTTGATAATTTCAAGAAAAAACTTCTTGCAGTAGATCCTGAATTAGCCGCCCAGATAGGGCCAAAGATTCCATTGAGTCTAGAAATACCCAAATCAGCTGCAGGAAATATTTCTACCGGCGACAAGATAAAAGACTGGGTCAACAACTATTTTCACATGACGCCTACCATTGCGTCGCTGACCATCCTGAGCAAGTTTCAGAACGATATAAAAAATACAGAAAACCTGGCAGCCACTTATTGCATCAACCAGGTTGGGGCAGTGAAGTTGATCATGGACAAGTTTGAACCATTGGTGGGAACCAGCTCTACATACCTGATGCCAGGAGAAGAAATGACGGTTACTGCTGGTCTTGGCGCATTTAATTCAAATGTGAAACCGACTGTTAACATTGATGGGGCAAGCATACAGGTCAATGCCAATGGCGTGGCTGAGAAAAAATTCAATGTTGGGGGCACTGGCTCCAGAAGCATGAACGTCAGCGTAAGTTTTGTTGACCCTAACACAGGTGAGAATAAAACAATTTCAAAGAAAATTGATTACACTGTTGGTTCACCTTCTGGTATTGCTGTCTCTCCAGATAAAATGAATGTTCTCTATATTGGTGTTGATAATCCTGTTACCATCACTGCCGGTGCAGGAAGCGAAAAAGTTTCAGCCCAGTTCAGTGGGGGCAGCATTGCTAAGGTCAGCGGCAATAAATACATTATCAAGCCTGCATCTGGAATGTTTGGCGAACATACTGTTACAGTTTTGGTTGAGGGCAAGTCTGCCGGAAAAGTAACTTTCCGCGTCAAACAGCTTCCCAACCCCTCAGCTTATGTAGGCAACCTGAAACCCGGTAATGTTCCTTCCGCCTCCTTCAAGGCAATGGGGGGCGTCATTGCCAAACTTGAAGATGCTGAATTCGATGCTCCTTTTGAAGTTGTGAGCTATAAACTTGGTGCAGCAGGAAGTGGTGCTGATTTCGTTCAAATTGAGAACAGGGGTTCAAGATGGACTGGCGATGCTGCAGGATTGGTAGGAAGACTCAAGCCAGGCTCGCTTGTTGCCATTACTGATATTGTGGTAAAAGACCCTGGTGGTAAAGCGAGGACTTTGCCCACAAGCCTTACCTATATTCTTAAATAAATCTGAAAAACGTCTAAGATGAAAACATATTCAGTCAAAGGGATATTCTTGGTTTGCTTATCGATGCTGGTTGTCTGTCAGGGTATCGAAGCGCAAACAAAAAAGAAGTCAAGCACTCCTACTAAAAAAACCACTGCAAAACCAGCTGCTAAAAAGCCGGTGGTTGATACAAAGGTGCTTGATGCCAGTGTTACTCCAATGCCCATAGATACTGTCAAACCTGCGCCACCACCACCGCCCAAGGATCCATTTGCATTTGATTCTGTGAGGATGTCGTTGCGTCCAGACGCAGCAGTTGACAGAAATTTGGTAAAAAGCAGAACACCTTTGCCCTATGAACATATTCGGGAGGATGATGCCTGGTACCGTGAGCGGGTTTGGAGGGAAATTGACATCAGGGAAAAAATGAATCTTCCTTTCCGCTACAGGGCAGAAGATGACAATGGCAACCAGCGTTTTATCAGCATAATCCTCAGGGCGGTTAAAAAAGGTGATGTAACGGCCTTCGATCCCAATGTTGACGATCGCTTCACAACTCCAATGACTGTAGCAAAAGTTGGTGAGGTCATTTCAGGAAGATGTGATTCTGTTCAGGTAATTGATTGGGCAAAAGACCCCACCGGTTCAAAAGGTATCATGAAGGACTCTTTGGTTTGCAGGGAATTCAATCCAGATGATATCATGAAATTTCGTATAAAAGAGGAGTGGGTGTTTGACAAGGAATCATCGAGGCTTGTTACCAGGGTTTTGGGCATAGCACCTGTTAAAACCTATACAGATGATCAGGGAAATGTGCTTGGTGAATCGCCTATTTTCTGGATATATTATCCAGATCTTCGTCCAGTTCTTGCATTGTATGAAGTTTATAATGGCAAGAATTTTGGTGCGCGGATGAGCTGGGAAGAACTTTTCGAAAGCCGTTATTTTTCGAGCTATATTGTAAAGTCTACTATTGAGAACCCTTATGACATGTTCATCAAGCAATTCATCAAGGATGATATCATGAAATTGCTTGAAGGAGAAAACATCAAGAACAAGATTTTCAATTTCGAGCAAGACCTTTGGTCTTTTTGATCAACTATTATTTTTTTAAAAATGGGCTGGTTTTTCAGCCCATTTTTATTTCCTGAAATGCCTGGCAATCAGGTTGGCTTTTTTACTGCCAAGAAGTTCAGTCAATTCCTCTACTGAAGCAGTTTGAATGTTTTTGACAGACCTGAAGCGGTTCAGTAGCTCATAAGCAGTTTTTTTACCAATGCCGTTGATTCCCTCCAACGCGTTTTTAAAGGTCCCCTTGCTTCTTTTTTGTCTGTGAAAGGTGATGCCATACCGGTGTACCTCATCGCGGATGCTTCTGATGAATTTTAGTACATCGCTATTGTATTCCAACTTCAATGATTCATGGTCTCCCGCAAAAAAAATTTCTTCAACATTTTTTGCCAATCCTATCAAGGTCATTTTACCGGATAATCCCAATTCATGTATAGCTGCCATGGCTGATCCCAGTTGCCCTTTACCTCCATCAATGATAACAAGCTGTGGCAGTGATGCGCTTTCCTCGATAAGTCGCTTGTATCTCCGCCCTACGGCCTCTTTCATGGTTGCAAAATCATTGATGCCTTCAACGGTTTCAACATTGAAATGTCTGTAATCTTTTTTGCTGGGCAGGCCATTTTTAAAACAAACCATGGCAGAAACAGGGTAAGCACCCTGGAAATTGGAGTTGTCAAAACATTCTATATGGATAGGCAGTTGATTGAGCGAAAGGGCCTCCATCACCTTGGGCAGTAACTCCTCGTTCACATATTCGTTTTCTGCCAGGTGAAGCCTTTGCTTCCTGTTGATTTCTGCAATGAGATAGTCTGCATTGGTCTGCGCCATCTCCAGGAGCTTTTTCTTTTCTCCCGATTTTGGAATGGTCAGTTGATAGTCTTCAAACCCAAATTCAATGTTCACGGGAAGCACCAGCTCTTTTGCATCACTGCTGTAAAGGGTTTGAAAATAAATGATGGCTTGAGAAAGAATTTCAGCCTCCTCTTCTTCAATCTTAAGCCTGAATGCATTGGTTCCTGAATTCGTGATCGTTCCATTCCTTACTGCAAGAAAGCTTACAATGATTTGATCATCGGTCTTGGCCATGGCAAATACGTCAAGGTCTCCGAGGCGAGGACTCACCACAACTGAGGAAGACCTGTAATTCCTAAGGGATTTGATCTTCTGTTGCATCATGTCTGCTTTTTCAAAAGCCAGATCAGCTACATACTGTTGCTGTTCCTTTTTGTATTTGGCAATGATTCCGCTGAGATTTCCTTTCATCACATGACGAATTTGATCCACTCCCAAAGCATACTCATCTGCCTGTTGCAATCCAACACAGGGCCCTTTGCAATTGCCCAAATGGTACTCCAGGCATACTTTGTATTTTCCTTTTTTAATGTTTTTGTCTGAGAGATTCAGGCTGCAGGTCCTCAGTGGTATATGTTGTTTGATGAACTCCAGCAGGTCCCGCACTTTGGCGGCAGAGGTAAAGGGGCCTATATATTCAGACCCATCGTTGATTTTTCTTCTGGTCAGGAATACCCTGGGGAAATCTTCTTTTTTGATGACAATGAATGGATAGGTTTTGTCATCTTTGAGTTCAATGTTATATCTGGGTTTGAACTCCTTGATCAGTGCGTTCTCCAGCAATAAAGCGTCATGTTCTGATTGCACGATGGTAAATTCAATGTGCCGAATTTGTTTGACGAGTTCATTCGTCTTGAAAGAATGGTTGTTTTTGGTGAAATATGAGCTGACCCGTTTTCTGATGTTTTTTGCTTTTCCAATGTACAGGAGGTTCTGCTGGGCACCATAGTATTTATAGATACCGGGTGCATTTGGCAGTGTTTTCTGGATTGTAGTAAAGTCAAATTGTTCCATACTCAATTGCCTATGGCCCAGTTGTATCTTTCTGTAAGGTTGTTCAACAATTGGCCATCCTTGTAAAAACTGGTATTCACCATCAATTCAGTGGCAGATGTCCAAAGGATTTTTCTGATCAGCAGTTTATCTTCATCATCTTCCTGTCTTTCAGCAAAAATGCTTTTTATTTTATTTGAACTGGCATCAATGTTGAGCTCAATTTTTCTGATGGGTAGATCAGGATCTACGGTGGTATAACCTATTGAAATGTTCCCCAATGCTGCATCTTCCAGCACAAGTTCCTGATAATTGTTTTTGTATTTTTTTTCCTGAAAATCAATGCCAATCAACTGCATAGCCAAAGCCCTGAATTCCTTTTTGTCTACAACGGAAGTATCGGACTTTGCTTTGGTTTCTCTGGTGAGGATGATGGCAATAGGAAGAGAATCAATTATTGCTAGCTCTTCTTCAAGAAATGTCTTGATGGGAAAATGGATTTTCTCTTCAGTTGAATGACTGCAAGCGGCAAAAAACAGCAAGAACAAAGGGAATAATAATCTTCTTGTCAGCATCATCAGACAAAATTACGAAGCTGTTGAAGATTGAACTATTTTATTGTTTTGATGACCCCAACCTTTATGCCAAAATCCATCAGGTTTTCCTTGATGGGATATTTTGTTTTAAAACTGGAGAGCATCTGATAACGGAATTGTGGGGCAATACTCCATTTGAAGCCTCCCTTTTCCATATTGAGATTGGCCTCAAATGCAGCATTCATGTTCCATCTTCTGTTGAGTGATGGCTCTTTGGCATAGTGTTTCAAATCTGTAGAAATGAGATAAGAGTAATTGGCAAAAACATAAGTAGGCTGGATGGTAGAGGCAACTGAAAAATTAAGTTTTTTTGTGCCTGCAAGCGCATAGTCGATTCCAATGGGCAAGGATATCATGTAATGCTCGTTTCGAAGGATGGCCGGTGAATAGCCGCTTGTGTTCCGATAAAATGAAACGGTACTGATCGGATAGCTGCCAGATGCATAGTTGTTCATGCCATAATTGGCAATTTCAGGAACTGAACTGAATGCTTCGATTTGATAATGGTTGTAATTGGCCTGAAGCCCGGCTTTGAAGTTTATTTTTTTGGAAAGTGGATAGAACATGGCTGTACCCATTTCAAAACCCATTCCTGGTTTATGGGTAACGGCGCCCTTGACATTCCTAGCAAAAACTGCATTGGTACTCAGTGAAAAAACACTGTATTGATAGTTGGAGCCTGACGCCTCACCCTTCAGTCTTCTGTACCCCATGGTTGGACTTGCATAAATCTGCCAGCTAGCATTTTTCTGTATTTTTTTGGCTTGTTGAATGACAGTTTCAATCGCAGTACCTATTGAATTCTTCTTCTCCTCTTTTGTTAAATTGATTTCCGAATGCTTGTTGATCTCTTTTTGGGGTAGTAACCTGGGTACGTCCAATTTACTGGGTAGTTGAACAGTAAAGTCTTTTTGTTCTGCAGATGCAAGTTCGGCATAAGAGGACATGTCATCATGATCGTGACTGTTTAGAAAATGACTGTATTTGTCATTTGTTTTAGCCGAGGATGCATTGGTTCCGCTATAAAAATCGTTGGTTAACGAAATCAAATTTCTATCAATAAACTTGGCTGCAACCTGCCCCACCGGAGAACTGGCATAAGAGGCCTTATCCTTGTTGACCCAAATGGCTGTGGTCGTACTGAGAAGCAGAAACAATGCAAGCAAACCATACCGTAGTGTCCTGTTGGGATGCAATTCCTTTTGGATATTGTTCCATACACGGTCTGAGGGATAGAGCAGGTATTGATCCGATCTTTCCTTCAAGAGGTCTTCAAGTTCATCCATTGGTTCTTGTCTCATAATCACTGTTATCTACTGGTCTATTCCTGTCAAACGATCCTGACGGGAGAAAACAATTTTTTCTTCTCCTTGGGTTGCTGGATAATCCTCTTTTTCAAGAGCATTTCTTCCAGCATGCTTTTTGCCCTTGTATATTGTGATCGGCTTGTGCTTTCCTCAATGTCCAGCAATTGTCCTATTTCCTTGTGGGAGTATCCTTCAATTGCATAAAGATTCAAAACCGTTCTGTATCCGATGGGCAATGCTCTGATGGTCTCAACAATTTGTTTGGCCTGAATAATGCTTGGAATATACTCCTCTTTGATGACTATATTTCCGGCATAAGCCAGGTCAAGATTGTCGTTGAATTTCTTGTTCTTCTTGAGGTGGTTGATGCAGGTATGAACAATGATGCGAAGTATCCATCCTTCCAGTGATCCGCGTTTTTCAAACCTGGCGATCTGGCTGAAAACCTTGATGAAACCCTCCTGCAACATATCCTCTGCATCTTCACGATTTTTGGCATAACGATAGCACACGGAAAGCATTTTGGGACTGTATCGCTGATACAATTCCTGCTGAGCCGAAGCATCATTTTTCAAACAACCCTGAAGCAGCACCTCTTCTGTCATGAGAATCAATAATTGTTCCCTGAAATTAAGACAATTTTCCAATAGGAGCTGCTGCTTTGGACGATTCTTTTGTTGATAATGCTAATCGATTGATTTACAGGCCGAGCCTCAGGTTAACGATCCAGATCCTGCCGGATGCTGAAAATCCAGGGGTGTTGGGCATTGTCTTTGCCATCTTCAATGATATTGAGTAAAAATGCTATGATTTAATGGTCTACCAATACCTCTCCGGTCATTTCTGCAGGAATGGGAAGTCCCATGAAATGAAGAATTGTGGGTGCAATGTCTCCGAGTTTACCAGGGTTTATCTTGCCTTTCCAATGTTTGTCTATAATAAAAAGCGGAACAGGGTTCAGTGTATGTGCAGTATTGGGGCTACCGTCTTCATTTTTCATGAAGTCGGCATTGCCATGGTCTGCTGTGAGGAAAACGGTGTAGTCGTTTTCAAGTGCTGCCTCCACTACCTGTTTAACACAGGCATCTACTGTTTCTACGGCTTTGATGGCGGCTTCCCAAACGCCTGTATGTCCAACCATGTCTGCATTTGCATAATTAAGACAGATGAAGTCGGCAATTTTCGCCTTTATCTCAGGAACAATTTTTTCTGTCAATTCATGTGCGCTCATTTCTGGCTGAAGGTCATAGGTGGCTACTTTGGGGGAAGCGGCCATGATCCTTTTTTCACCTTCAAAAGGAATTTCACGCCCCCCGTTGAAAAAGAAAGTGACATGCGGATATTTCTCCGTTTCTGCAATCCTGATCTGGGTTTTGCCATGCAGTTCCAATACTTCGCCAAGGGTATGGGTAAGGTTATCATTCCTGAAGATGATATCCACATGCTTGAAACTGCTGTCATATTCTGTCATGGTGGTGTACACGAGAGGGAGTGTTTGCATGCCAATTCCGGGAAATTTTTTTGTGTCAATACTTCTGTAATTTCCCGGCACCTGTCCGTCCTGAAATTGAAGCATATCACTGCATCATTTGCTGCAATGGTGGCAAGCGGTTGATTGTCTTCACCAGTGATGATGATGGGTTTGATGAACTCATCTGTGGTGTTTTCTGCGTAGGCATTTTTGATGGCATCAGTTGCATTGCTTGCCATGGTTCCTGTTCCATTGACCATGGCATCATAGGCAAGCTTGACCCGTTCCCAGCGCTTGTCACGGTCCATGGCATAATACCTGCCCATGACCGATGCTATTTTACCTGCAGCGCCTTGTAAATGTTCTTCCAGGTCAGCAACAAAACCCAGCCCACTTTTAGGATCGGTATCCCGGCCATCAGTGAATGCATGAATGTAAACGGAAGACAATCCTTCTGCCTTGCAAAGGGCTGTGATGGCCTTCAGGTGAGAAGTGTGTGAGTGTACTCCGCCATCACTGACCAGCCCTATCAGGTGTAATTTTTTGTTGTTCTTTTTTGCATAGTGTATGGCATTCAGCAAGGTTGGATTCTGTTGAAATTCCCCTGTTCGAATGGCCACATTGATTCGTTGCAGTTCCTGGTAAACAATCCTGCCTGCTCCCAGGTTCAAATGCCCAACCTCGCTGTTGCCCATTTGACCATCTGGCAATCCAACCGGCTCACCACAGGTGACCAATGTTGAATTGGGGTACTGGGAATACAGGGAGGATACAAATGGAACATGGGCATGTTGGATGACATCACTTTTTTCAACTGCACCAAGGCCCCAGCCGTCCATGATCACGAGGATACATTTTTTATTTTCCATCTTGCAAAATTACTTCATTTCAATTTATCTTCATCCAGCATATCGCAAGGCTTAATTGCCAAAAAGTATGATCGAAGAACCCCATTGGGGGCAAGCCATCAAACGCATGAACATGAGCAAGAAAAAAGACAATGGATCCTTTTTGGTGTACAGCACCAATCCTGATTTTAAGATAGAAGATGATGCGTTGCCGGTTCAAACCTTGGCTCCTCAGCAACAGTTGCTCAGGATTACCCTGGAAACCAAACACCGTGCAGGGAAAACAGTTACCCTGATCACTGGTTTTGTGGGTAAGGAAGAAGACATGGCGATATTGGGAAAGCAGTTGAAAAACCAATGTGGAACGGGGGGATCTGCCAAGGATGGTGAAATCATTTTGCAGGGTGATCACAGGGAAAAGGTGAGGGGCTGGTTGCAAAAAAACCAGTACAAGATCAAATAAAAAAAGACAGGCCATGGGCCTGTCTTGAAGAATATGTGCAGTTAGCTACTACCAATCCTGCTTTGCTGTTCCAGCTTTGATGGCAGCAAGTGCTTTTGCTTCACCAAGCAAAGCTGTAAGTTTGTTGCCTTTGCCATCATGTCCTTTGGCAATGTATCCACCCTTTGCAGTCTTGCTGACTACTGCATCCATCATGGGAACATTTTTTTCTTTTGTTTTGACATTGTAGGCTGTGAGCATGTTTTCGTTTGCCATGTTGATTGTTTTAATTGTTAGTAAAGATGATCAAATATCAAGTTTTGCGTATTTGGCGTGTGATTCAATGAATTCCCTTCTGGGCCCTACTTCATCTCCCATGAGCATGCTGAATACCCTGTCGGCTTCTGCTGCACTCTCAATACTTACCCTTTTGA
>Ga0214921_10010797_pt1 | contig 11227 bp, 14 predicted proteins | sample LL1505_MetaG_FD_177992 | JGI IMG/M metagenome (GOLD analysis project Ga0214921, IMG submission 177992) | Freshwater microbial communities from Lake Lanier, Atlanta, Georgia, United States - LL-1505 | ecosystem: Environmental > Aquatic > Freshwater > Lake | place: USA: Georgia | collected...
ATTTACCACCACTCTTTTCTAGTAATTTGATATCACTCATGACCATGCCACGATCGACTGCTTTGCACATATCGTAGATTGTGAGGAGAGCAACTTGGACTGCTGTGAGGGCTTCCATTTCTACGCTTGTAACTTAAATCTTATCTAAATCTTTAGGTTTACTTGAACAACATTTGGACAAAGGTTAGCACAAGAACGTTCGCACGTGCAAGGCTACCCCTTGCTCAATTTCTAGAATCCAGATCCCACGGTACCCCCACAACCCAATTTGAACTATCTGTTCCCGCATCCCATGCACTCTAATGTGCTCAAAGTAACTCCAATAACCTCATTCAGGCTCTTTTACAAAATTTTATTGATATTGCTGTTTCTGACCCAAACCAGTCAATGTGCAAAGAGACAAAAGCGTTTCAATCCATCTTTTAGTCCAAATGCGCTGGTATACCCCTAGTAAAGCCTGAATGGCATGAGATGAATTCAAACTATAGTGATAAATCATATAAATATTTTTTAGAAAGTTAATGGTGTGAATAAAAAAATTACAGCTTTAATACTTATCGCATCCATTATTTCAGCAGGCTGTGCAAGTACTACAGCTAATCCTGTGCCAGTTGCACAAGTTGGTGATGAAACGAAGAGCTGCGATGCGATTACAAATGAAATGCAGAAGATGGTTACCGCCCAAATAGAAGCAGATAGCAATAAAGACAAGCAAATCGGCACCAATGCTGCGCTTGGTGTTGCAGGACTTTTTCTTATTGTTCCTTGGTTTTTTATGGATTTAGGTGGAGCTAATACAGCTGAGCAAAAGGCGGCAAAAGCAAGATATGAACGATTGCAACAAATGCAAATGGACAAAAAATGTCCAGCTACACCAGTTGTTACTGAGGAAACTAATGCTGGCTTGCCAATCATTCGAACTACAGAGCCAATCACCACTAGTCCTGCTAGGGCGGCAATTACGCCAGGCGCAAAGACTACTGGTGAGTTGCCAAATCCTGCTAAAAGATTAGAAGACTTGAACACTATGCTCAAAAAAGGTCTGATCACCCAAAAGGAATATGATGTCAAGAAGACTGAAATTCTAAATAATTTGTAACCACAAAGTTATCTAAAGCTAAATGAAAATGAACATACTCACCAAATTATTCTTTCTTATTACTGTAACTGGGTTGGTTGGCTGTGCTTCTACAGTTAACAGAAATACCTCAAGTATGAATGAGAAATCCGAAGTAAAGGAGGAGTTAATACAAGTTATTAGCTTCAAACCCTTAAGGGCATTGACAGTTGGACTTGATTCCAAAGCAGCGGCAAAATTACCAGATAATCAAAATTTTAATGTTGATAAATTATTTGAAAAAATCAATTCTACTTTGTCAACCTCTAAATACTTACAGGCTCAAAACAATCCCTCCACACTTCGAATGGACGTTGTAATTACCAATATTAGAGTGCGGTCTGGTATGTCGGCAATTATGCTGGGGTTTTTAGCGGGCGCCGACTATATAAATGGGCAGGTTACTGTAAAAGATGGCGATAAAGTTATAGATAAATTTGAGGTAGATATTTCGTATGCATTTGGCGGCGCTATGGGCGATACAGACACAAGAATGAATTGGATGTATGAGTCTTTCTCAAATAAGATTCTTGAGGAAATGAAAAAAGTAATGCCGATGCCTAAATAAAATAAAGATATAAATTTTTATACGACCACTCTTTGGAGTGGTTTTTTATTCCTCGAACCTCTCACGAGTTAGGGGCAGGTTCTTTAACTTGTCGTCTGGCGCTGTTGTAGCAGTCTTACGATGGCGCTCCTCATCGATGCAGGACGCCTCGAAGTCCCGCAGTAGCTCAGCGTTGCTCTTAGCGGTTTCAGCCAGCTTGGATGCTGGCATTACCTTAGCCTTAATGAGTAACTCTTGTTGATATTGCTTAAAGGTCTGGGTCTTCACCTTGCCAGCGAATTCGACATCCCCAAGACCACGTTTATCTTTGCTCATGGGATTAATTTAACAAAAGCAGGGGTACCCCTTGTAGATTTCCTAGGATCCTAACCGTACCGTACCCGTACCCTCCAATTTTGGCTAACTGTTCCCGCTACCTATGCACTCAGAAATGCTCAAACGATCTGCTTAGTTTCGCTATTCCCGCTTTACAGAAATGCCACATATTGAATTTCTATTTTAACGGTGTGAAGGTGTATCATGAGTGAATTAGTAATTAATAGTCAAGCATCTAAATATGGCAAACGTTCCCTTTTGCTAAGTTGTTAAAATTAAAATGTTTATTTCTAAATATTACCAATACCCCAAAGGTAAGTATTTATTTTAAGAAATTAAATCCTACTAAGGAGTTCTAGGAATACATGAATTATCTTGAACTTGAGCCTAATGACACGATAAACACTGCAGATTTAATTCCAATCGGAGCGACAGTTTACGCAAATTTGCCGTCGAGAGATGTTGATTATTTTAAATACCAAGTTAGTAACGCAGGGATTTTGAACTTTACAGCTTATTTGCCAGCAACAAGTGGCGCCAAGTGGGATTTTGATATATTAAATTCTGCTGGAATAGTTGTAAATGAATTTACTGGATGGGGAGGCGCTCGTGAAAGCACAGAAACTGTTAATCATATAGTTAGTCCAGGTACCTACTATCTTAAGGTCACACCCATCTTTACTTCTTCGTCAATGTATTCAGTAACTACTTCAATGCCAACAGTAGTTACACCAGCACCAACCCCAACCCCAACCCCAACATATAGACTTGTATCAAACCAAACTTCAGTTAACGAAGGCTCCACGGCTACTTTTACTCTAACCACTACTAGCGTTACTCCTGGCACATCAGTGCCTTACACATTAACAGGCGTCACCGCAGTAGATGTCTCGGGCGGAGTATTAATTGGGAATGCGGTCGTCAACTCTAGTGGTGTAGCCACTATCTCGATAGCTTTACTCAACGACAGCGCAACAGAAGGCGCTGAGACATTAACTGTTACAGCAGGTGGAGTTACTGCATTTGCTGTCATAAACGACACATCAACAACCCCAACCCCTACAGCTCCAACTACCCCAATCACAGTAACCTCCCCCACATTTGCCACTAATAACTCCATTTCAATATCCCCTGGCAGCCTTGCTACTAGCTCTACCCCTTCCAATGATTTGATTACGGGGACTGCTGCTATTGATACAGTTTCATTCAAAGGTTCTATCAAAGACTACAAAGTAGCAATGGGTTCGAACGGTAACTACACCGTGATCGATGCCGTTTCAGCCCGTGACGGTAGCGATGTAGTTACTAATGTAGAGCGCCTTAAATTTTCACCAGATCCAGCAACAGGCGCTAATCGTATTGCGCTGGATCTCGCTCCTACTCAGGCAGCTGGTCAAGCAGCACTTCTAATCGGTGCGATTCTGCCTGGTAAGCTTGCATTGGATCCATCAAAATATGAATTAATGGGTACGGTGATTGGTCTATTCGATCAATTTAGCCTAAAAGATCTTTCAGGCGCTCTTTTAAGACTCCCTATTTGGGATGTATTGACTGGGAAGCCAAATCCAACGAATGCAGACATTGCTACCTACTTAGTCAACAATGTGTATGGCGTAACAAGCTAGAGCGCAAACCTCGGTGTCGATTTAGCACGCAGCCTAGCAATTAGCGCTATGAATGCAGAAACACCTGCAACCCAAGGTGCTTATTTGGCTAGCTTAGCCGTGTCAACAGCAAGTCAAAGTCATATTGATTTAGTGGGGATACAAGCTACTGGCTTGGTGTACTTGGGGTAGGTAATTCCGTAAATTAGACTCTTTTTAGCTTATGCAAAACATATAGTATTTTCATGAATATGAATAAAATTTACTGGACTCAAGGCTCTGCTTACTAGGACACAATCATGGCAAATGTAACGTTTTATCAGTCTTACGATATGCAAAACCCCACAATGCTTTACGGGGACAGATTTTTATTAAGCAGTACTAAATTCAGCGTAAGTGACTCTGCCGGTAATTCTGCTTCTTATCTTGGAAGTAATTTATCTTATAGAGGTTATTCAGTAATTGGAGGGACTGTAACCGGGTTTGAGAGTTATAAAAACTCTTCTATTCTTCTAACTATTACCAATGCTAATGTTAACGCCAGAACTCTTCAAAGTTTCGTAGATACTGGTAATCGCAAGGGCATTGAAGAACTTGCAGCAACTGGTAATGATTCTGTTATTGGATCAAGTTTCGATGATTCACTATTAGGCTACAGTGGTAATGATTTGATAAAAGGTGGCGGTGGCAATGATTTCATTGATGGTGGCACCGGCATCGACACCGCTATTTATACCGGCACTGCTACAAGCTATGCCCCGACACTGGGCGCTACAAGCAGCACGATCATGGATCGCACTGTCAATCGAGACGGTACAGACACCCTTACCAACATCGAACGCCTCCAATTCTCTGACAAAAACATCGCTCTTGATCTAGCCCCCACCCAATCTGCTGGTCAAACGGCACTCCTCTTAGGGGCGGTATTGCCAGGAAAGCTCGCTTTTGATGCCTCCAAACAAGCACTGCTTGGAAGTGTGATTGGTTTGTTTGATCAGGGCTATTCTTTACAAGCACTCTCAGGCGCTCTTTTAAGGCTTCCTGTTTGGGATGTCTTGACAGGTAAAACAGCGCCTACGAATGCAGATATTGCTGGCTACCTTGTGAATAATGTCTACGGCGGTACGCAAACAGCCGCTATTACCAATGCAGCTATTGCTGCGATGAATGCTGAAACCCCAGCAACACAAGGATCCTATTTAGCCTCTTTAGCAGCGGGAGAAGCTAACCAAGCTCATATCAATCTAGTTGGGATTCAATCTGCTGGGTTGGTATATTTGGGGTAGGTGATTTCGTCTTTTAAGACCTCACCGTAGCCGTACCCCCTAAATTATCCGTTTTCTCTGGGTAGGTCTGTACACAGTATTTTGCTCTAATAGTGCTAAGAAATAGGTGCATTCATAGCTGATTTGCGTCAAAAAACCCTCTTAGTAGATTGGTAGTGGAATTTATAATTAAATTAAGGGTGGCAAAGCCCATATGGGACTTAATTCAGCTTCTATAGATCTTCGTTTTGATCAGCCGAATGACTTCACGCCTGATGGATTGCTAGTTAATTCATTTGCAAATGTGAAAAAGACGATTGATCGAGTTAAGTCTGTTGGTTTTAACAGCATTAATATTGATACGAACGTTCCAATTAATGTTGATTCAGGCGATTTACAGCTGACGACACCCTCAGGTAACTACAACACCAATAAACAGTTACCGCAAGATATTTGGAAAATAGTCGATTACGCCAAAAGTGTCGGTCTAGTAGTAAAAATTAATCTCAATATCGTTAATGCAATAAATGATGTTCCTATTCAATCAACTAATGTAGGCGCTAACTTTTCTAGCCAGAAATTTTTTAATTCGATTAAATCTTACGAAACGCAAATTGCAGGCTTGGCTCAATTGCATAAAGTAGATCAAATTGATATTGGAGTATTTAATGCAGGCTTTGATACGTCACAATATTTAAGTAATTGGTCAGAAGTTATATCTTCAATGCGAGGAGTCTTTTCTGGAAAATTAGGCTATGTCTCTGATTATCGAAGTAATAATGTCGTATGGAACTTGGTTGATGTTTTAGCGATGAATTTTAATCCTGTGCTATCAAGAACTCCGCTTTATGATCCAACCCAAATTATTCCTAGCTACTTTCAAACTCAAGACGACTCTCAGCATGGAGGGAGTCATAATGCATTTATAAAGTTAATACAGACTATTGAAAAGTATCCAAATAAAGTTTATGAGCTATCTAATTTGATGATTTCTCCAGCGATGAGTGCAGTAGGAAATGTTATTAATCTAGCGCAGTATGTATATACAGATGGATTTTCAACCGCCCCTGGTAAAGATTCTCGAGTTGCGCCAAACCTTAAGTTTGATAACTCTCTTATGGTTGCGTGGTACCAATCTTTTTTTGAATTTTTTGGAAATTACTTGGCGGATAAAGTTAGTTCTATATCTTATTTTCAGTATGCCCCATGGGCAGATGCTACTTGGATAAAAAATTCACAAGGTGTAAATGGATTAGCATTTAATTCATATGCAAAAGGCACTTTTCTTAATTATCAGGCTGAGGCTGAAGCTATTATTAGTGCCTACATAAAAAATCCATGGGGTTGGCATAATATTTTCTATGGCACTGCTGGTAATGATGTCCTTAGTGGAACATCTTCGTTGGATAAAGCTATTTATTCTGGATCTTTAAAAGAATTTAAGATTTCAGCTGGCGATAAATTACAAGCAACAATAGTTGATTCAGTAGCCAACCGTAATGGCACCGATACCCTCACCAACATCGAACGCCTCCAATTTACTGACAAAAACATAGCCCTTGACTTAGCCCCCACCCAATCTGCTGGTAAAACGGCTTTGTTATTAGGAGCAGTCCTTCCTGGACAGCTTGTTTACGATGTCTCAAAACAGGCATTGGTTGGTGCTGTAGTTAATCTATTTGATCAAAACTATACGCTGGCAGAACTCTCTGGAGCCATCTTAAGACTTCCCATTTGGGATGTTCTAACAGGCAAAGCAGCGCCTACGAATGCAGATATTGCTGGCTACCTTGTGAATAATGTCTACGGCGGTACGCAAACAGCCGCTATTACCAATGCAGCTATTGCTGCGATGAATGCTGAAACCCCAGCAACACAAGGATCCTATTTAGCCTCTTTAGCAGCGGGAGAAGCTAACCAAGCTCATATCAATCTAGTTGGGATTCAATCTGCTGGGTTGGTATATTTGGGGTAGTGCATGTTTAGCTGGATTACAAAATTCTTTGTTACAGAAATTTCTCCAGAAGAATTACAAGCGAAGCAACTGATTAAAGCTATCGATAGGGGCGGTATTCCTCTAAATCCCATGAAGGTCAATTCAATTGCTCGCTCGCTTGGTTTAGAGGTTAAAACGACTGCGCCGATGGAGGAGACAATAGAGAGAATCCGTCAGAAAATCAGTAAGAATTGATTTTTTTAGCTGACTATAAATCCTGTATCAATGCACTGCATTAGTAAGTGACTCACCATAGAAAAACTACCCTTTATAGTAATAAATGATAAAATGATTGCATACATGTAGAGGGGGCGAAAGCCCACAGCAACCAGTCCATTGGACAACGGTGCTCCGCTTATAGCGAATGTGATCTAGCGCTGACTAGATAACTAAACGACTAGCCCCTTCTATGGGGCTTTTTTATTGCCTCCAGCTCTTTAACAATTTGAATCCCGCAAGGAGGGAGAGGGGGTATTTATGTCAAAAATTGAGTATGACAAACCAACCTATCAAGAACTAATCGATGAAATTGCCAAAATCATTGAAGACAAGGATTCGGGAGCAGTATTTACTGCATTAACAGTCTTAGTAGGTAACGCTGGATATTTTCACGGTTTGGATTTTGAGCGGTTTATGGATGTTGCAGAACGCAACACCTTCTTGGTCTATGCAGAGCAACGAGAAGAAAATTTAGTAGTACTGCATTAAGGGCGGAGTTATTCCCAATTGCCAAGCCTGACAGATCGTCAAATTGGCTAAATAGGAGAAGTGAAATGGCAAATTACAAAGTAGGGGATTTAGCCATCATCGTCAAGGATGAGGCATTGCAGGAGAACTTAGGTATTACAGTACAAATTGTGGGCTGTGCAGGTTATGTGAGGTGGTATCCCTACAGCGAGCGTTTAAAACGTTCTTGCAAACGCCCCAGACGCTTGTACTCATGGAGTGTAGTTGCTCTATCGAGCGCAGGTATTTGTTACCGCAATTACTATGGCGACCTGTACTACTGTGCTGAAGGGGAGGTACCAGATGCTTATCTGCAGCGGCTACCTAAGCTGCAAGCAGAAAAAGAAGTGTTTGTTGAAGATGAAAGCGGGGTACTTTGCGAAGCAAAAAGGAGGGATTATGAGACCCAAGAGTGAGCAAGACGAGTACAACGAAGCGGTGGCTAATACGCGGTTAAAGTTGGCTCCTAAAAAAGACTTTAAGAGGCTATTAAACGGCTCCTACGACCCGATCGCTAATGCGATGAGTCGTCACACCCTAAGCTCACGGAAGAAGAGGCTATGGCGATGGCAAAAGCATTTGGGCTTTAACTTATAAGGGGCTTGCTGCCCCTTTTTTCTTTTGAAAACGAGAAGAATGCGAACAAGGTACGAACACAATTGACTATCTAATACATCACCGCAGCAAAGCCACGACATATCTAAATAGTGCCGCATCTAATTTCGGCAGTAATGGCGACACTTAATTGACATGTACTGAGTCTGAAGTAATGCATACACGGTTTATATGTACGTGTTAGTAATTCGCCTCTGTCGTCATAAAGGATATGACTTGTATATAAATTTTGAATGAGAACAACAATAGCTTATGCACCTTAATTGGTTGGCTAGTTAATATCTAGGCTAGCTAAATGTCTAAAACATTCCCCCTATAAGGGGGAATGTTTTAGACATAGCTTAGGACAAGTATATGCACTCGATCCCGTTTTCTATGTGGCTACTGAAATAGTACTTAGCAATTAAATTACGAAGTATCTTTGTGGCTTCATTTTTCCGCCTATGTTTATCTATCTTATGCAGGACAATTGCGGCATTATCAACCGCAATGTCTAGCCCAACACCGCAGGGAAATCCATTAGTCCTAGTTTCTTCTTCAATGAGACTGTGTACTTGATCAAAAACTAAGAGTTGATTTTGCCCTATTGGTTTTCTTATTCCTAAAGGTATAGGCGTATCTGGTTCAATGGAGCATGAGGTGATAATTTCGCCATCCTCATCAGTGTCTAATTCATGAGTAACTAATTTAAAGCTGTGCGTCTCCCCGTTTTCATAATCCCTTATCTTTGCTAAAGTCCATGTTCTACTTGAATTAGTGCTTTTCAGATAAATTTCTACATCGATTGCGCCAAGAAGACTGGAGTGTCCTCGCATACCCCTACTTTCATCCTTGCCAGTATGGTGTGAGGTGAGAACTAAGCTATTAGTAAGCGTCATCAAGAGTTTTAGGTTGCTTATGGCAAGACCCATATCTTTAGAAGAGTTTTCATCCATTCTTGGAGTGGCTGCATTAAGTGTGTCTATGGCAATGACACCACTTCCAAAATCAGTCTCCTTAATTGAGTTAGCAAGTTCATGAATATGAGGCGTTTTCATCAAATCTAAAGGGTATGTAATTATCTTAAAATTCTTTGGTAGCGGTCTGCCAGAAGCCTTTTCCCAAGCTGCAAGTCTTTGATGCACGCCGCTAGCACCTTCTAAGCAGACGTAGCAAACTGAGGCTTTATTAATCGAATGCCCAAACCACTCATCGCTTGTGGCTATAGCAAGCAAAAGATCTAGAAGTAGGAATGTTTTTCCAGAGCCAGACCTACCATACATGATTGCTAAGCCCTGTGCAGGCAACACATTTTTTATACGCCATGTCATAGGCGGGCGTTTGTTAAATTGATCAATGCTCTGCACATTGAATCGATCGTTCTGATTTACTTGTTTTCGCACTTCATTTAAATTGGTTTCCATCTCATTAGTTTCCGTAGTATGTTTCAAATAAGCCCAGCGTCAACTGGGCTTTCTTCATCGAAGAAATTGAAGTTTATATAACGTAAAACTAAATGGAAAGGCAGTAATTTTTTAGTAAAAACGTACACGCTGTTTAAACGCATTACTAATTTCTTGTAGTAATTTCAATCTATATAAAAATACTTGCGCAGTAGTTCATTGCACATCGTTTAAACGTTGTGCTGCAAGAGAAAAATGTAAAAAATTGACTTGCATAGAATGTTTAAACGACCTGTTCATCATAAAAATTAATTTCATATGATCCATGTGATGTTTAAACATGGCTCTAACAGCCTGTTAAGATCTTTGTGTGGGCGTTTAAACTTTTTATACATTTATGTTATTTAGAAAATTGATGTTGTATTTATGCAATCTTTTGCGCAAGTAATTCCGCATTTGGATGGTAGTACCGCTTAAGCATCGCTAAGCTTTTGTGACCAGTAACGGCAGAAAGTTCAAGGATGTTTGGTAGCTTATCAGCAAGGCGAGTGGCGGCGGTATGCCTTAAATCATGAATACGTAGATTACTTAATCCAGCACGTTCTCTTGCACGTTTAAAGTTGGTTTCTAGGGCTGCAAAGTTAATGGGTAATACTCTGCCATCAATGCTTCTGGGGAGTGCTTGTAGCGTCTCAATTGCCTTAGTTGAAAGGGGAACAACCCTTGCGTCACCGTTCTTAGTAAGTGGCAAAAAGGCGGTACGTTTTATAAAATCAAGCTGTTCCCAGCGCAGTCCCAAAATTTCACCTCTGCGCATTGCGGTCTCAAGAGCAAGAATTACAAATGGGCGGGTATAGATATTACGGTTCGCTTTTGGTTCGCAGGCGCAGAGCAATCGCACTTCTTCGTCTGGCGTGAGAATTCGGCTTCTCCCTTGCGGTGACGGTGGTTTGCGTACCAGTAGCACAGGGTTAGCAATATTGATCCCCCATTCACGCCTGGCATGATTGATGATTGAGGAAAAGTAAGCCAGTTCTCGAATCACCGTGCCAGCACTCACTTCTTGCAGGCGTTCATCACGGTACTTGGCGATGCGAGCGCTATTAAGCGCCACGGTATTCACCTTGGCAATGGGTTTACGCAGGATGGCTTTTAGGCGAATCGTATCTGCCTTAGCTCCACGCATCAGCGGTGTGACTTCTCTAAGGTAACGCTCTATCAGTTCGCCAAAGGTGGTCTTTTGGGCTTGGTGAATATTGGTATAGGTTCCTCGATCCCATTCCACCTCAACGCTTCTTGCCCAGCGCTCGGCATCCTCTTTGGACTGGAATGTTTTAACTAAGGACTGCTCCCCTTTGCGGGAAACACGGGCTTGCCATTTGTTACTTCTAAATCGGATTGATGCCATTTCTTATCCCTCATTTGGACAAGATTTGGACAAGACTCAAAGTTACATGCTCTGGGCGCTACTTAGGTTAGCGTTTACTTCTCCGCTACCCAAGTACCACTCTTGCCACCACTCTTTTCTAGTAATTTGATATCACTCATGACCATGCCACGATCGACTGCTTTGCACATATCGTAGATTGTGAGGAGAGCAACTTGGACTGCTGTGAGGGCTTCCATTTCTACGCCGGTC